>Ga0172370_10002227_pt1 | contig 28329 bp, 41 predicted proteins | sample LakKiv5m_FD_114538 | JGI IMG/M metagenome (GOLD analysis project Ga0172370, IMG submission 114538) | Freshwater microbial communities from Kabuno Bay, South-Kivu, Congo - kab_022012_11.5m | ecosystem: Environmental > Aquatic > Freshwater > Lake | place: Democratic Republic of the Congo...
GGTGACTTGAAGGTTCAGAGACTATACACCTGACCTCCTTTTAGGAGGATGAGATAGTCCAAGCCTCTTCGAAAGTTGAGGGCACTTGTAAGGAGGATGTCGCAGGTTCGAGCCCTGCCGGGGGAGCCAAGTCCTATAACCTGACATTTGAGGGTAATTGTGATATACTTGTGCCCGTGTAAGTAATTCATTGTTTGAGGCTAACCAGCTTCAGAATCCCAAACCTAAGTTCTTTAATGTATTTAGAAAGGAGTAAATGATGGTTACAGCTCTTAACGCGGATCGTGTTGGCAAGATTTTTCTCGACTGTCTGTTTAAAGACGGTGAGGATACCAGTAGCCATGTCAAGGCTGAAGGTATTACGAATACTGTTGGATTCAACCCCGATCGTCTCAATAGCCACAAAGCGGAGATTGAGGCAATGTTGGATGAACTGCCAAACGAATTCAAAAAGTCGGGCGGTGGCGGAATGTCCTTCCTGGATGCCTGCATTGATAAGCACGGCAACCAATGGACCGGTTTTCATCAAACGATGGAGCAACTGCTTCAACTTGGCATCGCCATCGGCAAAGTTGAATGTTTACTTCCTAGCGAGATGTGGGGAATATTGCCAGGAGGGATGCCCTATTACGTTGTAAATTAACGACAACACCCATTTTTGTTACGTAATCCCGCTTTCTAGAGGCGGGATTTTTGTTGGCAAAATAGGCAGGCATTATCACCCATGGTTTGAGTAAGGAGATGGAGAGGAGCTGCCAGTTTGAGTTATAATTTTCTTATGGAAACATACAAGTTTTGTCAAAGTTGTGGTTTTCCACTTGAGAAAGATAAAAATGGTGGAGGAAGCGAGAAAGACGGTTCACAAAGTAATAAGTATTGCTCAATGTGCTATCAAAAAGGTGAGTTCCTGTCTCCAAAAGAGATTGACACACCACAAAAAATGCAGAAGTTTTGTATTAGAGAAATGAAAAATTCGGAATTAATGGAATCTTTGCATTGTTGGCTACCCGTACTATTCCAACGCTTGAAAGATGGAAAAGAAGATGAAAAAAATTGCTTTCAAATAACCAAATTATAAATTTAATAATAAATAGTGACACCAAAAAACAGCTTAGGTTTTATTTCAATTACAGCAATCCTCGTAGTTTTTTTGGTTCTTTTTGGGGTAGCCGGATTGGTAAGGACTTTTGGATCCTCCTTTTTTGACAAACTAAATTTTTTTCAAAATACGGAACAAAAATGTTGTCTGGAATGCAATCGGTTGGCTAATCCGGAAATGAAAGCGAACGAAATACCAGCAAAAAAGGTAATTGCCAAAGCCAAGTCCTGTGCCGATTACGCGGAATTAGATAAAACCTGCCAGGATTATTTCAAACAAAATAATAATAGAGATTACCAGTGCGCCAACAATTCCCCTGAAGAACTTAAAGTAATTATTACTCCGACGATTAATCCTCGAAAACCAGATACCGGTGGTTCGTTAACAAAATTGGACGGTTTGAAAAAGAAATATATAAATACCGTATGGAGCGGAACGATTGAGGGAAGTAATGAAAGTAGTGTTGAACCTGCCGGATGGTATGGAACAGCCAACTACACTTTGGAGATAAAGGAACTGAGAATTGATTTTGATGATCCGGAGATAGCTAATTTTTCCATGGAAAAATTAAGATTACCGGTAGTGGGGAAAATTACATATAAAATGGCTCCATACAGGTGTGTTGTTTGCTGTAATTCTGTTAGTGAACCATTCAAACCTTCGGTTTTGGATCTTAAGCTAGTCGGCCAAATTTCTTTTGATGAGAATGAATTGGATATCGGTTTTGATAATAAAAGTGGTGAGATCGGCATGCTTGATACCGAGTGTAAGGATGTGACGTGTGATGAAAACGCAACGATACCGCAACAGTTGGATTTAAATGATCTGGTTGATTCTTCTTTTAAAATAAAAATGGACGGAGATAAAATAAATATCATCGGTTGTCAGGTGCCATTTATCCAAAAGGTGTCAAAGTGTAGCGCCAGTGGAAGTTTAAATATTAAATAAATATGAACAATAAACCAAAGGATAATTCTTCAAAACCAGCAACGATTTGTACAATTGTAACCGCAATTGCGATTTTGGGTGCAATATTTGGACTTTTTAATAATGAAGCTTTATGGATGTTGTTTGGTTTGCTTCCTGCAGTAATTTACGAAACAATTAGGACTGAGGAAGGAGCATCAACCAAATTTAGCTCTATCTTATTGCTAATAATCATTATTTTAGAAATTTGTTTAGTTCTTTTTAATATTAATTTTGATTTGGCTAATTTTTTGGGAACAGATGAAAAATATATTGCCGGATATACACTGCCTTTAGGTGATATCAAGGTCTTTGGACCTTTGCTGACGGCTATTTTGTCAACGATATTAATTTTTCGTACTTATGGTCCTTATACAAAGTGGCTTTCAATAGTAATAGCAATAGGGTCTTTGGTAACAATATATTTGGTTAACCCTTTCTTTTTTCAGCAAGCTCTTAAATTAATTGTAAATGGGTTATTTGATCGGCTCGGTAGTACACTATATTAAATTTGAGTATCAATGTTGTTTTGATAACAAGTGGTATCATGAGGTATGAACAAGAAAGATGAAAGTGTAAACAAAGAAGAAAAGAACCTCTCAGAATTTCAGAAAATTCGTGGTAGCCACAAAGCCCGTTTGTGGATTATTGGAATACTTATGGCTATTGTAGTTGTTCTTTTTATCTTTTTTGAAAAGATGCGTATAGCACTTATTATTGCGTTTGTTGCATTATTGGCCGCTTTGGGTTTGGAGGTATCAAAGAATGATTGGGATTTAGGAAAGTTGTGGCAGACAAAATCTTTTGAACAATCAAAAGTATCCCGTGATAAAGAGGGAAACGTGTTGTTTGATAAGTTTGGTGAGATCACAACCGATTCAACAAAAGGGAAGAGTTTGGATCAATATAATTGTTCTGATTTTGCAACACAACCCGAAGCCCAAAGATTTTTTCTTAAGGTTGGTGGCGTTGGAAATGACGTAAATAGACTTGATGGAAATAAAGATGGTGAAGCTTGTGAAAGTTTGCCAAAAGGTAAATAAATCCTTCAACCGGCTTGGTTGACTTATATTTCTTGCAGTGATATTTTGTTTGTATGACAGAAAAAGAACAGTATATTCAAGATTCATTTTTAACTCCCGAAATTATGGGCGAGAAAGTACCTTTTCAGTGGGGTGACGAAAAAGATGACTTTGAAAAAGGAAATGATGGAGCAGAAGAAGACGTTAAGACATATACCAGTGTTGCAGAACTCTTGGAAGACGAAGAGGTAGCTGAAATAAAAAGAATGGAACAGTATATTCAGGAGCGTTTTAAGTGATAGTTTTATTGAAACGAGTATAATTTGGTTATGAGTAAAAACCCTATTTTAAACGGTTTGGTGGCTTTACTTTATATTATTGTTTTGGTTTTGGGAATGTTTTTTGGAACAAAAAATATAAAAGGCCCCGATACTTTTATGGCGCCAATTGCCATGATTTCGGTGTTTACTCTCTCGGCGGCGGTAATGGGATATTTATTTTGTTATCAACCAATTCAGTTATATTTTGAAGGTAAAAAGAAACAAGGAACGAAGCTGTTTTTACAGACAGTTGGAGTATTTGGGGGATTTACCATTTTAATATTGATCTTGTTGTTTTTGAGAGTCCTCTGAGAAAGAGATCTGCCGGTTGTGCATTTATTTATAGGTTGTGATAATATCTAGCCAAGATTGAGCACATTAATTAAGGAGGTGAATTGAACGCGATTGCAGAGTTTTCAATAATACCAATTGGAGTTGGAGTGTCAATTTCAAAATATGTGGCCATTTGCGAAGAGGTGTTGCGAGAAAGAGCAATCAAACACGAGCTTCACGCAAACGGAACCAACATGGAGGGTGATTTTATGGAGTTGATGTATGCCATCAATGAATGTCATCAACGACTTCACCAAATTGGAGTAATCAGAATCTCAACGATAATTAAAATTGGAACAAGAATAGACAAGACACAAACAATGGAGCAGAAAGTAGATAGTGTCTTTCAAAAAATGGAAGAATAGAAGTAGTACCGGGGTTTTTACCCCGGTTTTTTGATAAATACAATAGATTCCAACAGAATATTGTTATGCTTTTTGGGGAAGAAGTTTCCCTTTTGGTTTAAATATTTTGTCTCCAATCTTAAAATTATTCCAAAGTGTTCCTGATAGACCGACATTTCTTTCTTTTCCCGAGTTCATTTTTACAACCAAGTAATAATAGTCGTGGGTAATGCTACTGTCATCGTCTTCAACCTCAGTGTGTTTTTTGTCAATAATTACACCCGACCATTCTTCGTTTTTTGATTTCGTAATTAATTTAATAATAAGAGCGAAGAAGCCAATGACCAACAAAGCGAAGAAACCGAAAAAGATAATAATTGGACCAAAAACAACTGTTTTTTCCATTTTTGTTTATTTTATTGATATTACCTATCCTAATAATGGATTATATGCTAGATATTTTGTGTGTATATAATACGTTATGAAGAACAGGTTGTTGATGTTTTTTCTGGGAATAGTGATTGCTGTTGGATTGTATGCTTTTACCCAAAAAGGAAATGAAAAGATGGTGGTGCAAAAAGAACAAAATACCGAGAGTGGTGTCCCGTTGCCCCGAAAAGAAGATATTATAAGAGTGTTTTTTAATTTGATTGATGAAGGAAGAGTGTCTAGTGCTTTGATAATGATGTCGCCAAAAATGATTGGTGATGAGTCGTCAAAACAAGCATGGGGAGTACAGTTTAATGCATTTGAGAATATAAAAGTTGTCAGCCTGGAGCCTGCCGGAAATAATAGATATAAAGTAGTTTTGGAAACAAAGATGAAACCTGAAGCCGGACTTGCCGAATCAATTCCTTTTTATGGATATGGTGACGGTCAATTTATTCGCTTTATTGAGCTTGAACAGATTGATAAAGTTTGGAAAATTAGAGAGATAGCAACAGGACCATAATGAAAAAGAAAAAAATAACGATTCTCCATAGTAATGACATTCATGGAGATTTTATGAGTGAGGTAAGAGCCGGAGAAGGAAAGTTACTTGGTGGATTGGCTTTATTATCGGGATATATTAATAAAGTTCGCAGTGAAGAAGAGAATGTGCTTTATGTTATTGCCGGAGATATGGTGCAAGGATCTTTGATTGATGCCGAATATAAAGGCATATCCACTATGGAAATAATGAATTATTTATCTCCGGATGTGGTGGCTTTGGGAAACCATGAATTTGATTATGGATTGCCACATTTACTATTTTTGGAAAAAATGGCGAATTTCCCGATTGTTAACGCCAATTTGTATATAAAGGAGTATCAAAAAAGATTGATGAAATCACATTACATTATTAATAAAGCCGGTTTGGATATTTTATTCACTGGGATTATTACAGAAAAAATAATGGATGCATTAAAACTTGATCCATTGATTGGCAGTATTGTTAGTTTGGAAGAGGCAAGTAGCGAAGTTGGAAAAATATGTGATGCTTACAAAAGAGACGATATTGATTTAACTATTTTATTAACACATATTGGATTGGAGTCGGATATTGCTTTGGCAAAATTATTAAAACCCGAGTGGGGAGTGGATATGATTATCGGAGGCCATAGCCATAGTTTTTTGGAAAAACCGGAAGAAGTAAATAATGTGATTATTGCTCAAGCGGGAGTTGGTTCGGATCAAGTTGGTCGTTTTGATCTTATTGTTGATGATGATACAAATAAAGTTGTTGAATACCAATGGAAGTTATTACCTATTGACGAAAATTTGTGTGAACCTGATAAAAATTTACAAAAATTTATAGAGTCTTTTAAAGATGTGGTGGATAAAAAATATTCGGTGGTGGTTAGCCGTTTTCAAAAAGAATTGACCCATCCAAAACGAGAAGTGGAGACGTCACTTGGAAATTTGGTAGCAGATATTTTTGCCGAGAACTGTTCTTCCGATGTTGTTTTGGTGGGAAGTGGCTCAATAAGAGTAAATAAATTGGGTCCTGTGGTGGCGATAAAAGATTTACTTGCTTGTTTTCCGTATGATGATTTGTTGTGTAAGCATGAAATAAACGGAAAACAGTTGATTTCTATATTTTCTCATTTTATGAGAGGCGAAAACCGAAAGGGTGAAGGGGAGTGTTATCAGGTAAATAGTGGAATAAGAGCAATTTATGATGATAAGGAAGAAAAATTGTTAAGTTTGATGGTGGGTGGTGAAAATGTTGAGGAGGAAAGGAAATATACTATTTCAATGCAAGGATATCATTTTAAGAACAGTAAGGCTTATTTGAATATAACAAATGAAGAATTAGAAGCCTCAGGAAAATCAAAAACGGTAACAACTTCGGCTCAAGAAGTGATTAAAGAATACTTAATGACACATCAAAATCTTGAAAGAAAAGTTGAGGGTAGGCTAGTATATAAGTAATTGTAACTAAGCTTTTTGAAGAGCAACTCCAACCGCTTTTTCTCCTGCATGTACTCCAAGCGCCGGTCCTGCTTCATATATTGAAATATTTTTGGAATATATATTAGACAAGTTGTTTTTTAATAGTTCTGCTCCTTCCGGAAAATTTGTGTGGACGATAGCAAGTTTTGTAATGTTCCCTTTGGTGTTTTCTACCCTTTTGATAATTTCTTTTTGAGCTTTTGTTTCGGTTCTGGATATTCCTTGAATTTTCATTTTGCCATCGTCTAAGCCAATCATGGGTTTGAGACTTAGTTTGCTGCCAATATATCCTGCCGCTGATGGTAAACGTCCGCCTTTGACAACATTATCAAGAGTAGAGAGGGAAATAAAGAGTTCGGTTTTTGGTATTGATTCAAGAATTTGATTTTTTATATCTTCAAGAGGATAACCTTCGTTAGCAAGTTTTGCGGCTTGTTCAACAAGAAACCAGATACCGAGAGATACTTGTTTGGAGTCAATAACTTCTATTAATAGATGAGGATTTTTTTCTAAAGCAATTTTTGAACCAAGCAAGGCGGATTCCCAGACTGTTGAGTGTTTTGAGGTAATGTGAATTGAAAATACAGAACGATGTTCCTCACCAAATTTATTGTAGAGATGAAAGATGCGACCGGCAATGGCACCTGAGGTTTGAGGAAGTTTTTCTTGAGAACGCATTTTTGAGTAAAAATCTTCCGGAGAAATGTTTGCGTCAGGCATGGAAATCCATTGACCGTTATTAAAAAACTTAATATCCAAAGGAACAATATTGACACCGAGTTCTTTGGCAATAACAGATTCCGGGTGAATGGAACAACCGGTATCTGTGACAACAGCAACCTTGTTTTCTATACTCATATGAATATTTTATAGAGCTTATCACATCATTGTTCTTTGCGGAATGAACATAATAAATATAGAATGAAATCAGATGCTAAATATAAATTTTTTATTAGCGATTCTTCCTTTTGTTTTGATTTTGATTTTGTTGATATTTAAAAAAATATCTCTGTTGAATATTTCTTTGATTGCTTTAGGAGTTGAATTGATTATTCAAATTTTTTATTGGAAATTAGTTCCGTTGTTTATATTAAATTCAGCTATAAAAGGGTTTTTTGTTGGCTTTGATATATTTTTGATTGTTTTTGGGGCAGTGTTTTTTTTGGAGATATTAAGAAAAATAAAAGTGATTGATAATATTAGTTTTTATTTGGAATCAATTTCCAAAGATTATAGAGTTCAGACAGTATTATTGGCTTGGTTTTTGATAAATTTTCTTGAAGGAATGGCCGGGTTTGGTACTCCGGGAGCGATTGTTGCACCAATACTGGTGAGTATTGGATTGCCACCTTTAACCGCGGTAATTATTTCGCTATTGGGGAATAGTAGTGCAGGAGTATTTGGAGCGGTTGGTACTCCAATTAGAGTTGGTTTTTCCGGACTAGACACTACAGGAGTTCCGTGGATGGCGGTTTTGTTTAATATTGTTGGTATTTTGATGCCAATATTTATGATTTATTTATTAGCGAAAAATCAAAAAGAAAAATGGCACCATTTTTTTGAAGGATTACCTTTTGCTATTTGGTCCGGGATTCTGTTTGTCGTTTCTTCAATTGCGGTTGTGGGTTTTGGGCAAGAATTTGTGTCTGTGGCGGGTTCTATTTTGGCAATTGTTTTGATAGTACTTTCAATAAAGTTGGGATTGTTTATTCCAAAAACTGAAAGGAAATTAAATAAGCAAACAAATAAAATGACGATTCCTTTGTATAAAGTTGTTTTGCCTTATATTGCAGTAATAGCAGTTTTGGTTTTGGGTAAATTAATATTGAAAACAATAGACATTAATTTTCCTTGGGGATATAAACACAGTTTTAATATATTCAATCCAGGAATAATATTTGTTATTACAGGAATACCCTTTGCCTTGTGGTGGGGAAGAAAACAATTGCTGTTTGATAGCGCAAAAATTGCTTTGAAGAGAACAGTTGAGCCGTTTTTGGTTATTCTTTCAATGTCAACAATGACTCAATTAATGTTAAATTCCGGAACAAATATTTCCGGATTTCCATCAGTGCTTAGTGTTCTGACAAAAAATATTCACGGGAGCGCTTTACCATTTTTTGTTCCATTTATTGGTGCTTTCGGTACGTTTATTACAGGTAGTATTACGATATCCAATATCCTGTTTGCAAACATTTTGGTTCAAGCGGGAAGTTTTTATTATTATTCAATATCAAAAATCTTGGCTTTGGAAATATCCGGAGCGGCAATTGGAAATACTGTTGCGGTGGCAGATATTATGGCCGCAGAAGCTGTGGTGGGAATGAAAAATAAGACGAGAAAGGTTATTAGAGGAGCGATTGGCCCGTGTTTGTTGTGTTTGAGTATTTTGGGAATTGTGGGACTTATCGTTATTAGATAGGAGAGTTTAGAGAATGTGAAGGAGAGAGTACCCACCAATAGCCAGAAGCATTGAACCGAGAAGATTGCTTAAAATTGCAGTCCAGAGATAACGAAGTTTGGGTACTTTATAAAAACCCCCAGTGAGTGAAACGATTTTGCCGCCAAATTGAGGAATAAAGCGACCACAAAGAAGAAACCAAACGGAGTCTGCGGGAAAACGATTAAGGCCAAAAGGTAGTTTGTTTTTTATTTTTTCAAAATCGGCAACTTCACTTAAACCGCGACCAATGAAATATTCAATTATTGAAGCGAGATTGTTGCCCATCCAGGAAACAACAACACCAATCCATGGTCCAAATATAGCGCCATTTAGTATGACAATAGGGTCCGTTGGTATCGGGGTTGCTGATAGAATTCCCATGAGAAATATTGAAAATAAAGGACCGAGAAGGCCTGAGGAAGAGATAAATTTTTCAAAGTACTTTATATCGTTTTTAAAAAAGATGATGGCTGCAATCGGTAAACCAAATGTGGCAATAGCTATCGTGGTGTTGCGGATTATTTTGAAATAATTCTTTTTCATTTCTTATTTATTATATAGATTTGAAATTGAGATTGGAAAATATTTTTTATAAATTAATGAATTTGTGTAATAATGGATTAGTTATAAATTTCATAAGATATGAAAAGACCTGCCAAAAAGAAAGTTAGCAAGGGAGTGTTAGCGGCAATTGGAGCAACAGTATTGGGTGTGTTTGCCGGAGCTGCAGCAATGTTTCTTTCTAAAAAAGAAAACAGAGAAGCGGTAAAAAGAACTGTTAGTAAAACGATGAGAAAAGGAAAAACCGAAATAGCAAAAGCAAAAAGAAAGATTGTTGTTGCGAAAAAAAAGTTGATTAAAAAATAAAAAAAGGGGCTTTAAATGAGCCCCATTTTTTTACCGACAAGAGAAAATTTTTCTAGTCCAAAATCAAGGTCCTTTTGAGTGTGAGAACTTGAAGGCATTACTCTGATACGAGCTTTTCCTTTGGCCACCATTGGAAAAACGATAGGCGTGGCAAATACTCCTTCTTCAAAGAGAAGATTACTAAATGTTTTTGCAACTGTTTCGTCACCAATCATGACAGGAGTAATAGGAGTTTCGGAGTATCCAGTGTTAAATCCTAATTTTTGAAAACCGCTTTTTAAATAAGCTGCATTTTTCCATAGATTTTCAACCAATGTTGTTGAATCAGATAATAGTTTGACCGATTCAAGGAGGGCGGCAGTATCGGGAATAGAGAGACCGGTCGAGAAAGAAAAAGGTCGGGCTTTTTGTTTGTAATATTCTATTAGTTTTTTATTTCCGGCGATACAGCCACCCAAGACACCAAATGCCTTTGATAGAGTACCAACTTCAATATCAACCTGTCCATGAAGATTAAAATGATCAACAATACCTCTTCCTCCATTTCCGACAACACCTTCTCCGTGTGCATCATCAACCATGGTAACGGCACCATATTTTTTGGCTAGTTTTACGATTCCCGGAAGGGGAGCCATATCACCATCCATACTAAATACTCCGTCGGTAATAATAAGGATAATTTTATCGTTGCCATCCGAACGTTTTTCATTTTGGAGTTTCCTTGCTTCTTTCAGTTTTTCTTCTAAACCACTTAAATCATTGTGTGGATAAATAAATTTTGTTTGAACTTGCGCCAGTTTGATAGCATCAATGATAGAGGCATGATTTAGTTCGTCGCTTATTACGATATCTTCTTTATCAACAAGAGTTTGGACTGCAATAAGATTGGCAACAAAACCGCTTGTGGCTAGCATGACCGCGTCAACTTTCTTAAATTTAGCTAGAGCGTTTTCCAATTCTTCATGAAGTAAGGAGTTGCCCGAAAGAGCTCTAACCGCTCCTGTACCGACGCCATATTTCTCTATGGCGTTGATTGAAGCCTGACGAATTTTTTCGTTTCCGGCAAGTCCGAGATAGTTATTAGAACAAAGGTTGAGTACCTTTTTATTGTCAACGATTAACCATGAACCTTGAGGGGAAGAGACAACCCGATATTTTTTTAGAGTGTTTGAAGAAGTGAGATCATCAACGGTTTGATAAATATGTTTTAGGCCATCTTTCATGGTTTAGTTTAACATGAGATCGCGTTCAATATACGGGGCAAAAGAGAAGCAGATTTCTATAAAAAGATAAGTATTATTATGGCCAAAATTATTCTATAGAGAGCAAAGACGGTAAAGTTGTGTTTGGCAACAAATGAGGTAAACGTTTTTACGGCGACGATAGCCGAAAGAAAAGAAAAAATAGAACCTATAAAAAGAAGTGAATATTCGTATGAGGAGAATGCAAATCCGGTTTTAAAAAGATCATAACCACTGGCGGCAAACATTGTTGGGATAGCGAGAAGAAATGAAAATTCAACAGCCTCAACCCTTGAAAGGCCGGAAAAAAGACCACCAACTATGGTGGCTGCAGAACGAGATACACCCGGAATCATTGACAGAGATTGATATAAACCAAGGGAGAGAAGACTGCGGGTTTTTAATTGTTTGATATTTTTGGAATCAATTTTTTGTTTTGGTAAACGATCAACGATTAACAAAATTAAACCACCAATAAGAAGAGCAAAGACGGTAATATTGATATTTTCAAGCAGAACATTTTTGACATATTTATAGAGAGTAAATCCAAGAATACCGGTTGGAATAAAGGCAATTATTAGTTGTTTCCAAAGGTATTTGGAATTAATAATTTTTTTCCAGTAGAGAACAAGAACAGCAATAATGGCCGAAAGCTGAATAATAATATCAAAACTTTTTGTAAATTCTGTTGGGTTAATTTTGAGAAAATTTTGAGCGAGTATTAAATGTCCGGTACTGGAAATAGGAAGAAATTCGGTGAGTCCTTCAATAACGGCAAGAATAATTGTTTGAATATAGTTCACAGAATAATTATATGCTTGAAATGAGAGTGGTGTAACATTGTTTTAGTGTGCATATTTAAGAAAAAGAAAAAAGTTGCTTTAGTTCTTGGAAGTGGTGGTGCCAGAGGAATGGCTCATATTGGCGTGATAAAAGCTCTGATAAAAAATAAAATTAGAGTTGATTTGATAGTTGGATCAAGCGTGGGTGCGTTGATTGGAGGAATGTTTGCATTGAATGGAGAAAGTGATCGGCTGGAAGAATTGGTTAAAGAATTAACATATAAAGACCTGATTGATGTATTGGTAGATCCAACATGGAAAGACGGTTTGGTTAAGGGTAATAAGACTTTGGAATATTTAAAACAAATATACGACAATAAGAATTTTGAAGATTTAACGATTCCTTTTGCCGCCGTGGCAACAGATTTACATTCAGCAGAAACAATTGTGTTTTCTAAAGGAAATTTGGCGGAAGCGGTGAGGGCAAGTATTTCTGTTCCATTAATATATTCACCGGTTATTTTTGACAAATCAGTTTTGGTTGATGGTGGGGTATCAAGTCCTGTTCCTGTGGAAATTGCAAAAGAGATGGGTGCCGAAATCATCATTGCCGTTAATTTGGATGGTGTATATTTTTCCAAAACAAATCGTATCAAAGGAAAGAACAAATCAACAATAGATATTTTGAAAGACAGCTATTTTGCTTTAAGATACAATTTGGCAAAAAAAGAAGTAAAAGAGGCAGACATCATAATTGAACCAGAGATGCCTTTTGTTGCGGATTTTGATTTTGTTAAAGGAATTGAAGCTATAAAAATTGGAGAAAGCGCAACGGATGTTTTAATGCCAAAGATCAAAGCGTTGGTAAAATAATAGAAATATTATCAATAATATATTGATAGTCTTGAAAAGATTTACGATTTGGGAGCAGTGCCATAAATAATAACTTGAGTGCCTGGGTTTTCAGTGGTTGAGCGAATGGTTTTTTTACCGTCCGGAATTTTTGGGTTTGCCCACTCATAAATAAGCGCTGCTTCGGATGTTTTCATGTTGACACAACCGTGAGACATAGGGTGTCCGAAGTTTTCGTGCCAATAAGTGCCGTGAATTGAAAAACCTCGCGATGCAGCAACTTGATTGTTTTCAAAGAACATAACATATGGAACATTTGGCAGATAGTAATAAGTATGAAGAGCAGTTGAACCACCACTCATTTTGGTATAGCGGAATTTTCCCCAGATGTTAAATACTCCAGTTGGGGTTTTTCCCCATTTGCCGGTGGAAACCAAGAAACTATAAATAAGGTTTTCTCCTTCGTAGGCATAAAGCATTTGATTGTTTAGATCAACATAGATTTTTTTATCTGAGTTTGAATCACCCAATACTTTTTTGGGGAGAGGGAGTTCTGCCAGATAATTGGGAACAGAGACCGGAGAGTTGAGAAATACGGCAGCGGTATCTTTTTCATCATAATCTTCTTGAATCTCGTAACGATTAACCGTATGAGTGTTTAAACCTAAAAAAATACTTAATGCGATAATGGCGATAGATACTACTCCCATTTTTAGCATATAGGTAAGTTTAGCAAATGTTATAAATATGTGTAAAATAAATTATGGCAAAACAAAAAACCGATGGAGGAGTTATTAAACAATTGGAGCTAAAACTTGAAGATATATTTGTTAAAAAGCTTCCAGCTTTACCGACAAAAGCAAAAGAGATAATTGTTAAATTTAGTCCTTGGATTGCTGTGGTTGTTTTAGTTATGAGTTTACCGAGTTTGCTGACAATATTGGGTTTACGTGGAGCGATGTTTGGATATGGAAGATACGGTTATGGATACGGATATGGTATGGGATATAGTTTTATGTGGTTGATTTCAATTGCCAGTATGGTTTTGATGGCTATTGCATTACCGGGATTGTTTAAGAGAAAAATATCTGCGTGGAGATTGATGTTTTATTCTTCGCTGGTAATGGCAGTATATAACTTAATTACTATTAATTTGGGTAGCCTGATAATTGGTACCGGAGTATCTCTATATATTCTTTTTCAGATTAAAAGCTATTACAAATAAGAGCAAATAAGGAAACGGGATTTACCAAAAGAATCTTTTTTGATAGTGGCGGTTATGTTTTGAGGAATAGAGAAACTGTCAAGTGAGTGAGTGTCGTCTATTTCAAAAATAGCATGACCATTGCGGGAAAGAAAATTAGGAAGCTTGGAAAGAAGAGCGTTTATATATAGATTTCCTTTATAACCTCCATCTAAAGCAATTCTTGGCTCAAAATCTTTTACTGAAGAAGCAAGTTTTGAAATGTTTTTTGTGGGGATGTAAGGAAGATTGGCGAGAATGATATCAAATTTGATTTGAGGAAAGCTTTCAAGAAGATTTGATTGAAGAAAAAAAATGTTTTCCGGAGAATCAAGCAGTCTTTGCGCATTTAGATCTGCAATTTTAAGTGCTTTGGGGGAAATATCCGAGAGAAAGATACTGTAAGGAATATTTTGTTTGGATAGTTTTTTGGCAAGTGATATACCCAAACAACCGGAGCCTGTACCGATATCGGCAATTACGGGATGATTTATGGATTGATCATCAATGAAGCGTAAGGCAATATCTATTATTTCTGCAGACTCAACACGAGGAATAAGGGTGTCGGGTGTAACTACAAAATCAAGATCGGCAAACTCAACATGACCGGTAACATATTCAACAGGTTTTTCTCCAAGTGTGTTCACATCGGTGTTTGGAGCCCATTTGCGAAGCTGGTTTATTTCATAGGGGGATAAGGTGCGTGAGATAGGCATAGATTGATTATATATCCTAGGCATGATTAACAGCCTATAACTTGACAAATAGGGCTTTTTGTGATACAATCGTGCCTGTAAGTTGAACTTTAACCATTAATCCAAAATCCAAGTTCTCCAAAGGAGGAGAAATGAAAAGCTGTCTGCTGGTTGTAATAATCGTTATCGTAATGTTGTGCTGTCTTTCCTGCTTTAGCACCGCCGAAGCCGCCAGTACAGTAGATCCTAGGGTGTCTTTTGTAAGATATCCTGCCGACTATTTATCCGTTGGTGGATACTCTGCTTGGATTGAACCCCAAAACGCCTTTGCGTTGGGAGATCACGCTCTCAAGCAAGAGCATTATAGTTGGAGTGCCTGGGATTTATTTTGGCCAGGAAAAGAATGTGTAACGGTTGGCCCTAGGGTTGACCGAATAACACTATTTTTTAAAGATGGTTATCGTTGGGAAAACCATGGCAGTGAGTATTGCCTGGTAAAGGATTAAAGTTTACTTAAGCCACTTGGAAACAAGTGGCTTTTTGTGATTTATGGGGTAGCAAAAATATACTCTTCGGTGGTGGTAAGCTTTCCTTTGGTATTTAAAATAATGACATATTTATATAAAGTTCCCGAGGTTAGATTGTCAATGTTTACAAGATGGTTGGTTTGAGGTGTTTGAGAGACGAAATATGTTTGATTTTGACCTTCGGTAAAACGAATTGAGGTAATCGCTTGATTTTTTGTTGAAAAAGAAATTAAAACTTGAGTGTCGGAGATTGGTGTAATCAAAGGGGCGGTTAGAATATCCCCCGCTTTTACACGAGATTCTTTGGTAATGGTAAGTTGTTTTACTATTGTTGGCATTATGGAAACAGCGGAAAAAATAATGACAAGAGGAATAATGACTGCCATAGCTGATTTAAGAGGAATTCCCCAGATTTTGTGATAGTAAATTTTAGCTTGTTGAGCGTTTTTGAAACTAAGAAGTTGTCCTTTTGGGAAAAAATCACCATGATTGTTGGGACAGGTAAAAACGGTTACTGTTTCCGGGACTGCATCGTCTTTGATACTTGACATTGATTGACCACATTTGGGACAAACCGGACTGGAAGATGGTACGGTTTTTGATTTGGGGAGAACAGAGTCAATATTTTTGGCAGTTTCTTGAGAAAGAAAATTAGCAAGATAGGGAGGTAAAAAATGACCTCCACAGTTTAGACATTCATCAATGGTTTGAGTTTGACCATCGGTCGTATCAATAGTGATAAACGACAATTGTGCGTTGCAATGAGGACAAGTCATGAGTTCATTTTAGCAAAGATGGAGATAATATTATTTGTGACTTATCACCCATATTCTTTGTTGGCCACCGATAATTTGTCGCTTCCTGCGAGCGACAATTATCTCGATTCTCGGCTTGAATTTCCACTTCGTGGAACCAAGCAATTCAAGCCTGCGAAGCGTGGCACAAAGGACATGGGTTCACGTTTGTATTCAAATAATTCTGATGTTTGCCGATCGTAATGGGTCTGGTAAACTGAAATAGTGAAAATAAAGTTTTTGGGTGCAGCCTCGATGGTTACCGGTTCGTCATATTTTTTGACTGGAGCAAAAACGGGATTGTTGATTGATTACGGAATGTTTCAGGGAAAAATTGAAGAAACCGGTTTGAATTCTTTAAAACCAGCAATTGATTTTGATAAGTTGACGGCCGTATTGTTAACTCACGCACACCTTGATCATTGTGGACGAATTCCCCTATTGCTTCGTTATGGTTTTTCCGGTCCGGTGTTTATGACAGAAGCCACAAAGGCTTTGGTGGAATTGGTTCTTTATGATTCGGCTAAATTGGCTAAAGAAGAAGAAACAAAAGTTATTTTGTATACCGACGAAGATGTGGATAAAATTTTGAAACAAGTTCAGTTGGTTGAATATGATAAACCATTTGTGGTGGGAGAGTTTGAAATTACTTTTATGGATGCCGGTCACATTTTGGGGTCAGCAACGATATTAATTAAAGATATAAATTCAGGAAAATTAATTTCGTTTAGTGGAGATTTGGGTAACACACCGGAACCTATTATCTCCAACCCATTGGGTAAATAAGGCAGATGTATCTATTGTGGAGTCAACCTATGGAGATGAAATACATAAAAGTAGGGATGAAGCAGACGAGTTGGCTCTGATTGTTAAGGAAGCAGAGTCCGAAAATGGAACTGTGATAATACCGTCATTTTCTTTACAAAGGTCACAAGAGATTTTGTATATATTTGACCAATTAAAAAAGCAAGGAAGAATGAAACAGAATACTCCGGTTTTTTTGGATAGTCCTATGGCAATAAAAGCTACAGAAGTATTTCGTGATTTTCCTGATCTTTATAATAGAAAACTAAAGACGCAAGCAATAACTGACGACCCCTTTGATTTTCCGAGTTTAGTTCTTTGTGACACGATTGAAAAAAGTAGGCAGATAAAAAATTTAGTTGGAGTAAAAATCATTGTTGCGGGAAGCGGTATGATGACCGGAGGCAGAGTATTACATCATGTGATTTCATTTTTAGGAGATCCAAAAACTCAACTTGTTTTTGTGGGTTATCAAGCCGACGGAACAATGGGGAGGCAAATTAAAGATGGCGCCGACAATGTAAATGTATGGGGAAATATTGTAACGGTTAAGGCAAAAATTAAAGAAATTAAAACGATGAGTTCCCATGCGGATCAAGTTCAAATATTAAATTGGTTGAGTAAAATGCAAGGATTGTCTCATGTTATTTTGACTCACGGAGAAGAATTGCCGAGATTGGTTTTGGCCGAGAAAGTAAGACAAAATTTTCCTGGAATAAAAGTGAGTCTTCCAGTATTAAATGATGAAATTGAAGTTTAATATGAAGAAAATAATTTTATTATTTATTGGATTGTTGGGTGGAATAGTAATTGTTAAAAATGCTTTTGCATATGACTTAACGCTTACCAGCGTAGGGAATCAATCAACTTTGGGAATAAATTACAGTATTGTAAATTACTCCGGTGGAGTTCCGTTATTGATTGGTACCGCTTCGCCAAGTGCAGAGATTGCGATAAAAATTAAGTCATTATTAAAATATACTGCCGCCAGTACTAGTGGGATGTGGCAATTTTTACCAACGGCTTTGGATCAAGGAGATAACTTAGTGGTGATAACTTCAGGAATACAAAGTTTATCGTTTGTTTTGAGATTTAACGCAACATCTTCAGCGGTTTTGGCAACTCCAAGCGCCTTACCCGACGAGTCGGAGTTGCTTGATTCGGGAGTGTGGCAATATTATGTTCCTGCATTTGGAATTGGTTTGGGGGTATATTTTTTGGGTAGATTTGGAAAAAGAAGGATGCAAAAATGGGAAAAGGGTGATTAAATGTAGCTCTGATGACGGCACAAGGAAATAAAGTTGAAGTTTTTTTTGATATAGAGACGAAGAGTTTTTTTGACGAGATAAATGCGAGAAAGCCGGAAGATTTAGGAATTTCTATTGTGTCAGCTTATAGGCGCGAGATTGATCATAATTTTAAGGAAATAAAAGGTGAGATGAAAAGTTTTTGGGAGAGTGAATTTGAACAGATGTGGAGCTGGTTTGAAGAAGCAGATAGAATTATTGGTTACAATAGTTTGAGTTTTGATGTTCCAGCCGTGAATGGAGTGTATAGAGGTGACTTTGGGAAATTGAAACATTTTGATGTTATGAAGATAATAAAAGATGTTTTTGGACATAGGGTAAAACTGGATTCTGTGGCAAAAGAATGTCTTGGAATAGGAAAAAACGCCTCCGGTGTAGATGCGGTTATGTGGTGGGCAAAAGGAGATCCTGAAAGTTTAGCTAATTTAAAAAAATACTGCGAAATGGATGTGAAAGTAACCAAAGGTGTTTATGATTATGGTTTAAAAAATAAAAAATTAAAATTTAAAGATCATTGGAACGAATTAAGAGAAATAGAAGTAGATTTCTCTTATCCCAAAGAACAAAACGTTATTGAAACAAAACTTCAAATGGGACTATTTTAGTGATACCCTATTGATATGTATAAAATCGGTATTGTTGGTTATGGGTTTGTTGGTAAGGCGGTAGAGTATGGATTTAAGGAGGGAAACGAGATTTATATTTATGATAAGTTTTTGCCGACACTGCCTTTAGATGAAGTAGTAAAAAAATCGGAAGTGATTTTTGTTGGTGTGCCCACTCCAATGTCTAAGGCATATACAAAAATAGATTTGACAATTGTTGAGGAGGTGACGGCTGAAATTGTGAAATTGGCAAAAAAATACAAAGTATTACCGATTATTGTATTGAAATCAACAATTATTCCAGGAACAACGAGAAGATTACTTAAAAAGTTGAAATATCACAGAATGGCTTTTAATCCGGAGTTTTTGACAGAGGCGAATTATCTTCAGGATTTTGTAAATGCAGACAGAATTGTAGTTGGGGCTGATAACAATGAGGTGAAACAATGGGTGGTGGATCTGTATCGTGCAACTTTTCCCAAAACCCCAATATTTGAGACTGATCCAACAACTGCCGAAGTGGTTAAGTATATGGCCAATACATATTTGGCAACAAAAGTAATTTTTGCTAATGAAATGTTTGATTTGTGTGAGAAATTAAATGTTAATTACGCGGAGATGAAAAAAATGGTGGTGGCTGATAAGAGAATTTATGATTCACATTTGGATATCACGACGCAAAGAGGTTTCGGCGGAAAGTGTTTTCCAAAGGATACAGTAGCTTTTTTGGGATTGGCGAAAGAACTGGGAATAGAAATGTCGGTGATTGAAGCTGCATGGAAGAAAAATTTGAAGATTCGTAAAGTGAGGGACTGGGAACAAATTGAAGGGGCCGTTTCTAAGAATTAAAGTTGCAGAGTTTGATACTTGGAGTATAATAGTCCAAGTATATGTTTACACTCACTAAAAAAGCCGATTATGGGTTATCTATGCTTTCAATTTTAGCCTCAAAAGGCAGGGAAGAACGTGTAAATTTGAAAGAATTGGCGGAAATGGGTATGCCAAGGGCCTTTATGAGTAAGATTGGCGCATCTTTGGTTGAGGCGGGAATTTTAAACAGCCGAGAAGGTAAGGGTGGCGGATATGGTTTGAATTATGAACCAAAAGAGATTCAAATAAGAGAAGCTTTGGAGGCAATTGAGGGTGAAGTTGAGCCTGTGACGTGCAAAGGATGTCCAATGAAAGGCGGTTGTGGACAGGAGAGTTTTATGGATAGATTAACGGAAGATATTAATCAATTGTTGGAAAAATATAGCTTAGATGATCTAAAAAAATAACATGCTTGAAATATATAATTTGAAGGTTAAAACGGAAGGTAAAGAAATCCTTAAGGGGGTGAATTTGTCTATTGGAAAAGGGGAGATAGTAGCTTTGATGGGTCCAAATGGATCAGGAAAATCGAGTTTGGCGTCAACTATAATTGGAAATCCAAAATATGAAGTTAAGGATGGAAAAATATTTTTTGAAAAGAGGGATATTTTAGATATGACTTCGGATAAAAGGGCGAACAAAGGAATATATTTGGCTTTCCAATCTCCCATTGCAATACCGGGAGTAACGATTCGAGAAATGCTTTTGGTGGCACTTAGAGCAAAGTATAAAAAAATAAAAATTTCGGCAATGGAATTAAAAAATACTATTGAAGATGAGTCAAAAAAATTACATTTGAACAATGACCTTTTAAGTAGAGGTATTAATGAAGGTTTTAGTGGAGGAGAAAAGAAAAAGATGGAAATATTGCAAATGAAAGTATTAAAACCGAAACTATTAATATTGGATGAAATAGACAGTGGACTAGATATTGATGCTTTGGCGATTATTGCTTCCAATGTGGCAGAAATGGTTCGCAAAAATAAGATGAGTGTTTTGGTAATTACTCATTATCAAAGAATATTGAATTATTTAATTCCCGATAAAGTTGCTGTGATGAAAGAGGGAATAATTGTTGAAAGCGGAGGAAAAGAACTGGTTACCAGATTAGAACAACATGGATATAAGTAAGGCCGATAAAATTGATTATTCATATATTGGAGAACGAGGTTTGGGCGAAGAACTGATTAGAGAGATTTCAATAATGAAAAAAGAACCAAAATGGATGTTGGAAAAAAGGTTGGCGGCATATCGGATTTATTTGTCAAAACCAATACCAAAGTGGGGAGGAGATATATCACCGCTTCATTTTGAAAATATTTATTATTATTTAAAACCTGCGATTACGGAAAAAAAATCTTGGAATGAGGTACCTAAATCCGTAAAAAATACTTTTGAAAAAATTGGAGTGCCTCAAGCAGAAAGAAAAATGTTGGCTGGAGTTAAAGGTCAGTATGATTCGGAGGTGATTTATGGATCGTTAAAAGAAAACCTGACCAAAAAAGGAGTACTGTTTTTATCAATGGATGAAGCCTTAAAGCTTTATCCGAAAATTATCAAAGAATATTTTGGAACAGTTGTGCCGGCGGGAGATAATAAATTGGCTGCTTTGAATACTGCGGTTTGGAGTGGAGGATCTTTTGTTTATGTTCCAAAGGGAGTTGATGTTGGATTACCATTACAAGCTTATTTTAGAATAAATAGCGAAAGTGCCGGTCAGTTTGAAAGAACGCTTATTGTAGTTGAGGAAGGGGCAAGTGTGCACTACATAGAAGGATGTAGCGCACCATCGTTTTCATCTGCTTCACTTCATGCGGCAGTTGTTGAGGTAATCGTAAAGAAAAAAGCGAAAGTTGCTTATACAACGGTGCAAAATTGGTATAAAAATATTTATAATCTTGTTACAAAAAGAGCATGGGTGGAAGAAGAAGGTGAAATGCGCTGGGTGGATGGAAATTTAGGATCGGCACTAACCATGAAATACCCCTCTTGTGTATTGGCGGGAAAGGGTGCGAAAGCCGAGATGCTTTCAATTGCTTGGGCCGGAAAAGGACAACATCAAGATACTGGAGCAAAGATGATTCACTTAGCTCCAAATACAACGTCACAGATTATTAGTAAATCTATTAGTAAAAGTGGGGGACGAACATCTTATCGGGGAATGGTTCAAATAAACAGAGGAGCCATTGGAGCCAGATCAAAAGTGGTTTGCGATGCCTTAATTTTGGATGAACAATCGCGAAGTGATACATATCCAGTGAATAAGGTTTTTGAAGATGATGTAATTTTGGAACATGAGGCGGTGGTAAGTAAAGTGAGTGAAGAACAACTGAATTATTTAATGAGTAGAGGTTTGTCTGAACATGAGGCAGAAGCAATGGTGGTTAATGGATTTTTAGAACCAGTGATGAAAGAGGTGCCAATGGAATATGCTGTGGAAATGAATAGATTGGTAGGACTTGAAATGGAAGGATCAATAGGATAATAAAATGGATAAATACATTGTTAATAAACCAGGAAAGCAAGAAATAGAACTTCGGTTGAATAATGAAGGGGAAAGATTGGAATGGATCGGGATTGTTGATGCCAGAGTAAAGGGAGAGTATGAACTGAATATTACGATGTCTCATGTGATTTTAAATACATTTGGCAGAATTTTACTAAAGGGAGTAGTCGGGAATGGTTCAATTGTTAAAGTAAAAGGGCTGATAAAAATTGAAAAACTAGCTCAAGAAAGTGATAGTTTTTTGACAATGAAATTTTTATTACTGGATAAGAAATCAGCGGTTACGATTATCCCGGAATTGGAAATTGAGGCTGATAGTGTTAAAGTTGGTCATAGTGCCAGTGTAGGAAAAATTGACGAAGAACAATTACTATATTTAAAATCCAGAGGAGTTGGGCAAAATGAAGCGAAAACAATGATAATTAATAGTTTTATGAATTAAAATTAATTATGTTTGATGTAAATAAAATTAGGGCTGACTTTCCAATACTTACAAGAAAAATTCACGGACACAATTTGGTTTATTTTGATTCTGGAGCTACAAGTCAAAAACCGGAAGCTGTCATTGAGGCGATGAATAGGTATTATAGGGAAACGAATGCCAATATTCATAGAGGAGTGTATGAGATGTCGGTGGAGTCAACACAATTGGTTGATGATACTCGTAGAAATGTAGCTAAATTTGTGGGAGGGGAAAGCGAGGAGATAATATTTACAAAAAATACAACAGAAAGTATTAATTTGGTTGCCTATTCTTGGGGAGATGAAAATATTAGATCCGGTGATGCTGTGGTAATTACGAAACTTGAGCACCATTCAAATATGATTCCTTGGCAGGAACTATGTCGCCGAAAGGGTGCAGAGTTGCGTGTTGTCGATGTAAATGAAAATGGTGAATTGGTTGAAAATGGGGAAGAAAAAATATTGGATGGTAAAGAAATCTTGGTTAAAACCGGAGGTTGGAGAAATCTATTAGATTCGGATGTAAAAATGGTAGCGTTTACCGGACAATCCAATGTGTTGGGAACAGTGACCGCAGTATCCGAAATTGTTAGAATGGTAAAAAAATTATCACCACAATCTTTAATATTGATTGATGGAGCTCAAATGGTGCCACATATGAAAACGAATGTGAGAAGTCTTGATATTGATTTTTTAGCTTTTTCTGGGCATAAAATGTGTGGACCGACAGGGGTTGGTGTTCTTTGGGGGAAGAGAGAAATTCTTAATAAAATGAAACCATTTCTGTTTGGTGGAGATATGATAGGAGAAGTAAATTTGAGTAGTGCGACTTGGGCTGAATTACCTTCTAAATTTGAAGCAGGTACACCCGATATAGCAGGAATTATTGGTTTGGGAGAAGCAATAAAATATCTTTGGGGAATTGGTATGGATGAAATTCGTAATCATGAAAAAGAATTGACCGAGTATGCTTTGGAAAAAATGAAGCAGTTGGAAAAAGAGAATTTGATTATAAATTATGGTCCCGAAAAAAATAGAGGTGGAGTATTATCTTTTAATGTGAAGGGGGTTCATGCACACGATACTGCACAAATATTGAACAATTTTGGAATTGCGGTGCGGTCCGGTCAGCATTGTGCTGCACCTCTTGTAATCAATTTTGGAGTTTCGGCAATGGTGAGAGCGACATTTTATTTGTATAACACAAGAGAGGAAATAGACTATTTCATTGATAAAATTAGAGAAGTGCCTAAAGTATTTGCTTAAATGTCTGAGTACCGCGAAATAATCATTGATCACTTTAAGAATCCGAGGAATCAGGGAGAAATTATTGATGCAGATAAAGTAATTGATGAGACAAATTCTTCCTGTGGGGATTTAATAAAAATTTTTGTGAAACTATTGAATGGAAAAATTATGGATATTAAATGGCAAGGAGTGGGATGCGCTATTTCAACAGCCGGAGCATCAATGCTTTCGGAAAAAGTGGTAGGAATGAATAAGTCAGACTTAGAAAGTTTTGGAGAGAGTGGAGTAGTAAAGATGCTTGGAGGAGAAATTAATGCCGGTAGAATGAAGTGTGCTACACTCGCCTATCGTGGATTATTAAAAGTTTTTGACTAAGATGACAAACGACTGGAAATTAGTATTTAAAGTAATCTTGGGAAGTATTGTTTTGGTAATGATTGTTATTTATGGTTTATCAAAAATGACAGGATCAGGAAATTCGTTAGTTGTTGATCAAAATATATTAATCAATGGAGCACAATTAATAAAAGAGAACGGAAATACAAAAGTTACAGTAGTAAATTTTTCCGATATGGAGTGTCCTGCATGTAAAAGAGCTCACGAATTGATAACTAGTTTGGGTAACGCCTCCGGAGTAAAAATGGTATTTAGACATTTTCCTTTGAGTATTCATAAATATGCTCCGATTACCGCGAGAGCTGTTGGGATTGCAAGAATGATGGGAAAAGGTTGGGAGATGATTGACTTACTTTTTGCAAAACAAGAGGAATGGTCGGGAGTGTTTAAAATTGAGGATAAACTGGTGGAATATGCAAAAAGTTTGGGGTTGGATGAAAAAATCTTTTTGGAAAAACTTAACTCCACAGAGGTGGCAACAAACGTTCAACAAGATGTTAGTTTGGGAGATAGTTTAAAACTTTCCGGAACTCCAACGATCTTCGTAAATGGAGAACAGGTGGCTGCTGATTTTGTTGTTGCAAAGGTTAATGGGTTACTTAATACAAAATAAATGGGAATAAATATTCCATTACTCACTGTTGCAGCTTTAACAAACGGGTTAAATCCTTGCGGTATCGGAATGATGATTACCTTTTTGGGCTATTTGATAGTTTTTGGAGGAAGAAGTAAAGAAAAAAATTATATTTTGAAAATCGGATTGGTGTACATATTTGCTGTATTTTTGACTTATTTATTAACGGGACTATTGTTTTATGGTGTTGCTTATTATTTTCAACATTGGTGGTTGGCCAGAGTATTTAAATACTTTATTGGTGGTGCCTTAATGGTGGCCGGAATAATTCAATTAAAAGATGCATTTTGTTCCGAAACACCGATTCATCTACAAATGAGCTCTTGGGGTTTTGAAAAATTGACAAATTTAATGTCAAAAGCAAGTGTTGGAGTTGCAGCTTTAATCGGATTTTTAACGACAATTTTTTCAACTCCCTGTATGCTTCCTCTATATATTGGAACAACGGCAGTAATCGCAAGATCAGGATTACCGATGGCAAAAGTATTAGGATTTTTTCTGTATTACAATTTAATATTTATTTTGCCGTTAATAATAATTTTGATGATAATGGCGGGTGGAAAACAAATTGTAATGATGAAAGAATGGCAACATAAGAATACAAAATGGATGAGATTAATTTTGGGAATAGCGTTGGTAGCAATTGGTTTTTGGATTGCAATAAAATAACATAATATGGAAGCAAAGAAAATGGTGGGGAAAGTAATATATAAAGAAAATTTGGCAGGTAAAACTTGGTTGATTGGAATTGAGTTTTTGCATGAAGTAATGTTTACACCCGGACAGTTTGTCAGCTTGAAAGTAAGCGATGAGGGATTGAGAAGATCATATTCAATTGCCAGTTTGCCAGGGAAGAAATTTATTGAATTGGTGGTAAACGTTGCACCAATGGGGATAGGTTCAAAATATATATTGGGAATTAAGATTGGTGATTCGGTTGAAGTTTTGGGTTTTTTGGGAAAGTTTGTTGTTAGGTTTGATGAACTTACACCAGAAAAAAGATTAATATTTATAGGGACCGGTGCGGGAATTGTTCCTTTGAAACCGATGATTGAAAACTTGCTGATTAATAATAAATTTAACGGAAAGATTAATTTGATTTGGGGAATGAGGTACGAAACGGATCTATATTGGATAACGGAATTGGATAAGCTTCAAAGAGAATATGACAATTTTTGTATGGAAATTGCTTTGTCACATCCGGGAGAAAGGTGGCCGGGGGTACAAGGACACGTGGGAGATGTTATTGACAAAATAAGTATTGAAGAAAAAGATACGATAGCTTTTTTGTGTGGAAATCCGGAGATGATTACGGAAATTAGCGATTTACTAAAAAATAAAGGAGTACCAAGTTCACAAATTCTCTATGAGAGATTTGCGTGATAAACTGATGATAATGAATGAGGAACCGGTAATGACAAAATATAAAGTGATAATAGATAAGGATAAATGTATTGGTTCGGGTGCATGTGTGAATCTTGCAAGTTTAACCTTTAAATTGGGGATTGGCGGAAAAGTTGAATTGATTGATCAAGATGGAAATAGCGATGAAGAAAAAACAATAGCGGCTTCAGCATGTCCGGTAATGGCAATAAAAATTATTAATTCGGCAACCGGGGAAACGGTTTGGCCTAAAAGAGAGGGGGTGAAAACATGAGAAATAAAGATAAATTAGCTGTTGGGAAAGCCTTAACATATTTTTCAGTTGTAAGTGTGGTTTTGGCTTTTATTGGAGCTTTGGGGACAGACTTGTGGCTTGCCAGTACCCAATGGATGTTGGTAGGACTAACGGCAGCAGTTTGGGGGGTATTTCTTCTAATTGAAGCAGAATTTAGAATGAAGAAATGATGACGTTGGAAGATAAAATCAGAAAAGCTTTGGAAAAAGTGATGGATCCGGAACTGGGAGTTTCTATTGTGGATTTGGGATTAATTTATGATATCCGATACGAAAAAGGAGAGGTTGAAGTTGAAATGACCTTGACTTCACCCGGCTGCCCTTTGGCACCAGAAATAGATAATAAAATAAAAACAGCTCTTAAAAAAATTCCTGAGATTAAAAAAATAAAAGTGAATCTTGTGTGGGATCCACCATGGAGCCGTGATTTAATGAGCGATGATCTAAAAGCGGAGTTTGGGGTTTGATATATTAAATATATGCATGTATTACTTGGAGCCGATCATGGTGGTTACCAAAAAAAAGAAGAAGTTAAATTGTGGCTTATTGAAAAGGGATATGAGGTAATAGATGTTGGGGCGTTTAGTATTAATTTGGAAGATGATTATGTTGATTTTGCCAAAGATGCAATTAAAAAAGCGGTTTCCAAAGAAGATAGAATTATTTTGTTTTGTAGAAATGGATTTGGAATGTTGATAGCAGCCAATAGATTTTCGGGAGTGAGATGCGGATTGGCTTTTGATAATACGGCAGTTGAAAAAGGGAGGACGGATGATGATATTAATTGCCTTTCTATTCCATCCGATTATATTGACATTGAACAAATAAAAGAAATGGTGATGACATTTTTGTCAATTGAGTTTGAAAATAAAGAAAAATATTTAAGACGAATTATGAAACTTGATAATTTGATTTAAATGAACAAAATAATTCCAACAGTTTTGGCAAAGGATATAAGTAAGTTTGAGACCGATTTGGCAAAAGTGGAGATGTTTGCGGGGAGAGTGCAAATGGATATAATTGACGGGAAATTTTCACCAATTGAAACCGTAATGCCCGAAGTGTTGCTGACTGTTGATACCCCATCGGAGATTGAAGCGCATTTGATGGTAGAGGAACCTGTCGAGTGGGTTGAGAGGTGTGCTGCGGCAGGTGTGACTGCGGTGTATGGACAAGTGGAAAAAATGTCGGATAAACATAATTTTATTTCTAAAGCAGAAGAGGCGGGAATGAAAACCGGATTGGCGTTTGACTTGAATACCTCTTTGGATGGAATTGAAGATTGGATTAATTTGGTGGATGTTGTTTTGTTGATGGCGGTGAAAGCCGGAGCTCAAGGTCAACAATTTGAGGATTCAATAATTGGGAAAATTATTAAAGTTAGAGACCTTTCTTCTTCGGTAACAATTATGATAGATGGTGGTTTGAATGAAGAAAATATTAAAAAATGTTTAAAAGCCGGTGGAGAAAAAATGGAATTTGCAGTTGGAAGTGAAATATTGAATGCAGAAAACCCGGAAGAAATTTTTAGAAAATTAGAAACCGTAGAATAACATAAGAAATGGATTTTAAAAAAATAAAAGCAGTAACAATTTTTGGTTTTGCGGATTGTGCTCCGGAAAGTCCTCTTTATAAAGAAGCCTTGGAGGTATCTCGTATGTTGTCTCAACATGGGTTGGAAATTGTGAATGGAGGAGGACCGGGTGTAATGAGAGCAGCAACCGAAGGAGCCCACGAAGGAGGAGGGACGGCAACCGTGGCAACTTTTTATCCGAAGTTTATTGAGAACTTTGAAGGGAAAGATCAGCTTAACAAAGCCGATAGAGAAGTTATCATGAATAACTATGTTGATCGTA
>Ga0172370_10002231_pt1 | contig 28295 bp, 22 predicted proteins | sample LakKiv5m_FD_114538 | JGI IMG/M metagenome (GOLD analysis project Ga0172370, IMG submission 114538) | Freshwater microbial communities from Kabuno Bay, South-Kivu, Congo - kab_022012_11.5m | ecosystem: Environmental > Aquatic > Freshwater > Lake | place: Democratic Republic of the Congo...
AAAAAAATAATAATAATAAAAAGCAAGGAACTAGGCCGTATTTTAACCCCGGAATACTTAATGCGTAAAAACCAGCCTTTTCGGTAATGTTTTGGAAGTAAGGGTATTCGCCTCTTTTGGTTTGCGAGGGGTCGAAAAGTATTAGTGCGAAAATTGAAATTATAATACTAATTAATATTGCTAGCGCTCTTTTTTTCCTGTCTAAACATTCAATAGTAGATAAAATAAATACAAAGCAAAGTGGAATTAAAAAGCTAATAATATAAACAACTGATGAATAAAATGTTGAAAATATAAAACTAGGATTATCTAGCTTTTCCAAATGTACCGATCTTGCCCCCAGCATAATTTGGGTTTTTGGAAAAACTACCTGGTAAAATGTAAATATCCCAATACAAAACACAGCTTGCAAAATAACAAAGCTTAATTGTTTTAGGCTTTTAGCATTGATAGTTTTAATAACAAGATAAATTGAATAGGCAAGCCCTAAAAATAGCGCATTTTGTTTAACTAAAAATCCTAAAAACAGAAAAAGATTAGAAAAAAGTAGAAGATAGATATTATTCTTTAGTTCAAATTTAATAAAAAAATAAAGCGATATTAACAAGAAAAAAACAAGATAATTATCGGTCATAAATCCAAAAGACGAATATATACTTAGTGGAGCAAAAAAGAAAATTAAAGAGCAAACAATTTTATATAAGGTTTTTTTTGGAAAATTTCAATTATCTTATAAAAAATTAGAAAGTTAGCAATCGAGATAATTAAAGTTAGAATTGGAAGTTTTTCTACGGAAAAAAGCTTAGAGAATATAAGGCCAATAAAACCTTGGGTATAGAATGTGACACTGGTAATAGGATCTAATTTATAGTTACCATTTTGAAAATTTTCCACTAGATTATAATAATGCCAGTCATCGTTTTGCTTAAAATCTATACCAAGAGATATTGGCAGAAACAAAAAAAATAGTAAAATCGTGGTTATAAATATCAAAAATCGCTTTTTTTCTAAAGGAGCTGTATGTACATTCACAAAGTAAATTTATCAAAAGATTCTTCATTTGTCATAGCGGTTTTTTCGGTACTCTTATTTATTGTAATATACCAACTTTCTCGTCTAGTTAACTTTATGCAAAATGACGATTGGGTGTATTACAAAACTATAGAATCGTTTTTAAAAGGCAATCCCTATATAGACCCTTACATTTCTGCCACTTTTTATGGCCAAGCTTATTTAGGTACTGCCTTTGCCAAAGTATTCGGGGTTTCTAAGCTTCCTATTTTAACTTTACTTGTTTCTGTTGGTGCTTTTTACATTTTTGCAGAAACTGTTAGAAAATTCTTTGTTAAAAATTCATTTATTGCAATTCTAATCTCCTGCTTTTTCCTTTTTAACCCTTTTTTCGCTTATTCTATTTGGGGCTTTATGACCGAAAACTATTTTTTGGTTTTTTTTATTGCAAGTTTGTATTTTATTGAACGCTTTAATAATAAAGAAAGTGAAGTAGTATCTTTTGTTTTTGCCTTGTTTAGCATTTTACTTTCTTATTCTGTTAGGCAATTTGGAATTGTTACCCTAGCAACATTTGTTTTATGGCTGTGCCTAAAAGGGAAATTTTGGTATATGGTTTTTGGTGCGGTAATTTTTTCTTTAGTAATTACTTTTCATTTTAACCTTCTTCCAGAAAGATGGGGTTATTTTGAAAACGAATTTGCATTTAATAACATTGCTAATGTTAGATTGGTTTTTACCAAGATTTTTGCTTATGCAATTTATATAACTGCATTTTTATTTCCACTTCTTGGTATTTCCTTTATTAAATTTATAAATATTAAAAAATGGTATTTCTGGGTCTGTCTATTTTTATCTATTGTTTTTGTTATTCTTTGTCTTAAATTTTTTTATCCAAAAGTGCTTTTTAAGCCTAATTTTTATTTTTTTGAAAATGCGGTTACGAGGCAGGGTCTTTTTTCCAGCCTTTATGGGTACAATAGATACAGCTTTATTTTATCCGATTCGTTTTATGACTTTTGGGAGGTTGTTTCTAAAATTTTTATTGTTCCTCTTGGCGCATTGGCAGTTTTCTTTGGTGTAAAATCCGTAAAAAGTCCAAATTTTTATTTAATGAACATTGTAGCCTTTATATTTTTGCTTCTTGTTTCCCCCTACATGTACGATCGTTATCTTTTGCAGTTATTCCCACTTGCGGTCCTTTTTTTGCTTTCTACAATTACGGGAAAAACACTGGGTAAAAAAGCACTTGTGGCAACTAGTGTATTTTTAATATTTCTTTTTTTATATATCTACAATTATTCTTTAGATTTTGTTTTAATAAACAACTATATTTGGAATAAGTCTTTGGAACTAACCAAAAATGGAACCAAACCATCTAACATTTACGCTACAAGGGGCTGGAAAAAATACTATGGGGAGTCTAAATATGATCCTGATTTTGTTTATGGTTACACCAATAACGATAGGTTCGAAAGAATAAACGCGAAAGAAGACTATATTTTGTATGATAGCTATAGACTGGAATTTCCTTTAAATTTCTACAAAGATCCAACAGTTAATTTATACAAACACAAGAATCTATGGCAGAAGAAAAACTAAGTTCACTTTCCATTTTTTTCCCCTTTTATAACGATGAAGAAACTGTAAAAAAACAGATAACCGAGGCATTCAGGGTGGGAAATTTAGTCTCTTGCGATTTAGAAGTTATTGCAATTCACGGAGGTAAATCAAAAGATAAAACTTTTTTGGAAATTAATAAAATGGCAAAAAAATACCCCCAGCTTGTTGTTGTGGATAAATCGGATAACAAAGAAGGATATGCTGTTATTAAAGAAGGTTTTAAAAAGGCCAGTAAAGAGTGGGTTTTTTATACAGACGGTGATGCTCAATACCACCTTGACGATCTTCCAAAACTTGTTCTGTGCCAACTAGAAACCGGAGCCGATGTGGTAAATGGTTATAAAATAGAAAGAGGGGATAATTTTATAAGAACTTTTTTAGGAAATGTCTATGCACTACTTAGCAATTTTATTTTCGAGCTTCCAATAAGAGATACCGATTGTGATTTTAGACTTATTAAAAAAATATACCTTGATAAAATTAACTTAGTTAGTAAGGACGCTTCTATTCTTGGGGAGTTAATTAAAAAACTAGAGATAGTTGGAGCCAAGTTTGCAGAAGTTCCAGTTTTGCATTATCCAAGAGAATATGGGGTTTCTAACTATACTGCCTTTGGGCTGTTTAAAGAAAAATTAATTGGTGATTTTACTCTTTATTTAAAATTAAAAAGAATGCAAAACTTAAAAGAGCATTTAAGAATTGTTAAATTTGCAAGTGTGGGCTTTTCTAGCATAATAATTCAAGCCGTTTTTTTTAACTTGTTTATTATTATTTTTAGTTTTAGTGCTCCGTTATCTGCAATAATTGCAGACCAGATTGCGATTGTCTCCTCTTTTATTTTTAACAACTACCTTACTTTTAGAGATAAAAGGCATAAAATAAGCAAAGCAATGATTTCTGGATTTGCTAGATTCTATGCCATTGTAATGATTTCTACTTTGTTTCAATCCTTTATAGTCTGGATTGGAATTGTGGTTTTTGGAAAATCCTTAGTAGTTGCCAATTTATTTTTTGGTGCTGGTCTTTTACTTTCTTTTTTCTGGAATTACAAAATGCAAAAAAGATTAGTATGGAAATAAAATTAAAATTTATCAGTTGGATTAATAATAATTGGAGCTCTTGTATTCCTGTTCTGTTGTCCATCATCTCGTTTGCTTTTAGGCTAAATAATTTTGTGATTTTTCCAAAGTTTAATGATGAGATGGGTGAGGTGTATTGGGCATTAAAAATCTCAAAAGGGGATTTTTTACCATTAGTTGGCTCTAATTTATTCAATGGACCTTTTTACTATTACCTGCTTGCCTTTACTTTTAAGATTTTTGGTTACCACTATTTTATTCCGAGGCTTATTACTGTCTTTTTTTGCAGTTTAATTACCCCAGTAATCTATTTAATAGGCAAAGAAATCGGACTAAGAAAGGCGGGACTAATAGCAACTATTTTGTTTAGTTTGCTTCCGGCTTATTACGAAATTAACAGTAGATTCGCATGGTCCGCATCTCTTACGCCATTTTTTGCGTCTTTAACCCTCCTTTTTCTTTTAAAGATGAGAACTTTTTCAGGTGGCAAAAGATATTTTTTTGTTTTACTTTTTTTTACCTCACTTGCAATTACGCTTCAGACACACCCATCTGCTATACCGGTTGGTTTAGCATCTGGGGCGATTTTTCTAATTGATTTCAGACTAAGACAATATTTGAAAAAGCCGATATTTTATTTAGGGACAATTTTGTTTTTATTAATTAGTTTGCCGTACATCTTTTACAATATTAAAACCCCCCTTGGTTCTTTTAGAATCGCTTCAACCCACAGCTATTCTTTTGAAGGTGAGGTTAGTCCATCAAAATACCAAAACAATCTATCTAAAACCATAAATGGCTTTTTATTTACCCTAAAAGGAAAATCTTTCTATAAAACATATTCGACTCCAGGTTACGGTTTATTAGACATTATTTGTTTGTTTTCGCTTATAACCCTATGTACGGTTGGATTTTTGATAGCCGAGAGGTTTATTAAAATATATTTATTATTAATACTATTTGTTTCTCTACTTTTACTTCCGGTAATTAATAGTGAATTTCTATTTAGGTATTACGCCCAAGCGTTTGTTGCTTTTTTTATTCTGTGTTCTTTTAGTGCAAGCAGAAATAAATGGTTGGCGTTGCTATTAATACCCGTTATTGCTTGTTATGTTAAAGGGGTTGTTCATTTCTGTAATTATTACGATAACCCCGTTAGGAGTGGTCAGGTAACGAACAAGAGGATTATCAAGGCGTTGGGCAACGCACATATGCTTGTGTCTTCGGGGGTCACCATTTTTTACCCATCTCATGGGGTGGTAAACGAGACTGGTCTTGAAAACGAGCTTTTATTGGGAAATTCTGAATGGCAAAAGACCCAATTTATTTTAGAAAGTGACGGTATCACCTTTTCTTACTTTAATAAAGGCGATTTGGAAAACCTAGTTAATCAAAGCAATTTTCAATCTATCGCCTATATATCAATAGTTTATGGTGAGTATAAACCAATCATCAGCGGGTTTATATCTGAGGAGATTTACGATGCTAAAGATTTTAAAATATATAAATTTAAAAGATTATGAATAAAATATTAGAGTTTAAACCAATCTATTTAGAAAAAACGGAAAGTTGGCTGTGGGAGTATTTAAGAAATCTAAAACTGTATATTCCGTATGTAATTTGTGAACAGACCAAAAATTTAGATTTGTTTCCACTTAACAATATAAGTAAGCTAAATAAACCGCCGTTTTTCACAAAAATACTAGGTTCTATGATAAGGGCTTTTATCCCTCGCCATTTGGCAATAGAGGGAAAATTAGCAAAAAAAATTGAACAAATTAAACCCGTTCTTATTCACGCTCATTACGGACCGAGTGGAGTTTATAGTGTTCCTCTTTCAAAAAAGTTTGGTATTCCGCTTATTGTTTCCTTTTATGGCTTCGACATCTCCTATCTTGCAATATCTCAAAGAATGAGAAAAGTTAAGTTGCCGTGGGACAAAATTTACTGGAAAAAAGCATATCAAAGCTTATGGAAACAAGGGGATATTTTTACAGTTACTTGTGCGAAAATGAAAGATGATTTAGTTTCAATTGGTGCACCTAAAGACAAAGTAGTAGTGCTTCATTTAGGTGTAGATTTATCAAAATATGCATTAAAAAAAGTTGTACCAACTAAATCTCCAACAATTCTTATTGCTAATCGCTTTGTTTCTAAAAAAGGAACGGAGTATGCAATAAGAGCTTTTGCAGAAGTTTTAAAGAAGTACCAAGGGGCAAAATTAAAAATAATTGGTGATGGACCGTTAAAGGAAGGGTTAGCCCAACTTGTATCAAATTTAAATATTGCACAAAGCACCGAATTTCTTGGTATTTTGCCCTTTGATTCCTACATGTCTTATATGTCGCAAGCCGATATTTTTCTTTCGCCAAGCGTAAAAGTGGAAGGAGATGAGGAGGGTGGGGTTAATACAACTGTTATTCAAGCTATGGCTGTTGGAACTATAGTTTTTGCCACGGAAGAATCTGGTCAAGAACTTATTATTAATAATAAAACTGGTTTTATGGTTGTACAAAAAAATGAAAACGATTTAGCAGAAAAAATTATCAATTTAATAAATGTTCCAAATAGTTGGAGTGAAATAGCTTTGAATGCCAGAAAGCATGTGGAAGAAGAATTTGATAGTATTAAACAAGCTAGAGAACTTGAAAATATATATTTTCAAGTTACAAAAAAAATAATATGTTTTCTGTAGTAGTTCCCGTTTACAACGAAGAAGCCTCAATTAGAACAACTATCAATAAGATATTTTCCGTGTGCGAAGGGTTTGAAAATTTTTTTGAAGTAGTAGCGGTTAATGATGGATCAAAGGATAAGTCTTTGGAAATTCTAAAATCTATTAAAAATACAAAACTTACAATTGTGGATAATGGATCCAACAAAGGGTATGGGGCGTCGTTAAAAGCTGGAATAAAAAAAGCTAAGTACAATTTAATTGTAATTTGTGATGCGGATGGTACATATCCAATTGAAAAAATTCCAGATTTAGTATTGGAATCTAAAAATAACGATATGGTTGTTGGCAAAAGAATAGGTAGGTATTCCAAAACACCTTTCATTAAATCGTTTCCAAAATTTATTTTGGATCAAATTGCTAATGTTGTAGTTGGAAGAAAAATAGAAGATATTAATTCTGGTTTTAGGGTGTTTAAGAAAAGCGATATAGAAAAATATTTCTCTATTATTTCCGACAAATTTTCTTTTACAACAACATCAACGCTTTCTTATATGTCTAATAATCTTTCGGTTAAGTACATACCTATTGAATATAATTTTAGGCAAGGGAAATCCAAGGTAAGACCAAAGGATGCTTCCGATTTTTTATTTTTAATAGTAAGAACGGTAATGTATTTTAATCCTCTTAAGGTGTTTTTCTGGCCTTCGGTATTTTTTATGATTCTAGGGGTTGGGAAATTTATATTTGATCTTTTTAACGAGCCTTATCTTAATATTACTACCTCTTCTATGCTGTTTTTTCTTTCTGGGCTTCAGCTTTTAGCGATTGGTATGCTTGCAGATTTGCTAGTTAGAACAAGAAATAATTGAAAAATTAAGACTTAAAATGGAAGAAATTTTTTACCCACTTAGAAAATATTTGGTGCTTGGAATTTTTGTTGTTTGCTTAATTACAATGTCATTTGGATTACCTTTGGTTGGGGAGCACTGGGACGAAGTAACTGTGGCTTCAGTTGGTGAGTCTTATTTAGGGTTTATAAAAAATGGAGACTTTTCCAGTAAATCTTGGGAGCTTAATCACGAACACCCCCCTGTTGCTAAATACATTTATGGTAGTGCCCGATTTTTAACTAAAAATATTTCACTACTGCAAGATGGGCGAGGATTTTTTCCAGAAGGCAGAGATTTTAGTTTCGCAAGATTTATTAGTGTCTTAATGTCCTCAATTACAGTTGCAGTAACATTTTTAATTGGCTCAAAAATTTTTAAATCCTGGAAAATTTCATTAATTTCTTCTTTATTTATTTTACTTAACCCGGTTTTTCAGTCTTATGCAAGAATAGTAAGCCTAGAAGTGCCACTTTTATTGTTTGGATCAATTTTTGTGCTATTTTGCCTGAATTATGGCGAAAAGAACTCTTTATTAAATTATGTATTGGCTGTTATGGCATTTACTTTGCTTATTGGAACTAGGTATAACGGTGTTTTGCTTTTACCATTTTTTTACCTTGCCCAAACAGATGATTTTAAAAGCATAAAAAGACTAATAAATTTAAAAAATATTATTTTTCCTTTTTTATCTTTGGTTTTTCTTTTTATTATCTGGCCCTATTTATGGCATAACCCGATTAACGCCTTTCTTTCAAGTGCCGATAGAGGCTTGGAAGTTCATACTAGGGAATATTTTTTAGGGATTTTAGGAAATACCCCATGGTATTACTACTTAAGTTATTTTTTGGTTAAAACACCATTAGTTTTGTTGGCGATTTTTGTTATTGGGATTTGTGGATCGCTGGGGGTATTGGGGAGATTAAAAAATAACAAAACCAAAATAATACTGCTGTTTCTATTGCCGTTTGTGGCAAGCTTTCTCCCATTAAAACAAGATGGACTGCGGTATGTTAATTTATATCTAATTGGGTTTTCCCAAATACTAACTGTGGGTTTATTTCAAGCATTGGGTTTTTTAAAGGGTAGGCAAATTAAGCTTGCTTTTTTAAGCACGGTTTTTGGTTTGCTGGGTTTTACAATTTATAGAAGTTTCCCTTACTTTCTAGACTACTACAATAGTATTGTCCAACCACAACAAATCTATAAGGAGAGACTTTATGAAATTGGTGGTTGGGGAGAAGGAACTTTTGAAACAATTTATAAGTTAAATCTAATTTTTAAAGATGGCAAAAAAAAATTGGTCTATTTATCTATTTTCCCAGAGCATATAATCCCCAATCTTCCAGAAGGTTTTGTAAGAACTGTTGATATTTCAAAAGCCGATATTATTTTGCGAAGCACAAATAGCAAATGGTATGATGATGATATAAGCAAAGAAGATCTAGAGCAGTATAAATTAATTTATCAAGTTGTTGTAAACAACAATTTACCTTTGGTTGAAATATATGAAAAAAGAACTTAAAAGTTTTTATAAAGATAAAAACATTTTAATAACAGGTGGCTTGGGTTTTATTGGAAGCAACCTTGCAATTAAACTTGTGGAATTTGGATCAAAAGTTACCGTTATGGATAGTCTTATACCGGATTTTGGCGGAAACTTTTTTAATATTGCTCCTGTTAAAGACCAACTAATTGTTAACATTTCGGACATGCGAGATCAGCATTCAATAGAAAGGTTGGTAGAAGGAAAAAATATTATTTTTAATCTATCTGGGCAGGTAAGTCACGAAGATGGTATGGAAGATCCCTTAGTGGATTTGCAAATAAATGCCGTTTCCCAAGTTTATTTATTGGAAGCACTTCGAAAAATTAATCCTTCTGCCAAAGTTATCTATGCCGGAACAAGACAAATTTATGGAAAAATAGAAAAAACCCCAGTTGACGAAACACATTTAGTTAGACCAACAGATACCAACGGCATTTCAAAATTTGCTGGGGAGTGGTATCACATTTTGTACAACCAGGTTTATGGCATTCCTACTTGTTCTTTAAGACTTACAAACACATTTGGGCCAAGACAGCTAATGAAACATTCTCGTCAGGGATTTATTCCTTATTTTATTAGACTTGCCCTTGATAATCAGGAAATAAGGATTTTTGGAGACGGAAATCAAATTAGAGATATGATGTTTGTTGACGATGCTGTTAATGCATTTTTACTTGCTGGTGAAAATATTAGATCAAATGGAAATTACTACAACCTTGGTGGAATAAAGCCAATTAGTCTTTTAGATTTTGCAAATCTTATTGTAAAAATTGTGGATAAAGGTTCTATAAAACTTGTTCCTTTTCCCAAAGAAAGAGAAAAAATTGATATCGGAAGCTACATTGGGGACTATTCTAAAATTAATAAAGAACTTGGCTGGAGTCCTAAGGTTACTATAGAGGAAGGGTTACGCAAAACAGTTTCGTATTATTTAGAAAACAAAAAGTATTATTGGTAATGATAAATGCTAAATTTTTGTATTTATTTCTTATATTAATTGTTGCTTGTTTTGTTCTTATTCCTTTCCTTGGTGTTTATTATATTCAGCCCACAACCGATTTATGGATTCAAAGATCGGTGCATTTTTATTACGCGCTAAAAAGTGGTAATTGGGCAGGTACATATACTATGTATCATCCCGGAGTAACAATAATGTGGCTGGTGGGAATTACAAGTGGCATTTATTTTCCACTTTTTGAAAAGCTAAACGGCTTTATACCAAACATTTTTTCCTATGATATTTTTCCAAGCTATATTTTTTTTACATCACTTTCTGTTGTTATTGGAGAGGTAACTCTTCTTGTTTTTTTATATCTTGTTCTTTCTAAAATATTTGGTATAAAAATCGCCTTTTTTTCCATTCTGTCACTTCTTTTAGAGCCGTTTTTTTTAGGTAACGCTAGATCAATTCATATGGATACTATAGTTTCGCTTCTTGTTTTAATATCCCTTGCTTTATATTTTCTTGGATTAAAAAAGAACCAACTTAAATACTTAGCACTTTGTGGGATCTTTGCTGGACTTGGTGTTTTAACCAGAATAAATTCTGGGATTGTAATTGTATTTATTTATCTTTGGCAAATACTACTAACCGTATTTGGAAAAGTTTCTTGGAAAACTTCATTTAAACACCTTTTTGTAATTAGCTTATCTTCTGCCTTGGTTTTTTACATTTTATTTCCTGCAATGTGGTTTCATCCTCTCCAAACAGCCCTTAGGGTATTTAAGGAGGGGGTATTTGATACAGCTTTGGGAGAGGAATCTAGAAGACCCGTATTTCTGCTTTTTAATAACTATTCATTACCACAAAAACTACTTTCCTACATAGTTTACACCCCATTTAGATTGTCCCCGCTTTGCTTATTATTTTTGGGGGTGTTTGTATTAAAAAGAAAAGAACTAACAGTAAATATAGAACACAAAAGCTTTATTAAAATGCTTCTAACATTTGCAATTTTTTACTTGCTTTTTATTTCTATACCAAGCAAGCAGATTTTTAGATACATTCTTCCCATTTTTCCAATAGTAGCTATTTTTTTTGCAATTTCCTTAGATTCTATAAAAAGCAAATATTTAAAAACTGGCTCAATTGTTTTACAAACAGTTTTAGTTTTAATTTATTATCCAAACTTCTTTGCGTATTTTAACCCAATACTTGGTGGAATTTCTGTTGCTTCAAAGATTATAAATTTAAATCAAGACGCAACAAACTATAAGGAAATTGCGGATTATTTAAACAATAAGGAAAACCCAGAGAATTTAAAAATTGCAATGTATGATAGTAGTTCTTTTAAACCACTTTTTAAGGGGGAATCGTTTATAATAAAATCGTTTGTTAGAGATTATCAAAAGGCAGTAGATACCGATTATGTTCTTTTGCCACTTGAAATTGGAAAAGAATTTGTTCCGTGGGAAAATTACCACAGGGAAAAAGTTTTTAAGTTACTAGGATTTGATTATTACTATTTATACAAAAGAAATGATTAATTGGTTTATTGATTTTAAAAGGGAATACCAAGAGCTAAAAGCAGAAATAGACGCAAGCTATAAAAAGATTATGGATACTGGGATATTTGTTCTTGGGCAGGAAGTTCTGGATTTTGAAAACGAATTTGCCAAATTTACAAATAGTGAATATTGCATCTCGGTTGCAAATGGAACAGATGCCATTGCAATTGCCTTAAAGTCATTGAATCTTCCAGCATCTTCCGGTGTTTTAACAACGCCTTTAACTGCAACATACACCGCACTTGCCGTTAATATGGCAGGGTTACGACCGGTATTTGTAGACATCGATGACTCGTTAAATTTAAATTTGAAACTCTATTTTCCACATCAAAAAGGTGGTTTGGAAAACAAAATAAATCCAGAAATTAAAGCAATTGTTCCGGTTCACCTCTATGGAAACCCGTGCGATATGGATGCAATTATGAGTTATTGTAAAACCACCAATACAGCTTTGGTTGAAGATTGCGCTCAAGCCCATGGAGCAAAATATAATGGTCAAACTGTGGGAGTATTTGGCGATATATCTGCTTTTAGCTTTTATCCCACCAAAAATTTAGGTGCCTACGGCGATGGGGGAGCAATAATAACAGGTAACGAAGCCCTTTATAAAAAAAGCAAAATAATTAGGGAGGGTGGGCAAACTGCTAAATATGTTCACGATTTTTTGGGAGTAAATTCAAGGCTCGACGAATTACAAGCAGGATTTTTAAAAGTTAAACTTAGTTATTTAGAAAAGTGGAATAAAAGAAGAAAGGAAATTGCAAATTATTACAAAAAAGAGCTTTTAGGGGTGGGCGATTTAACATTTCCCAAGGTCTTACAAAAATCAGATCCAGTTTTTCATATATTCGCAGTGCTTTCTAAAAATAGGGATAGATTAGCCGACTTTCTTCTTCAAAAACAAATTAAGACAGCTATTCATTATCCAATACCCCTGCATTTGCAGAAATGTTTTTCTTACCTTGGTTATAAAATGGGCGATTTTCCGAATGCCGAAAAAGCATCACAAGAAGTATTAACACTTCCTATGCACCCCTACTTAGCAGATAGCGAGGTGGAGCATGTCGTAACAAGTATAAAAGAATTCGAATTTTAAAATGACATTTTGTATCTTTACAAGATCCACTACATATCACAATAAATCAGGAGGTTTAGAAACCCAGAATCTAAATCTAATAGAAGGTTTGGCAAAAATTGGCCACAAAATAATCGTAGTTACAACCGGGTTAAATAAAGATAGTGTCTCAACAGAGCAAAGGGACCCATTAATTACTTATTTTTTTACAAATTCCCCCAGCGGTATATATTCAAATCAATGGTTTAAAGAGAGTACTCGCACATTAAATGAAATTTTAAATAAAGAAAAAATTGATGTGTTAATAAGTCAAAGTAGTTCTGGTGTGGAAGTTTTTAGAAAGATAAAAAACATTAAGAAAATTGCCATAAGCCACGGATCTTCTTTTGGGGAATTGGAAACAAGATTTAAAACAATTAAATCTCTTAGAAATTTTATTCGGTTTGTAATTCTTGATATTAAAATGACCTTTCTTGGTTGGATAGAGGATTTTATGCTTTTTAAAAACTCTAATAAGGTTGTTTGTGTTAGTTTGCTAGTTAAAAAAAGGTTAAATAGGGAGTTTCCTTTTTTTAAAGATAAATTTGTTGTTATAGATAATGGGGTAGATATTGATAAATTTAAAGTTGCAAAACCCAAAGCGTTATCAAAAAAAGATTTTATAATTCTTTTTGTTGGTAGAGTAGTAAAAGAAAAAGGAGTTGAGCTGCTTTTAAACGCATTGGCGGACCTTAATTCCAAAATGCAGTATAAACTTGTTGTAGTTGGAGGTGGGCCGGATTTAGAAAATTATAAAAAAATTGCAAAAGGTTTTGGAATCTTTGCCGATTTTGTGGGAGAAGTTAGCAATAAAGATACCGTAAAATATTATCAGATGGCCGATATTTTTGTTTTACCAACACTTAGACAAGAAGGGTTTCCTATGGTTTTAGCAGAAGCTATGGGAGCAGGATTACCAATTATTGCCTCAAGAATTGGCGGAATTCCCTCGGCAATTAAAGATGGGCAAAATGGTATTTTAGTCTCACCTTCTTCAAAAGAAGATTTATCTAGGGCAATTACTCTTTTGTATCAAGATAAAAAGTTTAAAGAGCGCCTTTCTAATAATTCCTTGGAAAGCTCTATAAAGTATAGTCGAAAAGCAATGACCGCTAGCTACCTAAATCTAATTTACAATATTAAGTAAAATAAATTCTTGGGCTGTTTTGTGCTAAAATTTACCCAAAATATGTATAAAATTGCACGGTTTATCTACGATTGGCCAAATCCTTGGGATGGTCTTGCACCAGGACCATATAATTTAACTCTAAGCCAGAATAATTTAGGTAATAAAATCACTGTTTTTTGTGGATGTTGGGCAAAATCTGGTGGTCCCGAGCAAATAAAAGGGGTTAAAGTAATAGCCTTTCCAAGAGAACCAATTCTGGGTCTTATGTTGCTTACCACCGCCCCACTTGTGTTTATTTATTTTTTAATTTGGAAAATTTTTAATAAAGTTGATATTTATCATGCCCACGGCCATTTTGGTTTATATCTTTACCTATATAAATATTTATTTGGAAAACTAGACAAAACTCCGCTGGTATCACATTTCCACAACACCACCGCCGGAAGAATAGAGGCGTCTAAATTGGAAAAAAGTGAAAATAAAGACAGTTTTTTTATTAAACATGTATCTTTACCTCTATCTTTATTATCCGATAAGTTGGCTACAAAAGTATCCTCGGCGTGCATTTTTGTAAGCAAAAAAAATATCGAAGAGGCAGTTAAGTTTTATGGGGTTAACAGGCAGAAATGTTTTTTGGTTGAATCTGGAGTTTCTTCCGATACATTTTTAAAAAAAGAAACAAGGGCGGAAAATTTAGACAAAAAAACAATTCTGTATGTTGGAGCATTAACAGAAAGGAAAAATGTTACTTCACTTGTTGAATCTTTATGCTACTTGCCAAAGCATTATCACCTCCGTTTAATAGGTAGGGGCTTCCCCAGCTATATAGATAGAATAAAAGATATTGCATTAAAAAATAACTTTGAAGAAAGACTGGAGCTTCTTGGGTATATTGAAAATAACCTTCTTCCCAAATACTACAAGGAGGCTGATATTTTTGTAATACCCTCCCTTTATGAAGGTTTACCCAAAGTAGTTTTAGAATCTCTGGCATCTGGCGTTCCGGTTTTAGCTTCCGGTTTTGATATTAAATCGCCCATCCGAGGGTTGCAGTTTTTAACCGACCCCTTGCCAAAAAATATTGCAAAAAACATTGAACAGATTATTAAATCCAAAATTAGTGTGGATGTTGCATATATAGATAAATTTTATAGCTGGAAGGCAAAAGCTGGCGAGGTCCAATTAATTTATGACAAGATCGTTTAAATTTTCATTTCTTTTAATAATCCCAGTTCTTGTTGGGCTTTTTTTTAACCAAGGGTACTATCTTTCCCGCAACCCCTATCCTTATGATGATCAAGCAGATTATTTAAAATATGCAATTTCCATAAAAGAAAATGGTGGGGTTCTAAACTTTCCTTATTTTCTTGCAAGTAATGGATTTTCCGAAAACAGAAAACACCCCTTATTTTCATTAATCCTTTCGCCACTTTCTATAAAAAGCCCAGAGTTTTTTTCAAATGCAAAAATTGTTACCTTGGCAATTTCCATACTTTCTTTAATAACAATTTATATTATTGGTTTATTTTCTTTTGGTGTTATTCCAGCATTAATTGCATCTGTTATTTTTGCTTCAAATAAATTTCTTCTAGAGGAGTTTGCCTTAGTTGTTCCGGATTCCTTATTTACAATTACTACCGCCCTTTCTTGGTATTTTTATTCAAATGGATTTGGTCAAGAAAAATCTAGATTAAAAAATTTTGTTCTCGGTGGTATTTTTTGTGCCTTAGGTTTTTTGAGCAAGCCTGCAGGAATTCTTGTATTTGGATCTTTTGCGATATCTTTTTTGATTTTGTTAAAAAAACAAAATCTAAAGATTAAATTGTTAGCAATTTCCCTTTTTGCTTTTGTTCTTGTGTGTTTACCCCTGTTTATTAGAAATACCGTTACCTATAAAAACCCTCTTTATAATAACAACACCTCGCTTTTATGGATAGATAATAGACAGGAAAGAAGAGCAGAGAGTTTTAAAACTAATCCTCCAACTATAATTAATTATTTTAAGACCCGTGCCCTTGATTTGGAATTATCTTCGGTTATTCAAAGTGCCAGAAGGCTTCCATCAAACATTTCCTTAATTGCTCTTTTTGAAGTTAGGCAAGCACGATTCGTATTTATTCTTTTAATTGCAATGCTTATTGGAATGCTTTTAGACAGAAATAAGCCAAGAGCGTTGTTCTCTTTTATTTTATTTAGCGCCTTTTTTTTATTTTTTACTTATAACTTTAGAGTTAGTCCGCATTATCGGCACTTAATTCCAATTGCTATAGTGTTTTTATATTACCCAGCTTACATAATTCAGCAGATATTAGGTAATAAAAAAGCTATTTATTTATTGTTACTTGCTGTTTCATTTATTCCTTTAGCAATTTCTTACTCCAATAAAAGAATTATCAAAATATCTGCGCTCGATTTTTTTAATGTAGAAATTCCTTCCGACCAAAAAAACTTTTTAAGCTTTGCCAAAAAAACCTTTTTGGATAGCACAATCTTTGTTTTAGGAAACGAGGAAAGGTTATCTTATGACTGGATGGAAAAAGTTCCCGGAAAAAAAATTCCACATCCATTTTTAGAAAACTTTAAGGAAATGGAGGAATTTTTACTAAAAAACAACGCACAGTATGTAGTTATTGGTCCTTCTACGGCATTTTCTTTTCCGGAAATCTACAATCAATATTTTTTATATGATTCTGGAAGAACAGAAATTTTAAAGACCCCACAAAATTGGAAGCTTGTTTTTATAAGTCCGAAGGCAGAAACTGGTGAAAATCCAAGATTTATAATTTATGAAATTACAAAGTAAGCACTTTTTTTCATTTTTTATCTTTTATTTTGCCTTGCGGATATTATTGTATTTTCTAAATCCTACAGAAGTAGGAGATAGTTACCGATTTTTAAATGCTGGGGAGTATATATCTAGACTTTCTTATCCTAACTTTGAAAAAAGGTTACCACTGTTTCCGTTTATTTTATCTTTTGGAGTTCGGTTTATTGATCCAATAATTTGGGGAAGATTTGTTGCTCAGGCAATTTCTTTTGGCGTACTTATTTTTACATATAAAATTGGTTCTACTTTATTAAAATCTAAAAACAAGGCGTTTTTGGCAGTGGTTTTAACAGCCTTTTCCCCACTTTTCTTTTATGGAACATCTAGAGTTCTTTCCGAGGGTTTGTTTTCTTTACTTATCTTAATTTCCTTTTGGTTTTATTTAAAAAAGGAAAGAAACTATTTTATTATTGGAGCACTATGTGGGCTTTGTTTTCTAACAAGATACGAGGGAGCAATTCTCGCGCTCTCCTATGGGATAGATCTTTTATTAAGAAAAGATTTAAAAAGCATCTTAAAAATGGCGGTTGGATTTTTACTTGTTTCGGCGTTTTGGGTTGTACGGACAGTTCATCTTTATGCAGGTGCTGGAAATTTTGAATATGCTAGCGAGCCCTTTGGTTTTAGCTATAATCCTAAATCTACCCTTGTTATTGTTTCCTCGTTTCTATTTTTGTTTGGGAATTTATTTATTAGCCCCGTTCTTATTATAAATAGCATAAAATACCTTTTTGCAAATTACCGCCCGATTGTAATTTATGTTTTTCTTTCTATTTTGTTTTTCTTTTTTTGGATAGCTGCGATGCCAAGGCTGTTTACCTATTTAATTCCAATTTTTTCCATTTTTGTTTTACACACATTACAATTTGAAAATGTTAACAGAAAAAAGTTAGTATTGTTTTTTGTATTTCTTGCATTTCAATTTTTAATCTTTAGATTTATATATCGTTATCATTTTTTGGTTTTGGGAAAAGAGTTTTTCGTACTGTTTATAGCAGTTTCTACACTTTCATTTTTGGCAATTCTGCTAAGAAGACAATCTATAGCACTTGTTTTAATTGTAATTTCTTCTATTGTTGCTTCGTTATCTTATACATATCATTATAGGAATATTTACCAAACTGTTTTTAAAGCTTGTGTAATGTTAAAAGATTTTAATGGAAAGATTGCTTATAGCGACGAAACAGGGGTATCCAGCTGGTATTTAAAAAATAAAGACACTTTGTATTTTGATTCAACCAGTGTTGAAGAATCGGTTGAATATCTAAGATCACAAAATGTTAAATGGGCTCTTGTAACCAACGAATTTGACGAATATAGAAGGCTGGTTTTTTTAGAAAAGAAAGATAATAAAAAAAATGTAGAGCTTGTTTCTAAGTTTCAGGAAAATGATGGTGGGTACATTAGATATTCTAAAATTTATAAAATAGTTTATAACTAACCGTCATGAAAAAACTAAGTATTGTTATTCCCGTTTACAATGAAGAAAAAACTCTTACTTCTATTGTATCCAAAGTGGAAGAAGTAAATTACCAGAATAAGGAAATTATTTTAGTAGATGATTGTTCCAAAGATAAAAGTCCTCAAATAATTAGCTCTTACAAAGATAAAAAGGGATTCGTGGTTTGCTTTCATGAAAAAAATCGAGGTAAGGGTGGGGCTTTAAAAACCGGTTTTACTAAGGCTACTGGCGATTTAATAATAGTTCAAGATGCCGATTTGGAATACGACCCACAAGATTATTTGAAGCTAATTGATAAATACAACGAAAATACCAATAAATGTGTAATATACGGATCTAGATTTATGGGAAATTATAAAGACATGTCCAACCTTCATTTTCTGGGAAATAAGCTTTTAACTCTTATAACCAATATTCTTTACGGTCAGACACTTACCGACATGGAAACTTGTTATAAATTAATTCCAAAAGAAATAATTACTAAAGTAGATATAAAATCCTTAAGATTTAATTTTGAGCCGGAAATTACTGCCAAGATTCTAAAAATGGGCTATAAAATTAATGAAGTTCCAATTTCTTATTCTGGAAGAACACTACGAGAAGGAAAACACATAACTTGGAAAGACGGCTTTTCGGCAATTTGGACTCTAATTAAGTTTCGTTTTGTTAACTAACTGTTTAAATATGACCTTCGTCCAAAGAAGCTCGGTTGCAATTTTCCTGTTAAGCTTTTTTTGTTATTTTTTTGTTTGGTTGGGACTATATTCTATTAATCAAAATAAAGTTTTAATTCAAAGCGAAGATACAATTCCAGCCACATACTTACCTATTTCAATTCTTAACAACAAAGGGTTTATATTAACCGATTATTATGAGTTTTTCATTAAAAACTGGCCAAATCCAGAAAATAAACTGGGAAAACCCTATTATTTGTTTAGAGATAGCGCCAATAAATGGGAATTTATCTCGGCTTTTCCTGTTATAACCCCCATACTCGCCACTCCATTTTTTCTTCCAATTTCAATTTTAAATATTCCTTATAGCTCTTCTTTTGTACCAATTATTGGAAGAATTAGCGCCTCTTTTTTTGTTGCCTTATCTTGTGTATTTGTATTTCTTTTATTATTTAAAGTTACCAAGAATTATAAAGTATCAATTTTAGCAACAATTTCTTATGCCTTTGGAAGTATTTGCTGGGGAACAACATCCCAAAGCTTGTGGCAACATGGAATAAACCAATTTTTATTAAGTCTTGGATTTTGTTTATTAGTTAACAATAAATCAATTTCGGCACTACCTTTTTCTTTGGCCGTTTTTAATAGACCCACAAATATTGTATTTGCAGTATGGTCATTTGTTTATATCTTAATTAAAGATAAAAAAAGCCTAATCCCATTTATTCTTTGGAGCCTGCCCCCACTATTTTTTCAACTTTGGTACGATACAACCTATCTTGGCGGATTATTAAACCATCCTTATAGTGTTCAGCAATTTACTAACTGGCAAGGCAGATTTCCCGAAGGGATTTTGGGTCTTTTAATTTCACCAAGCAAGGGATTATTTGTTCTATCTCCGGTTTTTATATTTTCCCTTTTGGGCATATGTTCTGTTATAAAAAGGAAAGGTTACTTTGAATATAAAGCTTTAGTACTTACGCTACTTGCTTTTTTTCTTATTATGGGAAAATGGATTCATTGGTATGGTGGTTGGTCGTTTGGCTACAGAATGGTATCCGAATCCCTTCCATTTTTGGCAATTTTTCTTGGGCTAAGCCTAGAAACACATTTAATAAAACCACGAGTAAAAAAGATTTTTCTTACCCTTCTGGTATTTTCCATTGCAATTCAGCTTACAAGTTTGGTGTTTGATTTTAGATATTGGCATGCTAGTTTTGACAACGGTCCCTACAATACAAGTTGGCTGTGGTCTGTAAAAGATTCAATGCTAGTTTACTTTGCAAAGTTAGCACTAATTAAGTTAAACATTTTATTGTGACCAAAAACATTTATTTAATTGCAATTTTAATACTGGGATTTTTTCTAAGAGTTATTGGGATTAACTTTGGATTACCCACAGAATTACACCCAGACGAGGGAAAATTAGTTTATCCCGCAATTTCAATGGCGGTAAATTTTTTAGATTCCCTTAAAGGTAAAGGTGATTACGCATACTTTAATCCTCATATTTTTTATTATGGGGGATTTTCAATATATTTGCTTTTTATCGCTTTAAAAATTTACTTTATTGCTACCAACTTATTTTTTGGAAACTACATGGTATCTCTTTTAGACGCCTTTTTAATTGCAAGATTAATTACACTCATATTTGGAGTAGGCACGATTTTTGTAGTTTATAAAGTTGCAAAACAATTTTTAAATGAGTCTAGTGCTCTACTAAGCGCGTTATTAATTGCTGTTTTTCCAACTCCAGTTGTTTTATCTCATATATTTTCGCATGACGTTATTGCTACTTTTTTTGGGATCACTTCTTTTTATTTTTTAATTAGAAAAAGGGTTTATGTTTCGGCTATAGCTCTTGGGTTGGGCGTAGGTACAAAGTATTACCCGGTTTTGTTAATGGTGGTTGTATTGTTTTTTCAATTTTATAAAAACAAAATCCCCTTATTTTTAAAAATTAGAAATATGGTTGTTTATAGTTTGTTAGTTTTTGGTTTTTTTTTAATTACCAACCCTCATTTTATAATTAGTTTTAATGAATTCTTTACAGACATAAAAACGCAAGCCTTAAGAAATTCTGGAGGGATTATGGGTGCTTCTAGTTCTAGATTTTTGTATCTTTTGCTTAATAACGACACATCCTCACTTGGAAAATTTATTGGAAATAGTGTGTTTTCTGATCTTGGTCCAATTGCATTTGTTATTAGTATTTTTTCTTTTATTTGGGTGTTTATTCAAAAAAACAGATTACTAAAATTGCTGGGAGGTTTTACCCTTTTTTATTTTTGCTTTGTTTCGTTTCCAGTTTCTAAAGAAATGCGGTGGTTAAATTTTTGCTTTCCTTTTTTCTCGATTATATTTAGTGCTTTTCTTGATAAAGTTTTTGCACCAAGTCGGCCTTGGAAATTATTGGGACTTTTATTAGTTTTTATTTATCCTCTTGGAAAATCACTTATTGTTGCAAATGCATTTGTAAGTGGTGATACCAGAGTAGAAGCAAAAAAATATTTTGAATCTACTGTTTCTTTGCACACAACGGTGTATAGCGACCCCCTGCTTGTTGCCAAACCTCCTTTTGATGACGATAAATACAAAGTTATAGAAATATCTCACCAGAAATACAATGTAAATAATGCCTTTAGTAACGAAACCCCGACACCTCTACCAACAAACAAAACCAGCCCTTATTTTGTAGTAACGAATGGGAAATATTTGGACTATTATTCTTCTTCCGATTTTATGTCCTTATTTCCAGAATTTAGCCAAAAATGGATTTCGTATTACAATAACATTAGAAAATCATTTAACTTTGTTGAGTGTTTCTATAGCAAAAAGGGGTTGTTTAATTATTATTTGGGTCCCGATATTTGTATTTATAATAACGAAACTTAAAATAACATGAATATTAAAAGCGTTTCGGTACTTAAAGATAGCGTATTTACAACAATCGCCGGTTTTGGGGCACAATTTTTAACATTTGTAGTATCAGCTTTCATTGCTTCGGAATATGGGGCATCTTCCAAAACAGACGCCTTTTTTTATGCACTTTCTGTTGTATTGGTATTTACTGCGTCTTTATCTGGGGTTTTAAAATCATCTTTTACCTCTGTTTTTCATCGTTTTGCTTTAGAATCAAAAGAGGAAGAAAAGAAAATTCTTTCTTCATTTTATTTTGCTTTTTTATCTGCTGTTATTTTGCTTTGGGTAGCATTTAACCTATGTTTTTGGATATTACTTAAATTTATAAAAATTCCAGGATTTATTGATAATTCCTTTCTTAATAAAATTCTATTTGAGCTTTCATTTTTGATAATTTTTAGCGGACTTGTTGATTGTATTTCTACAATTTACAATAGTTACCAAAAATTTATTATTCCTACTGTATCTCCAATAATAAGATCTATAGTATTTTTGGCTTTTGTAAGATTTACAATTAATTTTTTGGGTGTGGAAAGTTTGGCAATTGGAAATTCTTTGGCAGAGCTTGCCCATTTTGTAATTTTGATTTTTATCTTAAAAAGCCGTGGGTTGTATTTTGGGCTAAAAGCTACGCTTCATCCTGCGGTAAAAAGAATGTTTAAAATATCGGTTCCTTCTCTTTTAAGTAATGCTACAACCAAAATAAATGAATTTATTGATAGTTCCTTTATGGCTCCGCTTTTGGTTGGTGGAGTAACAGTGCTAAATTACTCCAGTAAAATTTCATCTATCCCCACTGTAATACTAAGTGGCGGTTTTCTAACAGTAATTTTGTCGCACTGGTCTTTTACAAGAAGTAAAATTGGAATTGATGATTTAGGAAAAAGCATAAAAAAATCTCTGCTTTCCATAGCTTTTGTTTTTATCCCGATTTTATGCTTAATGTTTGTTTTGCGACTTCCACTTGTTTCTGCTATGTATCAAAGAAAGAATTTTTCACTAGATTTGTCCGAAAAAACGGCACTCCTTGTTGGGATTTATCTAATTGGAATTCTTCCTTTAATGCTTGGACGAGTTTTAACAAGGGCTTTTTTGGCTATAGAAGATACTTGGACGCCATTTTGGGTTGGAAATATAAGAATGGTAATTAATATAGCCGGCAACTTTTTATTTGTTTATTTATTTGGTTACGCTGGTATTCCAGTTTCTACCTGTATTGCTTCTTTTGTTTTGTTTACATTTATGATTATAAGATTAAGAAAAAAGATAAACTTAGTCTTTAATTTAATTGATTTTAAAGAGGTGGCAAAAATGCTAATTAGCGGGTTATTACTTGGGGTAGTTGTTAATTATTTGTTTGTGGTTGTAAGAAATATGGGTTTTTGGAGTGAAAGCGGTGGTTTTATACGCTCTGCTACTGTTCTTGTTTCCCTTTCTTTTATAGGTGTTGTTGTTTATACATTTTTTTCCTTCATTCTGAAGTTAAAAATTTTAAGTGAGATTATAGGTCTGCTTAAGAAAAGAGTATAAGATATGAACATTTGTATTTTTTCAACAACATATTTTCCAAATACTGGTGGGGCGGAAAGGTTTATACATGGTTTGGCAAATAATCTTATAGATTTAGGGGAAAATCCTTTAGTGCTAATACCCTTTAATAAAAAAATCTTAAAAGATTTTAACCCCAAATATACAATTTTGCCCTTAAGAATGCTGGGGATTTGCTCAAAATTAAAATTTACAATCGAATTAATATTGCTACTTAATCTTTTGTATTACCATTTAAAATATAAATTTACAGTAATTCAAGCGGTGGTATTATACGAGCCGGGTTTTGTGGCATGTGTTTTTGGCAAACTTTTTAAAATTCCTGTAGTGCTAAGGCCAACAGGAGAAGATATCCAATATGATAAGCACTCTAATTATGGAAAAATACAAAATCCCAAATACGCCAGCAAAGTACTAAAAGCTTTTAATTTGTCATCTGCTATAGTGGCAATAAGCCCTACAATTAAAAGGAATATTTTAACTTTTTTAAATGAACAATTTGAAAATAAAATCATCTCTATAGAAAATGGTGTGGATATCCCAGAAAGTTTAAATAAATTAAAAACTGTACCCAAGGAAAAAATAAATTTGCTATCGGTTGGAAGAAATGTTCCAAAAAAAGACTACCCAACAATGCTTAAAGCAGTATCTCTTGTTAAAAATGAGTTTCCAAATATTCTTCTTACTATAGTTGGCGGTAACGAAGAATCTTTAATCCCATTAATTTCTAAACTTTCAATTGAAAATAATATTAAGTTGCTTGGGGTTTTTCCAAAAGACTATAAGGATTTTTCTAAATATCCACCAAAAGAAGTTTTGGATTTATATAAACAGGCCGATATTTTTGTATTTAGTTCCTTGGTTGAAGGTTGTCCCAATGTAATTTTAGAGGCGATTTCTTACGGCTTACCTATTGTTGGGGCCGATAGCCCCGGAACATGCGATTTTGTTTTAGACGGGAAAACTGGTTTATTATTTCCACAACAAGATTCAAATTCTATGGCACTTGCAATTATTAAGCTAATTAATAATAAAAAATTATATAAAACAATTTGCCAAAACCAACTTTCTATTGCCCAAAATTTTTCTTGGAAGCTGGTAGCTAACAAATATCTGGAGATGTATAATCAATTAGTAATGAGTGCTAGTATTTAGTGCTAGTGGTTAGGAATTAAGAAATAGAGAATAGAAGTTAGAAATTAATTAGAAATTAGTAATTAAGAATTAAGAATTAAAGAGTAGAGTACAGTTTATATTGTATGTATCTCTCAGTGGTGATTCCTTGCTATAACGAGGAAAAAAACATAAAAAGCCTTTCGGACGATCTTTATAAAGAGCTATCTGCTCTAAAAAAATCATTCGAGGTGATTTTTGTTGACGATGGCTCTAAAGATAACACTTGGAAGGAAATAGAAAATGCTTGTAATATTCATAAAGAGTATAAAGGGTTGTTGCAAATGCGAAACTACGGTCAAACAGCATCTTACCAAGCAGGATTTGATATTTCCAAAGGCGATTACATTTTAACAATATCTTCAGATAACGAAACCCCACCTTCTGAAATAAAAAAAGTAATAGAAAAACTAGACGAGGGGTTTGATATGGTTAACACCAACAGAGGAAATAGATACACCGAAGATGTGGGAAAATCTCTTTTTAAAAAAATCCCATCCGTTCTTGCCAATAGAGTAATTAATAAAATGTCTAATTTATCTATAAAAGATACCGGATCCGGTCTTAAGGGGTTTAAAAGAGTGTTAATCGAAAATATGAGTCTTTACGGCGACATGCACAGATTCTTACCTGCTTATTGTTCTATGTTTGGGGCAAAGATTTGCGAAATTCCGGTTTCTTATATACCAAGAACTTATGGTAAATCAGCTTATGGAAGTGTTGGTCTTTCTAGATCGTTTAAGGTTTTTTTAGATATAATCGCCCTTAAATTTTTGCTTTCTTTTTCCACAAAACCTTTTACCATGATGCCGATTAGGTTCTTTGGCGGGATAGGTTTTGTTTCCATGTCTTTAGGTTTTCTATTTTCCGCCTTATTGGCATTTGATAAGTTTTTTCATGGCTATAATATTGGATCAAGACCACTACTTTTAATCTCTGCTCTATTAATTATTTTGGGCTTTCAGTTTATTTCTCTTGGTCTTTTGGGCGAATTAATGCTTAGAATATATTACGAATCCCAAGGAAGAAGAACATACATTACAAGAAAACAAGTCTAAAATGTCCAAAAAATCCCTTATATACCGCTTGGTCTTTTCGCTTTTGGCGTTGTTTTTTTTGTATAGAGGAATAAATTTTTCAGAAATAATTGCAATTGCTCAAAAATCTAAAGTAGAGTATTTAATTTTATGTTTTTTAATGATCTGTGCCAATTACACAATAAGTGGCTTTAGGTGGAGATCATTAATATTTTTTTCTAACAACTTTAAAGGCAGAGGGGTATTAAAGTTAATTAAATTGTATTTTGTTGGAGCATTTTTTAATAATTTTATGCCAACTTCTATAGGAGGAGATGTTTATAAAGCATATATTCTTGGAAAAAACACGGCCGATCTTCCAAAAGCAATTGCTTCTACTTTATTAAACAGACTTTCTGGAGTTTTTGTTCTTTTTTTATTTTCCACAATTTCCTTAACAATTCTACTTGGGTTTTGGGGGATATTGGTTTTTGCCCTTTTTTGGATTATGGCTCTAGGTGGATTAATAATGCTTTTTTTAATTTCTAAGCTGTTTCCTGAGTTTAAAAAATATTCCGACGCCATTTTTATTTACAAAAATCATAAAAAGGAGGTTCTTTTCTCGCTTGGCTTTTCTGTATTGGTTCAAATTGTAGCCAACCTGGCGCAATATTTCTCAGTTTTGGCAACAGGTTCTTTTGTTTCTTTGCCACAGGCGTTTTTTGCCTTTCCATTAATTGGCTTTGTAAGCTTTTTACCTATATCGTTTAATGGATTTGGTTTACAGGATTTTATGTATAAAACATTTTTAGGGTATTGGGGAATACCTGTTGCTTTTTCATTGGCTTCTTCGGCACTTTTTCACTTTATTCGTCTTCTTACAAGCTTAATTGGTGGGGTGTTTCTTATCTTTTCCAATGATTTTAAAAAGAACAAAACTTAGTATATTATTCTTAGTTGCTTCATTTTTTCTTTTAAGGTTACCTCTTGTTGGTTTTGATATTATAAACGAAGATGCTCCGGCATGGAATTATAGATCGGTCCAATTTTGGTCGTATTTAAAGAATTTAGATTTTGCAGAAACCTATAGAACATACCACCCAGGAGTTACAGTAATGTGGGTTGCTGGATTTGGGAACGAATTACTATCTACTTTTTATAAATTGCAATTTGGAAAAATTCCAAATTACGACATTGTTTCAAATTTCCATTTAATATATTTTTTTGAAACGGCCTTTTTAATTTTTGCTACATTTGGACTTTTAGTTTTGTTCTATTTTCTAATTTCCAAGCTTTTTTCAAATGCCGTTGCTTTTTGGGCTACATTTATTCTACTTTTTGAGCCTTTTTTTATAGGAAATACCAGAGTTTTACACTTAGATGGCCTACTTTCCTTATTTTTAATTAATAGCTTTATTCTTTTTGTTTTATATCTTTTAAGAGGAAATTTTAAATATCTTATTTTTAGCGGGGTATTTTTTGGTTTTTCCCTACTTACAAAAATATCGGCGCTTTCCTTACTTCCTGCTTTTGCTATTACATCTTTTATTTATTTATTAAACAAGAAGAGCGGTTTTATTTTATCTGTAAAAGCAATAATTAAGCCAAATTTGTTATTTTCTGCCAGCGCAATTTTAACTTTTATTCTGTTTTTTCCAGCGATTTGGGTTAAACCTACAGAGGTTTTTAGAAAAATCTTGTTTGATGGAATTTTAGCCACAGGGCAAGGGACACAACCTCAAGTTTTTTTTGGTGAAATAACAGGTAATCCGGGCGTTTTCTTTTACCCTTTAAATTTTATTTATAGAACCTCCCCACTTTTATTAATTCTAATTATTTACTTCTTTTATAAATTCTCTACGATTTCACGCAAAATCAAGGGGAATATTACTCCATTTTTTGTTTTTATTTTTGTCTATCTTTTGTTTATGACAATCTCCATTAAAAAAATTGATAGATATTTACTTCCTCTCTTTCCTCCACTTGCCCTTATTTCCGCCTGTGGGGTTGATTTGTTTTTACAAAAAGTTAAAAGAAAAGGCTTAGTTCTTTTAAGTTCTACAATTTCTTATTTGTTGCTAATAGTTCCAATTTTCCCGGATTTTTTTGCCTACTTTAATCCACTTTTTGGCGGAACCCAACTTGCAGTAAAGGTTGTTGGTCTTCAAGATTGGGCATCAGGGTATCAGCGTGTTGTTAATTATCTACATTCTAATTTTAGTAATATAGAAAACAAAACAATTGCAACATACAACCACGGTAGTGTTAAACCGATTTTTTTGGGCAAAGTTGTTTCCATAGATAAAGTTAGTAATTTTCAAGATATGGATTTTGTAATTATGCAAAGGGGCGACAGCCGTATTTCAAAAGTATTACAATATATGAAACTAGAAAAGATTTTTTATATTGGATCTTATGACTACTACTATCTTTACAAAAATAACAAAATCTAAATATTTACCATTTGTAATTATTGCACTTGGAATTTTACTTAGATTTTTTGGAATTTGGTGGAATTTGCCCAAAATATATCATCCAGATGAAAATGCTCTAATAAGTGGGGGTTTGGGGCTTAGGATTGTTTCTAACTTAAAACATTTCGAATGGCCTCATCTGCAAATGTACATTTCGCTTTTTGCAATTTCAATTTGGGCAAAAATTACCGATATTTACGGCCTTTTATTTAATGTAAATGTTGCAAGTTCTACCTCTATTTTACTTTCTAGACCCGCATCGTTTTTTTTGGTAGTAAGGTTTGTTTCCTTTTTATTTTCTTCTTTTTCCTTAGTTATTTTTTATAAGGGGGTTAAAAATTTATTTGGAAATGCGGTTGCCTTGGTTTCGGTATTAATATTTTGCTTAAGTTTACAGAATATTGAAGATGCTCATTATGCAACTTTGGAATCGGCTCTAACATTTTGGGTTATTTTGGTTTTTTATTTTAGTCAAAAAATATTTAAAGGTGGGGGGTATATAATTTATATACCCCCCACCTTTAAATATTTTTTGACTAAAATAAAAAACCAAAATAACCCAAAATGTTAGAGCCGATTCCAAAGTTGCATAATGAGCATCTTCAATATTCTGTAAACTTAA
>Ga0172370_10002233_pt1 | contig 28288 bp, 29 predicted proteins | sample LakKiv5m_FD_114538 | JGI IMG/M metagenome (GOLD analysis project Ga0172370, IMG submission 114538) | Freshwater microbial communities from Kabuno Bay, South-Kivu, Congo - kab_022012_11.5m | ecosystem: Environmental > Aquatic > Freshwater > Lake | place: Democratic Republic of the Congo...
AGTGAAGAATTAGCAACAGTTTTCCATTTTCCAAATAAATCAGTGCAAACTCCGCATATTTTTTGGCTTAATTCTAAGCGTGCCCCTGCACCCGCCCAGATTCCTGAAACAGGATTATTTCTCGGGACAAGCACTTTTCGCGGTTTATCAAAAAAAGTATACATGGAGAAAGACGATAGGAGAAGACATATGTATGCAATTGGGAAAACCGGTGTCGGTAAATCGGAATTTTTAAAAGACATGATTTTACAGGATATTAGAAATGGAGAAGGGATTTGTTTTATAGATCCTCACGATACAATAGAAAAACTTTTGCCATTAATTCCTCCGGAAAGAGCAGAGGACGTTATTCTTTTTGATCCGTCGGATCTAGAGCGGCCGATGGGGCTTAACATGCTGGAAGCAAAGACAGAGCAGGAGAAGCACTATGTAGTTTCTTCAATAGTTGGGCTTATGTATAAACTGTATGATCCAAACAAAACAGGTATTATTGGTCCGCGTTTCGAACACGCAATTAGAAACGCAATGCTTACGGTAATGTACGAACCGGGAAGTACTTTTATAGAAGTAGTCCGTGTTTTAACCGATGCATCTTTTGTGGAAGAGATTTTGCCGAAAGTTCAAGATCCGATTATAAGACGTTACTGGACCGATCAGATTGCTCAAACGAGTGATTTTCATAAGTCCGAGGTGCTAGATTACATAGTTTCCAAGTTTGGCCGTTTTGTAACCAACAAAATGATGAGAAATATTATCGGTCAATCACATTCCGCTTTTGATTTTAGAAAGGTTATGGATGAGGGGAAAATCCTTTTAGTATCGCTTGCGAAAGGAAAAATCGGAGAAGAAAATTCCGCTTTCTTAGGTCTTATTTTAGTTCCTAAAATTTTAGTAGCCGCTATGAGTAGACAGGATATTCCTGAAGAAACGAGACGGGATTTTTATCTTTATGTAGACGAGTTCCAGAATTTCGCAACTCCTGATTTTGCTCAAATTTTATCCGAGGCTAGAAAATATCGACTTAACTTAATAGTTGCAAACCAGTTTATTGGGCAGATGGATGAAGAAGTTAAAAATGCAATTTTTGGAAACGTTGGAACTCTTGTCTCTTTCCGGGTCGGAGTAACCGATGCAAATTACCTCCAGCACGAATTTCAGCCTGTGTTTTCAGAAGCGGATTTAATTAATGTTGACCGTTTTAATGCGTATATCAAGACCCAAGTTAGGGGAGAACCGGTTCCACCTTTCTCAATGGATTTAACCCGTGATCTTACCCAAGAAAAATCAATGGAGAATCCGAGAGTAGCAGAGTTAGTTAAAGAGCTTTCCAGGCTTAAATACGGTAAAGACATGAATACAATTGAAACCGAAATAGGCTCCAGGGCTCGACTTTAAGCCTCTAATTTTCTATAATACCCATACGCGTCTGTAGCTCAGCGGTAGACCCGCCGACGCTAAAGCTTTTACAGGCAGAGCGCTAACTTAACGGAGCTGTAGTTCATCGGTTAGAACGCGACTCTTATAAAGTCGATGCAGATGGTCCGACTCCATCCAGCTCCACAGTTTGGTTTGCTTGCCCTTTCGTAGCCTTGACGAAGGAGGGATTCCAAGCAGGCGTACCGATAAACTGGTATTTTTCTAAATCTTTGTATAAGATAATAAAAGGAGAAAAGATATGAAAAATAAATCCTCCTTGGTTACTTTTTTACTAAGAATAACTTTGGGTTGGATGTTTTTTTACGCGGGTTTGGAAAAGTTTTTACTGCCGACCGGGTTTTCTGCAAAAGGATTTTTATTAAATCTTCATGGTCCGTTTGCAGCTTTGTACACCCCGCTTGCCGGAAACCCTTTAGTAGACGGACTAGTTGTTTGGGGAGAGATTTTGATTGGAATTTGTTTAATTTTAGGGCTTTTAGTGCGTTTTGCCGGCTTTTGGGGAATAATAATGATGCTTTTATTTTATTTTGCTCAATATCCTCCAAAAAACGCCTTTATAGTTGACGATCACATTATCTACGCTTTAGTTTTGGTTTACTTTATGGTTTCTAGCGCAGGGCTCTTTTGGGGAATGGATAAAAAATTAGAAAAAATTTTACCTCAACTTAAAATCTTAATGGGATAAGAGATTATAACTCGGTGAGGGCGGTGGATTATTCCAAGCATAGACCTCTGTTTGCATTCTCTTTATAATACTGATATCTTACATTATATGTCTGTAGAAGCAGTAAGAAATAGAAATATTTTATCTTCGGAAGAAACAGAAGCAAGAAAAAATGCCTATGCACGTGTTCAAAACGAAGGATTATTAAGATTTAAAAAAGATACTCCTTATTTATCATTTAGTTTTTCAGAATCTAATCCCTTAACCGTTATAACTACGATCGAATTTTCAAACCCAACAAGCGTTATCCTTGAAGCACATGAAGAGGTCGAGTCAGAAGAGTCGAAAAAGTTAAGGACGATAGATGTAGTTTTGGGTACTTTGTTAGGAGGAGACAGAAAAGAAGTTATTCACTATGTTTTTAAGAATGAAGACTTACTAAAAAGAACAAAGGGTGCATTTAGAGGAGAAGAGAAAATAGAAGAATTCAAAACCGGTTTTGAAAACGTAGATACTCGGGAGGCAGATTGCCTTGCGGATTTTATAAGTGATCCCAGCATAGACAATTTAAGAAATTATAGGAAGAATATTCAGTCAAGCGAGGCAAATAAACCTTTCTCGTTATTTAAAGGGTTTATTAAAGCTCGGTGAGGACGCTTGATTCTTTTCCCCGGTCGGAGACATATTGAAGATAACGTTCGGTTGTAGAGAGCCTTTTGTGTCCCAAAACTTTAGATAAAACAACTAGAGAAACACCATGTTTTAAGTGATGGGCAACAAAAGTGTGTCTTAAATCATTTACTTTGGCATCTTTAATCTCTGCAAGTCTAAAGTATCTTTCAACTGCAGTTCTAATATTTCTAATTAAAAACGGTTTACCGGATTTGGTAATAAAAATAGTATCTTCGGTAACACTTGGTCTAATTTTAAGGTAATTATTTAATGCTTCCTTGGCCCTTCTGTTAAGAGGAACTGTTCTTTCTTCGTGTTTCTCAAAAGGAGCAACTCTAAGACTATCGGTTTTAATATCCGAAAGTCTTAAACTCGCTAACTCACCTATTCTAATTCCTGTTTGAAGAAGAAGCTCAATAACAGCATACATTCTCATGTCATTTCTGGCGGCGTCTCTTAAGGCTCTGTATTCGGTTGGATTTAAAATCCTAGGCGGGGCAAGCTGATAAGTTGGATGGGCAACCAATAGGGAAGGGTCGTCTGTTACGTACTCGTTAATTTTTAGAAATCTGTAAAAAGTCCGGGTGGAATTTATTTTTCGCGAAATAGATTTTGGGGTATAACCTTTTTTGCTCATCTTTGCCAAAAAAGCCTCAATATCCTCTCTGGTAACTTCGTGAACTTGGCTTTTTTGAAGTTCTTCTAAAAAAGTCACAAGCTGGTCAATGTCTTTGCCATATGCGACAACAGTTGAATTTGAATGTTTTTTATCTTTTAGGAATTTAGAAAATTCCTGGTGGGCATTTCTTAATTTAATTGGTTTCATATTCCTGTTACTATGTATTCTTCGAGCTTAAAGCCCGAGCAGAATCGAAGATCATAATAATGTCCTATAATATCATTGAATCGGTAGTTAGTCAAGAACAAAAAAGAAAAAGAGTTTTTTATGTTAAAATTAAATTGAAATGAAAAAAGCAGTTTTTGTAGCTGTTGTTATTGCCTTTATCTTAATAATTAATGGTTTGTTTAGGTCTATTTTAGACATTTGGAATAAACAGGACTTACTTATGCAGGCACAAAAGAAGCTGGAGATGGAAAAACAGACTAACCAAAAACTTAAAGCCCAACTTTCTATAACAGACAGCAAAGAATTTGTGGAAGAAGAGGCCCGTAATAAGCTGTTTATGGGTTTGCCTGGGGAGCAGCCGGTAATAATTCCTCAAAATTTACTAAAACAAAGGGAAAATAAAAAGCCCGTAGATTTTCGCCCAAATTGGAAAAAGTGGTTGGATTTGTTCTTCAAAAAGTAGAACTTTAAACCCTGAGGAAACTTCGATGTGTTGCGGGGCTAGGAGTTGCGCCTAGCCTATGAGATTATGCATCTGTTTTCTCCGGTTACCCGAAGTGTCGGACTATATCATCATCCTGTTATAAGACAGGAGCTTGGCGTTTAGTCTCTACGGAGTCCCTTCAATAATTTTAGGGTTCCCTCGGTATTGTCCATCAATAACTGATTAGGATTTTACCGATATAGCCAAGTTCTCTTTTGTCATTACTAGCAAAAGGGCCCATTTTGAGCCTCATGTGCACTGTACACTACCCCGCACGTTGTTATGTAGTATAGCATTTGATTTAGCTTCGGTCAATTGATATACTTAACCACAATGCCAGGGTAGCTCAGCTGGTTAGAGCACTTGATTCATACCCAAGAGGTTCGGGAGTTCGATTCTCCCCCCTGGTACACCCTTAATTTTTAATTTATAATTTCCAATTTTCAAATCCTTCTATGAATAATCAACCAATTGGTATTTTTGATTCCGGAGTTGGGGGATTAAGCGTCTTACAAGAGCTTAAAAAAATTCTTCCTAACGAAACTTTTGTTTTTGTTGCAGATCAGAAAAATGTACCTTATGGAGGTAAAACAAAAGATCAATTAATCTCTTTTGCCGATAAAATTGTTAATTTTCTAATCAAACAAAAAAAAGTCAAAGCAATAGTAATAGCCTGCAATACCCAAACTGTTTATTCAATTGATTATCTGCGTCATACATATAAAATTCCAATCATAGGTACGGTTCCGGTAATTAAAACAATTGCAAAATTAACAAAAAGCGGAAAAGGAGCTGTTTTGTCTACTCCCGCTACGGCAAAAAGCCCGTATCTTTCCGGTTTAATTAAAAAATTTGCCGATGGAATTACCGTTTATAAAATTGGCGAAACAGGATTAGAAGATTTAATAGAGGAAGGAGATCTAAAAAATCCAAAAATAGATAAAATTCTTCAAGAGTCATTAATTACTTTAAAAGAAAAAGGAGTAGATGTTATAGCCTTGGGTTGTACACATTACCCATTTTTACGGGATAAAATTACGCTGATAGTTGGAGCAAAAATTGAAATTGTAGATTCAGGAGGTGCGGTTTCCAGACGTACTAAGGAAATTTTAATTAAAGAAAATTTATTAGGGAATGTGCATTCAAAAGATGTTTTTTATACTACAGGCGATGTTATAAAATTTAAAAAAGCTCTTAAAAATTTATTAGACTTAGATACGGATAAGGTTTATAATCTTAACTTATGAAATTGGAATTTAAAAATAAAAAAATAGCTATAATTGGAGAGGGAATAGAAGGTCTTTCTAACGAAAAATTCTTAAAAGAAAAGGGTGCGATTGTAACTGTTTTGGATCAAAAGCAAGGAGAAGATTACCTCAAAGACCTCGAAAGCTTTGATTTAATAATTAGAAGTCCCGGGGTAAAGCTTTCTTTATTGGAGAAATATGTTTCAAAACAAAAAATTTCTTCCCAAACAAAGCTTTTTTTTGACTTCTGTCCCTGCAAAATTATTGGCGTAACCGGGACAAAAGGCAAAGGAACAACATCTGCGTTAATTTATGAAATGTGTAAAAAACAAGGAAAAGATGCGTATTTAGTTGGCAATATTGGAAGCCCCGCTTTAGATATTTTGAATAAATTAAATACTCACTCGATTGTAGTCTATGAATTGTCTAGCTTTCAACTTCAAGATCTGGAAAAGAGTCCCAATATAGCAGTAATGCTAATGACCGTTCCGGAGCATTTGGATTATCACGAAGATGTAGAAGAATATATTGATGCCAAAAGAAATATTTTCCGTTTTCAAAAACCGGAAGACTTTGCAATTCTAAATCAGGACTATCCGGCAAGCAACGAATCCGATATTCATACTGGTGCCAAAATCTTTAAAGTTAGCCGCGAGAAGGAACTTTTGGAAGATGGGGCATACGTTAAGGATGGAATGGTTTGGATCAAAATAAATAATCGCGCTGAGGTCGGACACAAAAATTTTTTTGCTCTCAACGCGAAAAAAAATTCTCAAAATCCGGTTCAAAAATTCGCTAGTGATCGCAACGAAAATTTTGAATCCTCCCCGCGCGAGACAGAGATAATTGATGTTAAAGATATTTTGCTTCCCGGGGCACATAATTTGGAGAATGTTTGTGCGGCAGTTGTTGCAGCTTCTCTTTGTGGAGTTTCTAAAGAAAATATGATTACTGTTTTAGAAACATTTAAAGGCTTGGAGCATCGTTTAGAATTAGTAGATACAATTCACGGAGTTAAATATTACGATGATTCTTTTTCTACCACTCCCGAAACGGCAATTGCGGCGATACGGGCGTTTTCCGATCCAAAGATCTTAATTTTGGGAGGATCTTCCAAAAATAGCGACTTTTCCGAGCTTGGAGAAATAATTTCCGGCTCAGACAGCATAAAAGCCATTATTGGAATCGGAGCAGAATGGGAGAAAATAAAATCAAAAATTAAAGATTTAAGGTCAAGAATTTTATTAATAGAAGGTGCTGATAATATGGAAAAAGTGGTTAAGGCAGCTTCAAAAGTGGCCGAAACAGGTGACATTGTGCTTTTGTCGCCTGCTTGTGCGAGCTTTGATATGTTTAAAAATTACAAAGACCGAGGTGAACAGTTTAAGGAAGAAGTCCGGAAATTAAGACTAAGTCTTAATTAAATTTCTAATTTCTAATTTTTAATTTCTAATCAAGTTCCAATTCTTAAATTCAAAAATTAAATAATTCATGGCTAAATTTAATTTCAAAATCTTACATCAAAACGGCAATGCCAGAGTAGGGCAAATAGAAACTCCTCACGGGATTGTTAATACTCCTTGTTTTACATCTGTTGGAACTCAGGCTTCGGTTAAAACCCTTTCTTCCCAGGATCTTTGGGAGCTTGGCACAGAGCTTTTGTTTGGTAATACTTATCATTTGCATTTAAGGCCGGGGGAGGAAGTAGTTAAGAAAATGGGCGGTCTTTCTAAATTTATGAGTTGGAACGGCCCGACTTTTACAGATAGCGGTGGATTTCAAGTATTCTCTCTGGCTAATAAAAAAAGAGGAAATCGTATTGGAAGTAGTGCGCTGAGGTCGCATTTTGAGTTCAATGAGTTTTCGAATGCAAGCACCCCTGCGAAACTCGGGGTACGGTCGCCAAAGGCGACTCTAGCGAAAACGTCATCTTATCAAAATACTTCCCGCGCAATAGATTACAGTGAAGATTATAATCCTTCCCAACAGCCTTTGGTTAAAATTACCGAGGAAGGGGTTAAATTCCGATCCTACTTGGACGGTTCTTTGCATTATTTTACTCCCGAAGAGTCAATTATAATTCAGCAGGATTTGGGTGCGGATTTAATTATTGCCTTTGACGATTGTCCGCCATATCCATCGGACCATTCCCACGTTCAAAAAGCAGTAGAGAGAACTCATAGATGGGCTGTTAGAAGCCAGGGCCAGCATAAAAAAGGTAAAACCGGACAGGCTTTATACGGAGTAATTCAAGGTGGGGTTTACGAGGATTTAAGAAAAGAATCGGCAAAATTCATAAGCGATCTTAATACAGAAGGGATTGCCATTGGTGGCGTAGCGGTTGGAGAAGGGAAGAAGGAAATGATAGATGTTCTAAATTGGGTTACGCCAATTTTACCCAGAGAAAAACCGCGGCATTTATTAGGAGTGGGAGAAGTAGATGATATTTTTGAGATTATCGAGCGTGGAGTAGATACTTTTGATTGCGTTATTCCAACAAGAATGGGTAGAACCGGTTTTGCTTTTATATCGCCAGAAGAGGGTAATATTAAAAATAGGTTTAGAATTGATATCACTAAGGCTAAATGGCAAACTTCAAAATTAGGTTTGGACGCAAATTGTAATTGTAAAGTTTGTAAAAACTACACGCGGGGGTATATAAGCCATTTATTCCGAGCACAGGAGCTTTTGGCTTATCATTTGTTAAGCTATCACAACACTTACTTTATAAATAATTTAACCAAACAAATCCGCCAGGCGATTTTAGACGACAATTTCAAAGACCTCAAAGGCAACTGGCTATAGTTTTCTTCTTCTTTTCGGCCAATTATTTTAGACAAAAATTAGTATAGAATTATTTTATGGAGCATAAAGATAAAATAGGTGAGTATGTTTTTGGCGTAGTGTTTATTATTTTAGGAATTGAATTTCTCTTGCTTTACTTATGGCATATTTTTGGAAACGATTGCTGGAATCTTGGATACACCCTTTGTGCTGCAAGAGGAGAGGATTATTTCTCGTTATACCAAAGAGCATTTAATCTTTTTAATGGGTTTTCCATGTATGGCAAGGAAGCCTGGAGGTATTTGGTAATTCCATGGCCAATTGTGATGAATTATTTTCCCACTTCTGCAATTGTTTGGGGTTGGACGACAATTTTTTTTACAACTCCGCATGCAGGATATAAATCATATTTGTATTATTCAATTGCATTACATTTATTAAGTATTTATTCGCTTTATTATATTTGGAAAAAAATAAATAAATCATTTTTTATTTTGTCCCTGGCAATATTTTTTTGGTTATCGTTTTTTTCTCTAAACAGTGAATGGGTAATGGGACAGTTTAATCATCTTGCCGGAATGTTTTTTTTGGCTGCAATTGCTCTTGCAATTGCCAAGAAAGACAAATTATCCGGCATAGCCTGGAATTTGTCCCTTGCGTGGAAACCTACAGCACTTTTGCTATTGCCATATTATTTAAAAAGAAGACAAAAAACTACAATCGCAATTTTTGTTTTATTTTTTTGTGTTTTGACAATTTCTTATGGAATTTATTATGAATTTTTCTATAAAAACAGTCTTTCGGATTTTTTTAGTCTTATTTTAAATTTAACACCCCGAAGTGGATATGATATCCACTACATAGATAATTTTAGTGTCTATGCCTTTTTGGCAGAACTTTTTTACAATAGATTTTTGGGTGTATATATTTTTATTACAAAAATATATATTTTTCCGCCTTTAACTTTTTATCTTCTGATCTCTGTATTTATTAAGCTTAAAGACAATTACACAAAGCTGTACTACGCTTCTTTTGCCGCTGCGACAATGCTAATAATGCATAAAGAGGTGTGGGAAAGCTGGTTAATTTTTTGGCTCCCCGTAATTTGCATACTTCTATTTTTGGCAAAAACAAGAAAAGAAATAATTTTAGTAACAATGATGGGCATAATTATCGGAACTCCGAGTCTTTTTTACTTTTGGTATCAATACAAAAATTACGTGCTTATGTACTGGTTAATAGGGGAGAAAGCAATACCGCAACTGGTTCTATATTTTTATATTTGTGCCAAAGTCTATAAAATAAGCAAAGAAGAAATTTATAAATGGGTTAAGCAAAAAATATTTTTAAGAGCTTAAAAAACAGTGGCTAGTGTGATAAGATCTAAATAATGAAAAAGGTTGTTTTTTCGGGGATTCAGCCAAGCGGAAATTTACATATCGGTAATTATATTGGTGCAATTTCGCAATGGGTTAAGATGCAAGATGAATACGATTGCATTTATTGCATTGTAGATTTGCATGCAATAACCGTTCCACAGGATCCAAAAACCCTGCGGGAAAAGGTTTTAGAAGTTACGGCATTGTATTTGGCAAGTGGAATTAATCCTCAGAAATCCAAGATTTTCATCCAATCCGAAAACACGGATCATCCGTATTTAGCCTGGATTTTAAATTGTATAACTCCTTTTGGACAACTGGAAAGAATGACGCAATTTAAGGAAAAAAGCGACAAGCAAAAAGAGAGAACAACAGCCGGGCTTTTTGATTACCCTGTTTTAATGGCAGCGGACATTCTTTTGTATCAGACCGATGAGGTGCCGGTTGGGGAAGATCAAAAACAGCATATTGAATTAACCCGCGATGTGGCGGAAAAATTCAACAAAACTTATGGCGAAACATTTAAATTACCAAATCCGCATATTTCCAAATTTGCCGACGCAAGAATTATGAGCTTGCAAACCCCGAGCAGTAAAATGAGTAAATCAGATAATAATCCTCTGGGAACAATCAATCTTTTAGATTCGGAAGAACTAATTCGCGAAAAAATAAAAAAAGCGGTAACGGATTCCGAGCCTTCAATTTCGGCAAAAGCACATGGACAAGGAAATGGAGCAGTGCAAAATTTGTTAACGATTTATGCTGCATTTTCGGGTTGCACTTATAATACCGCTGTTCAAAAAACACAGGGAAAAGCTTACGGGCAATTTAAACAAGAGCTCGCGGATTTAGTAGTTGAAAATCTTAAGCCAATTCAGGAAAAATATAAGGAAATTAGAAAAGACGAAAAATATCTTCGTCAAGTTTTAGATGACGGTCGTGATTTTGCAATCTCCAAATCTTCAAAATTAGTAGCGGACGTAAAAGAAAAACTTGGTTTAGTATAGCTTCGAGTCTGCTGGAATTTAGCTACATGTTGTGATATACTCCCTAGGCTATGGCAGTTGGCAGAAAAAACGGCAGAAAATTAAGGGTGTCCAAGGTAAAAACTTCCTGGAAAAACATGATTGTTTATTTCTTCCTTTTCCTTTTTGTGGCTTTTGTCTTTATGAGTTTTAGTCAGACAAAAACAACTCCTGAGGATAAAATTGTTCCGCTCTCACAAATTATCCAAGATGTAAAAAACGGAAAAGTTACGGAAATTGATGTAAGTGGAACCAAAATAACTGCTATGGAAAAAGGCGGAGATACAATTCAAACCTTTAAAGAACCAAGTGCAAACCTATATCAATTATTTAGTGATGCCGGAGTTTCTTTAAATAAAACAAAAGTAATTATTAAAGACGATACGGCTTTAAATAACTGGATCGGAATTTTAGGTTCTGTCTTGCCAATTCTTCTAATGGTTGCATTCTTCTACTTTATTTTTAGACAGGCAAGGGGAGCTCAAGAAAGCGTTTTCTCTTTTGGTAGAAGTGGTGCAAAAGTATTTAGTAAAGATAAACCGGGAATTACTTTTGCCGATGTGGCAGGGGTAGATGAAGCAAAACAGGAGTTGACGGAAATAGTAGATTTTCTTAAAAATCCGGGAAAATATAAAGCAATGGGGGCACGTACACCAAAAGGGGTTTTGATGGTTGGCCCTTCAGGAACCGGAAAAACTTTACTTGCTCGAGCAACTGCAGGAGAAGCGGGAGTGCCGTTTTTTTCTATGGCAGGTTCGGAATTTATGGAGATGCTGGTCGGAATTGGGGCATCCCGTGTAAGAGATTTATTTGCGACCGCTAAAAAAGCTCAACCGGCAATTATTTTTATAGACGAAGTAGATGCAATCGGTAGGCAGAGGGGAACCGGCTTAATGGGTGGGCATGATGAGCGAGAACAAACTCTAAATCAGATATTGGTCGAAATGGATGGATTTGCTCCAACAGAACAATTGGTTGTTATTGCAGCCACAAACCGGCCTGACGTTTTAGATCCTGCACTGGTTCGTCCAGGAAGGTTTGATAGGCGCGTTGCTTTAGATATGCCGGATGTAAACGGGAGAAAAGCAATTTTATCTATTCACGCTCGAAACAAACCGTTTGATAAAGCTGTTGATTGGGATAGAATTGCAAGACGTACTGTTGGATTTTCAGGAGCAGATTTGGAAAATATGTTAAATGAAGCGGCAATTTTAGCAGCAAGGTTAACGCACAAAGCAATCGATATGAGTGATCTGGAAGAAGCGGCAACTAAAGTTAAACTTGGGCCGGAGAAAAAAAGATTACAAACAGAAGAAGACAGAAGAATGACAGCTTACCATGAAGCAGGGCACGCTCTTGTTTCTTGGCACATGCCGCACATGGATCCAATTCATAGAATTTCTATTGTAAGTCGCGGCATGTCTTTAGGGCATACTATGATGGAGCCAATTGAGCATGTCCATGAAACAAAAACATACCTACTGGAACAAATTGCGGTTATGCTTGGAGGAAGAGCGGCGGAGAGTTTAGTTTTTAAAGAAGTGACAACAGGCGCATCCGATGATATTGCTAAGGCCACAGAAGTTGCCAGAACAATGGTAATTGAATATGGCATGAGCGATTTGGGACCGATTAATTTAAATACGGAAAGAATTAACAGAAGAAACCCATATGAGACAGCCACTGTTTCTCCGGACATGGCTTCAAAAATAGACGTCCATGTTAAACGCCTCACAGACGATGGTTATAAAAAAGCGGTGGTAATTTTAGCCAAACTAAGAAAAAAACTGGATAAATTAGCAGAAGAATTATTAAAAAAAGAAACTATTGAATCCGAAGAATTCGAAAAATTAATGGGTCCTAAAAAAGCCTTTGCCTACGCCAAAAGACAAGTTAGTTAACAGTCTTCAATTATTTTTAGCTGTTGACAGTAAAATCTAACTTAAATATATTAAGATTATGACCGCCAAAAAAAAGCTTCATTTTGAGAAAGGCGAGGCGATTAGTTTCGGTTTTCAGACAGCAAAAAGCAACGTCGTTTTTTTTATTGGTGTTTTTGTAATTATTACCTTAGTTTTTGCCGCAACTACGCTTCTGCAGAACATACCTAATTTTAATCAAAATGCAGGTACTTTTTTAATTGGAAACATTTTAGTCTGGGTTTTAAACGTTGTAATTGATATGGGAATTATTAGGATTACACTTAAATTTGTCGATTTAGAAAAACCTGTTTTCTCCGATCTATTTCATGGCAGTTCTCTTATAAACTATATCTTAGCTTCGATAATAAGTGGAACAATTATTGTAATTGGTATTGTTCTGTTTGTTATTCCGGGAATAGTTTTTGCCTTAAGATTACAATTTGCAAAATATTTAGTCATAGATAAGGAAATGGGTCCGGTTGATGCGATTCAAAAAAGTTGGAATATAACAAAAGGAATAACTTGGAATCTTTTTCTACTTACTTTACTTTTAATTCTAATTAACATTTTAGGTTTTATTGCACTTTTAGTGGGTCTTTTTATAACAGTTCCTTTAACAATGGTTGCTAATGCTTTTGTCTACCGCAGACTTCTTTCTCAGGTTAAATAAGGTATAATCACCCTATGAAAAAGTTTATCCTAATTGATGGAAATGCAATTCTACATCGTGCTTTTCATGCCTTACCTCCTTTAACAAATAAAGACGGAAAATTGACCAATGCAGTTTACGGATTTTTTTCCATGCTTTTAAAAATAAAAGCTGATTTAAGACCTGAATATTTAGCTGTTTGCTTTGATAGACCAAAACCTACTTTTAGACAGGAACTGTACGTTGGTTATCAGGCGCAGCGTCCATCAATGGACAATGATTTAGTGCCGCAAATTCAGTTAGTTCACGAAGGATTGAAAATGGCAAATGTGCCTATTTTTGAAGTAGACGGATACGAGGCAGACGATTTAATAGGCACATTATCTGTCCAGGCAGTAGCAGACAATAAAGAAGACATTCAAGTAATTATTCTATCCGGCGATCGGGATCTTCTTCAACTGGTTAACCATAAGGTAAAAGTTCTTGCCCCAATTATAGGAATGTCAAAAATGATTTTATTTGATAGCGATGTTGTTGAAGAAAAATATGGATTAAGACCTGAACAAATCGTAGATTACAAAGCTTTAAGAGGAGATTCTTCGGATAATTACCCGGGAGTAGCGGGAATTGGTCAAAAAACAGCCAGTAGTTTACTACAAAAATATGGGAGTTTAGAATGTGTTTACAAACATTTAGGCGAAATTCCTGAAAAACAAGCACAAAAACTGGCAGAGGGGGCAGAAGCTGCCGGACTTGCCAAAAAGCTGGCCCAGATTGTTTTAGATGCTCCTATTAGATTAGATCTTAAAAAAGCAGAGGTTAAAAAAATAGACAAAAAGGAATTGGCTAATTTTTTTAGAGAACATAATTTTAGAAGTCTTTTGGAAAGATTGGATAAAGAAGAGAGGACGGAGCAAAGAGAAGCAGCTTCTGTTAAGACTTCGGAGGAAAATCAAAGGAAGCAAGAGAAAAAAGATAACAATGAGCAATTAGGACTACTTTAATTTATGAAAATTGCAATAGTTCATGACTACATTAAAGAATATGGTGGAGCGGAGAGGGTTTTGGAGGCGCTTTGTGAGATTTATCCTGATGCACCGATTTACACAGCCTTTTGCGATAAAAATTCAACCGCTTTTGAGCATTTTAAAGATAAAAAGATAATTACTTCCTGGTTTCAATATTTACCGTATTCTGCAAAGCTTGCTAGCCCATTAAGATTTTTAACTCCTTTAATCTGGAAAAGTTTCGATTTTTCAGATTACGATCTTGTTATTTCTTCTGCCAGTTGGTATATCACGAAGGGTTTTGGCTCACGCCAAAACCCAAGTCAAAAGTCAAAAGTCAAAAGTCAAAAGTCAAAGTCACCAATAGAGATTTGTTATTGCCATACACCGCCGCGTTGGCTTTACGGATATAGCACCTCTGTAAACTTTCAGAAATACTTTTTAGTAAGAATTTATGCGGCAGTAGTAGGTTTCTTTTTAAGACGCTATGATTTTAAACAGGCTCAAAAAGTAAATTTCTTTATCGCTAATTCAATAGAGGTTGCTGGAAGAATTAAGAAGTTTTACAAAAGAGATTCAACCGTAATTTACCCTCCAGTTTCGCTTCCGCTCTCAAAAAACAATAAACAAAGACCCTTCTTCGCTAAAGCTTCGGAAGGGCAAGGTTATTATTTTATAGTTTCAAGAATTGTTGGAGCAAAGGGTTTGGATTTAGCTGTAGAAGCTGCAATTAAAGGTAATTTTAAGCTAAAAATTGCCGGATCTCCGGCCGGATATTACATGGGTTACAAAGATTTAATTGAAAAATCAAAGGCCGAAGGTCCTGAGCAAAGCCGAAGTATTGAATTTGTCGGACAAGTTAGTGACGAAGAGTTGGTAAAACTTTATGCAAACGCAAAAGCCTTTTTGGCTCTGGCAAAAGATGAGGATTTTGGTATAACGCCCGTTGAGGCAATGAGTTGCGGCACTCCGGTTGTGGCTTTTAATGGGGGAGGTTATAAAGAAACAGTGCTTGACGGCAAAACAGGAATTTTATTTGATGATTATTCGAGTAATGGGTTAGTCTCTGTAATTAAAAAATTCGAAGCTAGCAAAATTGACTCAAAAGATTGCATAGATCAAGCAAAAAAATTTAACAAAGAAAGATTTAAAAGGGAAATAAAAGAGTTTGTAAAAACAAAAGCGCTCAGAGAGGAGTAAAATGCCGGAGTTACCCGAGATAGAAACAATAAAGCTGGGTTTAAGGAGATATCTAATTGGGAAGAAGATTGTTGACGTTGAAGTAAATATTCCCAAAATGTTTGTTGGTGATAAAAAAGCGATTGTTGGCGCAAAAATAACTAACCTCAAAAGGATTGGTAAAGGTTTAATCATAGAGCTTGATAATGATTTTGTCTTAGCAATTCATTTAAAAATGACTGGCCAACTTGTTTTCCGTGATGAGGGGACTAAAGATTTAATTCTTTCCCAAAAAACAGGCGGTGAGTTACCTGGTAAGTGGACACACATTACTTTTAGCTTAGACCATAATTCAAAATTATATTATAACGATTTGCGACAATTCGGATGGATAAAGGTTATTAAAAAAGATGAGTTAATGAACATACCCTTTTTTAAAGAAATGGGTCCGGAGCCATCCGTCGCTGAAGCTATGAATGGCAAGCCGCTGACTTTTAGTTATTTTCAGGAAATCATAAAGAAAGCAAACATTCCGATTAAAATCTTAATTATGGATCAAAAACGGATTGGAGGAATTGGTAATATTTATGCCAACGATGCTCTTTTTAAAGCAGGAATTGACCCAAGAAGAAAAGGTAAAACCTTAACAAAAGAAGAAGTTAAAAAACTTTATGACGCTATTTTTTATATCATTAAAAAAAGTCTGGAATATGGTGGATCATCGGATGAAAATTTTGTTAATGCCTTAGGTCAGGAAGGGAATTACCAAAAGCATGCTTTGGTTTACGGAAAAAAAGGCCAAAAGTGTCCAAAAGGCAATGGAATAATTGAAAAGGTTTTTCTTGGCGGCCGTGGAACATTTTTTTGCTCTTCCTGTCAGAAGTAATTTTAACAACATAAGTTGTTTTATTAGAGTTGTTATGCTATGATTCTAATCTAGTACGAGTCAAGTTGTAAGCGCGACGGATACTAGTTTTTTTATGACTAATTATTTAGATAAGATAGTTATGTCAATCGGAGGATCATTGATCGTTCCTAATGGAGGAATTGACACTGAATTCCTTAAGCATTTAGATAAATTTATCCGCGAACAACTGGCAAAAAAGAATTGCCAGTTTTTTTTGGTTACAGGGGGAGGAAAAATTGCAAGAACATATATAGAAGCCGGTAAAAGCGTTGTTGGAAACGAGCTTTCAGGTGATGATTTAGATTGGTTGGCGATTCATTGTACCCGCTTAAATGGGCATTTGGTAAGAACAATTTTTAGAGACATTGCTCATCCGGTAGCTATTAATGATTACGAAGTTATTAGAAAGGTTACGGAACCGGTTATAGTTGCAGCAGGTTGGAAACCGGGTTGGTCTACGGATTACGATGCAGTTATGCTTTGCGAAGATTATGGCCCAAGAACCGTGATTAATTTAAGTAATATTGATCAAGTTTACGATAAAGATCCAAATAAATTTAAAGATGCAAAACCTTTGAATAAAATTTCCTGGTCTGATTTTAGAAAATTAGTAGGGGATGGGCAATCGTGGACTCCCGGATTAAATGCACCTTTTGATCCTGTTGCATCTAAAAAAGCTCAAGAATTAGGAGTAAAAGTAATAGTCCTGAATGGAAAAAATTTTGATAACTTAGAAAAATGTCTAAATGGTAAAAAATTCCTCGGCACAGTAATAGAATAGCCTTGTTAATTACTTCATTGACCTTTTGTACTATAATACAGTTCAAGAATGTATCTAAACTCAATTACGCTGCAAAATTTCCGCTCATATAAAAAGCAAGTATTTGAATTTGATTCAAAAGCAACCCTCATAGTTGGAGCAAATACCTCGGGTAAAACTAATCTTATAGAAGCTATTTTCATGCAATCTTGCGGAAAAAGTTTTAGAGCGGAAAAAGACGATCAGTTAATTAAATTTGGACAAGATATAGCAAGACTAAAAGGAATTGTTATAAATCAGGAAAATGAAGAAAATGAGCTTGAAATTGTACTGGCAAGTGGAGAATTCAGCGGTAAAAAAAACGTTAGTAAAAAGTTTTTAGTAAATGGTGTGGCAAAAAGAAGGGTAGATTTCGCCGATAACTTTTCGGCTGTTTTATTCTCTCCCGAAGATTTAGACATAATTATTGATGCTCCATCTTTAAGAAGGCGATTTTTAGATAATGTCTTAGAGCAAGTTGATAAAGAATATAGGATCGCAATGATTGCGTACACAAAAGGGATAAGACAAAGAAATGCTTTACTTGAAATTGCCAGAGAGCAGGGGACAAGAAACGAAAAACAGTTTGAATATTGGGATCATTTGGTAATAGAAAATGGAGGAATAATTACAAAAAAAAGGGAAGAGTTTTTAAATTTCGCTAACCTTACGGAAAAAGAGATTTTTGACTTTGCGGCGTTTTACGATAAAAGCATTATTTCTAAAGCTCGTCTTGAACAATACAGAGATGCGGAAGTGGGATCCGCAGTTACCCTTGTTGGGCCACATCGGGATGATTTTTCGGTATCAATGTATGATGATCCGCGGCGTACGACCCATGATATTAAAGCTTATGGTTCTAGAGGGCAACAGAGGTTGGCAATTTTGCAGTTAAAACTTTTAGAACTTTTATATATAGAAAAAATACTTGGGTATAGACCGGTTCTTCTTTTGGATGATATTTTTTCCGAATTGGATGAGGAGCATATTAATTTAATCTTAGAGATGTTGGGCAAACAACAAACTATAATTACGACTGCCCATGAAGAGCTTATTCCGGAAAAAATTGCAAACAAAATGAAGACAATTGAGTTTAAAAAGTAGTAAAATAGGAGCATGCAAGAATTTAATAATCAAGACTTAAAAAATTTATATATCCCGGATCCGTATTCTCATAAAGGGCAGAATGGGAAGTTGATGGTTATTGGGGGATCAAAACTTTTTCATGCAGCTTCTTTGTGGTCCTTAAAAGTTGCCAGTAAAATTGTTGATATGGTTTTTTATTCTTCGGTTTTGGAGAATAATCAGATTGTCCAAAAAGCAAAAGAAGAATTTAGAGATGGGATTGTAATTCCAAGGGCTAAAATTACAGTTTATATTAGCGAAGCGGATTGTATTTTAATTGGTCCCGGGATGCCGAGAAAAGAAGGGGAAGAGGCTGGAGACGATGATACAAAAATTTTGACAGAGGATTTACTAAAGAACTTTCCAAATAAAAAATGGGTCATAGATGGGGGAAGTTTGCAGACCATTGACCCAAATTTAATTCCTAAAAATGCGATTTTAACACCACACAGACAGGAGTTTGAGAAACTCTTTAATTTCCAATTTCCCCCACTTCACCAAGGCTCCGCAGGGCGAGCAATTTCCAATTTCCAATCAAATTCAAATGATCAAATTTCTAAAATTGCAAAAATAGTCCGGGAGAAGGCAAAAGAATTTAATTGCGTAATTCTTTTAAAAGGTCCGGTGGATATTGTTTCAGACGGGAAGAAAACAGTTTGGATAAAAGGTGGAAATGCAGGGATGACTAAGGGAGGAACGGGAGATGTGTTGGCAGGACTTGTTGCGGCTTTATATTGCAAAAATGAAGCGTTTCTTTCCACAAGTTCTAGTTCATTTATCAATAAAAAAGCAGGAGAAGAATTATTTAAAAAAGTTGGGCTATATTTTAATGCTTCGGATCTTGTAGGCGAAATCCCAAAAGTAATGAAAAATCTGTAAGTTCGGGAACGAGTTTACCCTTTTTTTTGAAGTTTCTCGGAGAGACGAGTAAGCTGGAGAGTAACGGTAACTGCTAGGATAGTAACAACTACGGCATAAATAAATAGCGAAACTAACCCGCTACCATTTGGAAGCCACTTTTTAACATAATCGTTAACAAACGCCTGAATTACGTTATTCCAAGCAAGTGCGGCAATCAAGCCAAACCCACTTGTAGAAAGAGTAACCATTTGTTTTACGGCTTCAACATGTAACTTTTTGTCGCTCTTAGTTTTCTTCTTCGCCATCGACCTATATTATAACATATTGCTTTTTATCGGGAAATATGCGTTAATAACTGCAATGTATCAACCTAAATTTACTATTACTAATAAGATTCTCAAAAATATTGGCAGCATTGAGGCAAGTAAAGAAGTAATTGATCATGCGCCGCTTTTGCCTTATTACGAAAAAGAATTCCAAAAAGACGCAATTGTTAGAACTGTTCACTACGGAACTCATATAGAAGGCAATGAGCTTAATTTATCTCAGGCAGAAAGGGTGCTGGAAGGGCAGGATGTGCCCGCTAGGGAACGTGACATTCAGGAGATAATAAATTACAGAAAAGTTATGGACTACTTGGGAAAATCCGAAATCCGAAATCCGAAATCCGAAATAGCAGAAGAAGATATTAAGGAGATTCATGAGCTAACGGTTAATAAAATTTTAGAACCGGAAAAGTGCGGAGTATTTAGGAAAAGTCAGGTAGTTGTTAAAAATAGTGTTTCCGGTGAGGTTTCGTTTAGACCGCCGATGGCTGTTGCTATTCCATTCCAAATAAAGGACTTAATTGCGTTTATAAATAGTCCGTCAGATCAGGATATCCATCCAGTTTTGAAATCAGGATGTGTACACTATGAACTAGTTAGGATCCATCCTTTTGTTGACGGAAACGGTAGGGTTGCCAGAGTCTTATCGACATTAATTCTCTTTAAAGAGGGATATGATATTAGAAGATTTTTTTCTTTGGAAGAATATTTTGATTCCAACGCAATGTCCTATTATGACGCTTTACAAAGTGTAGAGAAAAGAGGCGGAGATCTAACATATTGGCTGGAATATTTTTCTCTTGGACTTTCAATCGAACTCTCCAAAATAAAAGATAAGGTAGAACGAATCTCAATTGACGCGGGTTTAAAAGAAAAACTTGGTGGAAAGCCATTGATGCTTTCGGAACGTCAACTTAAGATAATCGAATATATTCAAAAAACAGGTCATCTTCAAAATAAAGCATTTGACCAATTATTTCCAATGGTTTCCGAAGACACGATTCTAAATGAAATAAAAGTGCTTTTAAATGCAGGAATTATTAAAAAACAAGGCGTAACCAAAGGTGCCAAATACATAATGAAATAAATATGTCAATAATCGAGAGAAGGAAAGGGTTAAGTCCAGACATTAAAACATTGTCAATGTTAAGGATAGCAGTAGCAGATGACGAACCTGCTATTCTTAAGGTTTTTTATAGACTTGCGCAAGCAGTTGCTGCTGAAAAAATTGCGATAATTGATCAATATAATAGCGGAGATGAGGTTGTAAATGCGGTAATTGAAAACCCAACTAAATATAATTTGGTTTTAACAGATGGTCAAATGGGTCGGGGAAAAAACGGAATTGAAGTTGCAAGGGAGCTAAAAGATATTTTGCCTGTTTATTTATCAAGTGCCGGGATGTCTAACCTTGATATTAACAAACCCAAGTCGGTAAAAGAAGCCGGCTTTAGCGGGGTTCTAAAAAAACCATATTCCATAGAAGATGTTCGGACATTTCTTGTTTTTGCCCGGGCAAAAATAGCGCAGGTGGTAGAAATATGACTTTTTTAGAACTTTCAAACTATCTTAAAAAATTGGAAGAAACATCGTCAAGACTTGCTCTAATAGATATTCTTTCCGATTTACTTAAGACCGCAGATTCTTCCGAAGAACTGGAAAAAATTATTTATCTAACCCAAGGTAGAATTGCCCCCTTTTTTGAAGCTACGGAAATTGGAATGGCAGAAAAAAATGTTGCCCAAGCAGTTTCCATGGCATATGGAATAGACCGGAAAGAAGTTCTAAGTATTTATCTAAAAGCAGGAGATATGGGGTTGGCAATCGAACAGATTGCTGCAAATTCAAAATTCAAAATTCAAAATTCAAAATTAAATATCACAGAAGTTTTTGAAATACTAACTCAAATTGCAAAGACTTCCGGAGGAGGATCTGTGGAGAAGAAACAGGTGTTATTATCAGATCTGTTAAAAAAAATGGATCCGCTTTCTGCAAAATATCTAGTCCGAATTCCTCTTGGAAATTTACGTTTAGGAATTGGTGATCCGACAGTTTTAGACGGGTTAGCAACAGCATTTTTAGGAGACAAGGGCAAAAGAAAGCAATTAGAAGGAGCTTATAACCGGACATCGGATCTTGGTTTAATTGCCAAAATTTTAAAAACTAAGGGAATTAAGGCAATTGAAAATCTGGACATTCAAATTGGCAAACCGATTAGAGCAGAGCTTTGTGAAAGGCTTCCGACTCCTCAAAAAGTAATTGAAAAATTAGAAAAAGTAGATGTTCAATATAAATATGACGGATTTAGAGTTCAGATCCATAAAGACGGTGATAACGTTTATATGTTTTCCAGAAACCTGGAAAACATGACACACATGTTTCCGGAACTTATCAAAGCAACTCTTAAGCAGGTTAAAGCAAAATCTGTAATTCTGGATACGGAAGCATTGGCATATCATCCGTTGTCCGAAGAGTTTTTACCTTTTCAGGAAACCACAAAGAGACGTAGAAAACATGGAATAGATGAGATGGCGATAAGGTTGCCTTTAAAAGCTTTTGTATTTGATATTTTGTATAAAGACGGAAAGCCTTTAATTGATAAACCGTTAATCGAAAGGCTGGATGTTTTAAGGAAAACCGTAATAGGGGATGATATTCTAATCCCAACTAAAAACGAAGTTGTTTCAGATCCAAAAAGATTACAAGATCTTTTGGATGATTCAATTTCAAAAGGGCTTGAAGGAGTGGTTGTAAAAAGATTAGAAAGTAAATACGAGGCAGGGGGAAGAAACTTTAATTGGGTTAAATTAAAAAGGCATTCGGCAGGAGAACTACATGATACGATCGACTGTGTAGTTTTGGGTTATATTGCGGGAAAAGGAAAAAGAACTGAATTTGGAGCAGGGGCGCTTTTGGTTGGAGTTTACGATAATAAAAAAGATGAGTTTGTAACAGTTTCCAGAATCGGAACAGGACTAACTGACGTTGAATGGCGCGAAATTCATAAGAGAGCAGATAAAATAAAACTGGATCATAAGCCCGCACGTGTTAGCTCACTGATTTCTCCCTCTGTGTGGATTGAACCAAAAATTGTCATAGAAGTTTTAGCGGATGAAATTACCAGAAGCCCGATTCATACAGCAGGTAAGTCTTTAAATCAACCCGGCTACGCTTTGAGGTTTCCCCGCTTAGTCACTTTTAGAGGGGATGATAAAAAAGCAGAAGACGCAACCTCGGTAAAGGAGTTAATTGACATGTACGAAGAACAAGGGAAAAAATAACATGAACTATATTACGGATTTGCATTTGCATTCTAAATATTCAAGGGCTGTGAGTCAGCAGATGGTGCTTCCCATAATGAATCAGTGGGGAAAAAAGAAAGGTCTAAACGTTTTGCCAACCGGAGATTGGACTCATCCTTTGTGGTTTAGACACATTTTAGATACTTTAGAAGAAAAAAAAGAAGGTCTATTTGGTTTAAAAAAAGGCACAAAAGATGATCCGTTTTTTTTATTGTCGACAGAAATCTCAAGTATCTATTCACAAGGCGGAAAAACTAGAAGAATCCATAACCTAATCCTTTCCCCAAGCATAGAAACAGTAGAAAAAATTAACAAAGAAATGATTAGCAGGGGCTATAATTTAAATTCAGACGGAAGACCAATTATCGGTTTGTCATCCAGAAATCTGCTCGAAATGGTACTTTCTATCGATAAAACCGCGCTTTTAATTCCATGTCACGTTTGGACTCCTTGGTTTTCTCTGTATGGCTCCATGAGCGGATTTGATTCGATCGGAGAATGTTTTGGCGATTATGCAAAATTTATTTTTGGAGTTGAAACAGGGCTTTCTTCCGACCCGGAAATGAACTGGAGAATAAAAGAGCTTGAAAAAAGAACAATTCTTTCTTCTTCGGATGCTCATTCTATGGCCAAGATGGGAAGGGAGGCAACAGTGTTTGAACTTGAAGATTTAACTTTTAAAAATATTAGAAGAGCAATTATCGGACCGAGCTTAAAACCCGACCCTCAATCTTTACCCGATAAAATAGCTTACACAATAGAATTTTATCCGGAGGAAGGAAAATATCACTATACAGGTCATCGTAATTGTAAAATTATTCAAAGCCCTGATGAAACAAAGAAAAACGGGACTATTTGTCCGGTTTGCGGAAGAAGTTTAACGGTTGGGGTTATGCATAGAGTTGAACAGCTTGCAGGACATGGTCAGGACGAAGCAGAAAAATTGGATGAAAAGGGTGTTAAATGGATTTACGATCCAAGCGGAAATCACCCTCCATTCGTAAAGCTTGTTCCTCTTTTGGAAATTATTGCCGAAAGCATGTCTTTTACTGTTTTAAGTCAAAAAGTAAAAGATAAGTTTGATCAACTATGTTTAGATTTGGGATCTGAGATGAATATACTTTTTAAAGCATCGATTAAAGACATCGAAAAAGTTGCAGGGGAAAAAATAGCAGAGGGGATTAAGAAAGTAAGACAAGGGGATATTGTTATAAGTCCAGGTTACGATGGGGAATATGGTGTGGTTAAAATTTGGAATGACCAAAATTTGGAAAAAGAAAAAAACCAGCTTCGGGAAAACCAATTGGGTATTGATTTTTAAATTTGGATAACATACTATCGAATTAGATTCTATCTTCGAAAGGAGGTGAAAATAAATGAACGCACAATTAAAACCATTGGTTAAAACCCTTGATGAAAGTTACGCAAAAACACCTGCCTTACCAAAACAATGGAAGGACTTATTAGTTAATTTTGCTCCATGGTTAGCTTTGCTAGGCGGAGTAATTTTGGTATTTGGTGCAGTAAGCTTATTAGGATTAGGCTCAATTCTTTCTCCCTTTGCAATGCTTACAGGAGCGGGCAGTTTTGCTATTACATGGCTTATAGCTGCGGCTTTCTTATTAATAGGTGGAGTATTAGAACTTTTAGCTTTTTCACCTCTTAAGGCAAGAAAAGAAAGAGGCTGGAATTTAATGTTTTATTCGCTTCTTTTGAATGCTTTAAGTTCTGTGGTAAGACTTAATGTGTCAGATATTGTAATGGCTATATTAGGGTTTTTAATAGGTTATTATTTTTTATATCAAATCAAATCTTATTACAAATAAGAATAAGAACTTATTCTGCCTTTATTACGTTATTACGTAAAGATATATAATAGTGGTGATGTTTGAGAGTAGGCAGGAAGCAGCACAGCTTTTAACAGTCAAGCTTCTTCAGACTCTAAAAGATAAGGATTTTGTGATTTTGGCTTTGGCAAGAGGTGCTGTTCCAATGGGGAAAATTATTGCCGATTATTTTTCCTGCCAGTTTGATACGATTGTCTGCAAAAAAATAGGCGCCCCTTTAAATAGTGAGCTTGCAATTGGTGTAGTTGCCCCTAAAAACACAATTTACTGGAACAAAGATGTTCTAAAAAGTATTGGTCTAAGTAGGAATGCCTTAAAAAACTTAAAACTTGAGAAAGAAGAAGAAAGAAAAAAATTAGAAAAAAAGTTAAGATCCGGAAAAAACTTAGTTGAGATTAAAAATAAAACAGTAATTTTAATTGACGATGGGGTGGCAACGGGAGCGACGGTAACAGCTGCTTTTTTAAGCCTTAAAAAACAAAAAGCTAGTAAAATTATTCTGGCTGTTCCGGTAATTGCAAAAGATACTTTTATAGATTTAAAAAAATCCTTCGATAAAATAATTGCCTTAAAAAAAGCCGATAATTTTTATGCCGTTGGTCAGTTTTATCGCAATTTTAAGCAAGTTACAGATGAGGATGTAATAAAAATACTTGGATCAGATACTAGTTAATAGATATCGGAAATTAGTTTATAATATAAAAACAGCACAGAATAATTGTTAACTGAATTATGAAGCTAATTGTTGGACTCGCCCATAAGCCTTTACTTTTCACCTTTTCAGTTCTATTCGAACACGGTTCAAAGAGCAGGCTAAGGAGGGTCAGATATTGATATGAAATTGATTGTAGGGTTGGGTAATCCGGGGGAGAAATACGAAAAAACTAAACATAATTTGGGCTTTTCGGTAGTCGATAAATTCTTAAAAGATTTTGGCGGAGCTGTTTGGACAGACAGTAAAAAATTTAAAAGCGAAATTGCTCATTTTGAATGGCAAAAACAATCAAGAAAAAAAGACACGGAAAAAAACGGGGAAAGGCTTGAAAAAGTAATCCTTTTAAAGCCAAAAACCTACATGAATAATTCCGGTCTTTCTGTTAGGATTGCTTCTGATTTTTATAAAATAAAAGCAGAAAATATTTGGATATTACATGATGATTTAGACTTACCGCTTGGATCTCTTAAAATAAGATTCGGAGGAGCAACGGCTGGGCATAGGGGAATAGAGTCAATAATAAATAACTTAGGTACGGATAAATTTTGGCGATTTAGATTAGGAATTGGACACCCGGCACAAAAAATAAAACTTAAAAATCAAAAATCGAATTTAAGAAACGTAGATAATTATGTATTGAGTGGATTTGGACATGGAGAGATGGGTAAAGCAAGAGAGCTTGTAAAAAGGGCGGTAAATGCTATAGAAACTGGCTTGGAAAACGGACAGGAGGCTGCCATGAATCGGTTTAATAGTAAATAAATGAAATCTGTAAAACAAATCCTCGCAAAATTTAACCCTGCATCCGATAAATATATTTCCCGTGAATTTCAATCTTATGGTATTCATTTAGCAGAGGAACTAGACGATTATAAACATCGTAGTCTTTACATAAAACTTGCTAAAACAACTCACCGTTCGATCCTGGAGAGGGTACTCTCTTTCTGTATAGACAGTAACGCTAAAAATAAAGGTGCTCTCTTTATGTGGAAGCTAAAGGAAATAAAAAAAGGAAAGAATGCCTCTAAATGAAAAAATCAAAAATTTTCTCCGTTTTAATTATTATCTTTTCAATTAGCTTAACACTTGCAATATTTCTTTTTCCGGATATTTTTAGAGACCACAAAAAGTGGGGAATATTAGGAATTTTTATAGCAAATTTTATTTCCGGACTTTCTTTCTTTCCTGCTCCTTCTTTTATAACAGCGGTTATTGGAGGTTCAATTTATCCTCCGGTCTTAGTTGCACTGGTTTCTTCTTTGGGGTCAACTTTTGGAGATATGCTCTATTTAATGCTTGGCATCTCGGGACGAAAGCTCGCCAAGAAAAAACTGGAAAAAAATAAATGGTTTATTTTAATTGAAACAAATTTTCAGAAGCATGGAGGTTGGATCCTCTTTGCGGGCGCTTTTATACCAAATCCAATTTTTGACTCATTTGGTTTAATTGCCGGAATTTTTAATTTTTCGGTTTTGCGGTTTTTCGTTATTATTTTAACGGGAAGATTTTTAAGATATCTCGTTTTAGCTCAATTAGGTGCTAAATTTTATTAATATGCTGTGTCATCTTACTATTTCCGGTTTTGTGCAAGGGGTGGGCTATAGACAGTTTGTTAAAAAAAATGCAATAAGATTGGGACTAAAAGGTTGGGTAAAAAACCTGGACAGGGGGAGAGTTGAAGCGCTTTTTTCAGGGAAAAAAGAAACTATAGAAAAAGCAATAGAAATCTGCCGTCAAGGATCATTTTTAGCAGAAGTTAAGGATGTTAAGGTTGAATGGGTCCGCCCGCAAACGCCTAAGCGTAGCGATTGCGGGCAGGAAGATAAAGATACGGATTTTAATAGTTTTGAAATTGTAATATAATCGAACAAGAATTTATTTATGCTTTTTAATATTATATTTGCTGCATTCCTGGCTTCAATAGTGTCGCTCTTGTTAGTATCGGTATTACTCCTGCATAAAACTTTAATTCAAAAAATCTCTTTTCCCTTAGTTGCTTTTGCAGCAGGGGCGCTTTTGGCAATAGGATTTTTAGAAACAATGAGGGAGGCAGTTAACCTTGGCGGAGAACAAGTTTATCTATGGGTTACGGTTTCAATTGCCGGCTTCTTTGTTCTTGAGAGGGTATTTCTTTTTTTACATCACCATAGCCATGCGGAAACAGAAGGAGAAAAAGAGCACCTTAAAATGCCAACCTCTTTTTTACTTTTTGGCGACGGACTGCATAACTTTATCGACGGACTTTCTATTGCAGCTGCTTTTTTGGTAAACTTCCAGCTGGGAGTTGTTACAACAATTGCGGTTTTTGTGCACGAAATTCCGCATGAATTAGCAGATTTTGGCATTTTAATTCATAAAGGGTGGGAAAGGAAGAAAGTTATCTTACTTAATTCCTTATCGGGGGTAACTGCCATAATAGGGGCAATTCTTGCTTATTATCTTGGTAATTCCTTTCGTGATATAGTGCCGTTTCTTCTAGCAATAACTACCGGAAATTTTATTTATTTATCGGCAACAGATTTATTACCGGAAATTCATCATAAAGCAGATAAGGATTTAGCGATAAATTATTCAATCTTTTTTATCTTAGGGATTATTTTAATCTATGCCTTGGTAAAGCTTGTTGGGTAGGGGAGTTATTTTAGAGCCTTGTCTACTGCAGATTTCATATCGTTCCAGTTGTATGCCCCTGCAAAATTAGTTGTGTTAACAAAGAATCCGGGGGTTCCGTTTGCACCTAGGCTACTTGCTAATTTCTGGTCATCAGCCAAAAAGCTATCGTATTTACCGCTATCCAGGCAAGATTTTAGATCATTTGAATTAACAACACTTGCTAAGAAATCACTCAATTTTCCGGAAGCAGTTTTGTCATTTTTTACCTCATTATTAATTAAATTATAACCTTCATTGGTATTAAGTTTGTCATGCGCGTCCCAGAATTTTCCTTGCTCATTTGCGCAATAAAGAGCTTTCATTGCCATTTCGCCGTTTCCATGACCGTTTTGGTAGATATAAGCAAAAGAAGCTTGACCGGCATCAACCAATTTCTTCATTTCCTGAACAGGGGAGACATAGGTTCCGCCGTCTGAAACAAAAGTAAACTGAGCACC
>Ga0172370_10002240_pt1 | contig 28255 bp, 25 predicted proteins | sample LakKiv5m_FD_114538 | JGI IMG/M metagenome (GOLD analysis project Ga0172370, IMG submission 114538) | Freshwater microbial communities from Kabuno Bay, South-Kivu, Congo - kab_022012_11.5m | ecosystem: Environmental > Aquatic > Freshwater > Lake | place: Democratic Republic of the Congo...
AAAAAATGTGGTGGATATTTCCTTTTTTCCTGAAGATGCGTTTTTGCTGGATGAACTTGCAAAAAAAAATAATGTAACTGCGGTGGTAGATTGCGGTGTGGCACCCGGTTTATGCAATATTATTGCCGGGTATCATTATAAAAAAATGAAAATGACAGGATACGAATGCTTGGTTGGCGGACTTCCCGTTGTTCGCGAATGGCCATTTGAGTATAAAGCAGTCTTTTCACCAATTGATGTGATAGAAGAATATACCCGCCCGGCACGTTACATCGAAAACGGAAAACAAATTGTTAAAGAAGCGCTCAGTGACATAGAAAGAATCAAGTTTGACAAAGTTGATGAATTAGAATCATTTAATTCGGACGGCTTGCGTTCATTGGCGCAAACAATGCCAGATGTTCCAAACATGAAAGAAAAAACATTACGATACCCCGGTCATGTTGAACTGATGAAGATTTTTCGTGAAACAGGATTTTTCACCAAAACTCCAATAGATATTAATGGAATAAAAATCACACCCCTTGAAGTAACCGCCAGGCTGCTGTTCCCAAAATGGAAACTAAAACCGGGTGAGGAAGATTATACAATCATGAGGGTAACTATTGACGGAGAAAAGGAAAAATATGTTTATACTCTTTTAGACAGATTTGATAAAGAAACTCAGACCACATCAATGGCAAGGACAACAGGTTATACTTGCACCGCTGTGGCAAATCTGGTTATTGGTGGAGATTATTCAAGAAAAGGAATTTCTCCTCCCGAATATGTTGGAGAAAATGATAAATGTTTTGAAAAAGTATTGAATTACCTCAAAGATAGAAATGTTGTAAACAAAATAGAAACGATAATAAAATAAATTACTTCAATGGAAAAATCTTTTTTTACAATGGGCATTGATGTTGGAAGCAATTTCATCAAATTGGTTTTGGTTGATTATTCTGCAAGCCCTCTAATCATTGATAAGCAAACAGAGAAGATCAGGAAAAGGAATCCAACACAGGTGGCAGATGAAATGATAACAACAATGCTGATAAAGCACAATCTGAAATATGAAGATATAGCTTACCTTGCTTCAACAGGCGAAGGAGATTTGGTAAAACGTAAACGTGGGCATTTTTATGGAATGACAACTCATGCAAAAGGAGCTCACTTCTTTTTCCCCGATGCGAGAACAGTAGTAGATATGGGAGCGTTGTATGTCCGTGCCGTAAAAATTTCTGAAGATGCACGTGTGCAGGATTATAAAATGACAGGTCAGTGCGCATCTGGTTCAGGTCAGTTTGTGGAAAATATTTCGCGCTATTTAGGACTTTCCATAGAAGAGGTAGGGGATGTTTCACTTATTGCAGAAGCTCCTGAAATATCATCCGGAATTTGCGCTGTGCTTGCTGAAACAGATGTCATCAATATGGTGTCCAGGGGAATAACTACACCAAACATCATTAAGGGTATTCATCTCTCCATTGCAAACCGGATAATCAAACTATTGAGTTCACTCAAAGGAGAATCTCCGATTATACTCACCGGGGGAATGGCACTGAACAAGGGAATGATGCAGGCAATTGAAGAACAATTGCAGGAGACAGGAAAAAAATTTGAGATTAAAACACATCCGGATGCAATTTATGCAGGTGCTTTGGGCGCTGCACTCTGGGGAGGTTTCCGTCATATTAAACTCAAAGAAAAACAAGTAGTAGCAGCATAATGCAATACTTAGAAGCAGAAAATAAATTAGGAGGATTTGTTCCAAACATCGCCCAGATGCTGGAAAAGAATGCAAACCGGTTTGCAGATAAAAACGTGTATTGCGAAAAGCGAAATGAAATTTATGAAGGAATAACCTGGAAAACATTCTACCAAAACATTCAGAATATTGCTGCAAACCTGAAAAATTTTGGATTCTCAAAAGGAGATAAAATGGTTTTTTATTCTCCAAATCGTTTGGAAATGCTGGAACTGGAATTAGCTGTGATGGCAAGCGGAGGAATCAGTGTTCCGGTTTTTGCGTTCTTCAATTCAGAGACTGTTGAGTTGCTGATCAAACATTCTGATGCAAGGTTTCTTGCTGCTTCAGGTTTAACCCAGTTGAGAAACATTAGTCCTTCACTCTCATTGAAGAATATTTTTGTTTTCGATAATATAAATATGCCCGGATTTACTTCATTCTCTGAACTTCTTATACAAAGGGAAATAAATTCTTCGCTGAACACTGAGGCGTCACCTGATGAAATATGCCTGAATATGTACACATCAGGAACAATGGGCACACCAAAATGTGTCCAGCTTACACATACTAATATCTTGTCGCAGCAGGCAGCGATGCAGCAATTATGGAATGTAGATTCAAACGACAGGTTTCTTTCTTACCTGCCCTGGCATCACAGTTTTGGAGGCATTTATGAATTGTATGCTGTGCTATGCAACGGTGCAACCATGTATCTTGAATCAGGCTACGGAAAAGATGCAGCCACAATTCTTGAAAATTGGAAGATTGTAAAGCCAACTATTTTCTTTAGTGTTCCACGTGTTTACCAGGCAATTTTCGACCTTTTCAAATTTAATCCTGATGTGGAAAAAACATTCTTTCATTCAGAATTGAAATTTGTTTTTACTGCTGCGGCACCAATGCCGGAGAAACTTTCAGCAGAGTTTGCCAAAAGAAATGTTCTTATCTATGAAGGCTGGGGTCTTACTGAAACTTCGCCCTGCTGTACAGTTACTGATCCTCATTCTAAAAGAGAAACTGGAGTTGTAGGAAAACCAATACCAGGTGTTACGGTTCGTATTGCAGATGATGGAGAAATTCAGGTTAAAGGACCAAATGTGATGAAAGGTTATTACAGAAATGACATTGCAAACGAGGGCGCTTTCAGTGAAGATGGTTGGTTTTGCACAGGAGATATCGGAGAAATTTCTTCAAACGGTTTGAAGCTGATAGCAAGGAAAGACAGGATTTTCAAGCTTTCAAATGGAGAGAAAGTTATACCAACTGACCTTGAAACAATTATACAGGGAAAATGTCATTACGTTGCTTTTGCAATGGTAGAAGGATCTGGAAAAGAATACCCTGTTGCCCTTTTGTTCCCCAACAAAAAACTTTTTGAGAACCCTGATTACGAAATCAGCCCCATTGATGGATGTTTTTGTCCGCGCAATCCTGAAGAGTTGGCTAAATGTCTTCGAGGTTGCCTGAATGATGCCAATTGCGCCCTGGGGCAAAAATTTTCAAAAATAAAATCTGCTGTTCTGATTGATGACGAACTTTCACTTGAGAAGGGAACACTTACCCCATCTATGAAAGCTGCAGTAAAAAATGTGTTGAGCATATATAAAGCACAATTAGAGAGTTTATACGAGAATAATACTACTCATAGCGAGAAAGTATATGTCATAAAATTAGATGACAAATACCCGGGAAGAATAATGGAAGCTACGAAAGCCTCTTAAAGAATAAATGATGAGCGAATATAAAATTCAGTCGACCGAAACCATGAAACGTATCATGTCTGATTATTTTATCAGTCTTGATGAAGGGAATCGGAAAAAGAAAATAGCCTGGTGCACCAGTGTTGGACCGGCAGAATTGTTACGCTCATTTGGGTTTGAGGTTTATTTCCCTGAAAATCATGGTGCGTTGTTGGGAGCAACACGAACTGCAATGGATTTTATTCCTGAAGCAGTTAAGTGCGGATATTCAGGACATGTTTGTTCATATACGACTGCTGACATAGGTTCATTTTTAAAAAGTGAAACTCCGCTGCAAAAACACTATGGGTTGAAAGGCGCACCAAGACCTGATATTATTGCTTACAACACCAACCAGTGTCGCGAAGTGGAGGATTGGTTTACCTTCTATGCTGATTATTTTAATTGCCCGATTGTTGGTATTCAGCCTCCGCGGCATTTGGATGAAGTTACGCAGGACGAAGTTGACCTGGTTGTAAAACAATTTAAAAAAATAATTCCTGTTTGCGAGCAGATAAGCGGACAAAAATTTGACCTTGATAAATTCAAGGAGGTAATAAAACTAAGTAAGGAAGCAACATTGCTCTGGCAAAAAGTTTTAAAAACTTCCACAGTATCTAATGCTCCTTTAAGTTTCTTTGACGGAACTATTCACATGGGACCAATAGTAGTTTTAAGAGGAACGCAAGCCGCAAAAGATTATTACACTGGCTTACTTGCAGAGTTGGAAAATAATGTAAAAAATAACATCGGATTTTTGCCAAAAGCGAAGACCAGAATTTTCTGGGAAGGGATGCCTATCTGGGGAAAACTGAGAATGTTGAGTGATTTATTTACTTCTAACAGGTCGGCAGTTGTTGCTTCTACCTATTGCAGCAGTTGGGTGTTTGATCAATTTAACGAAACCGATCCCTGGAATTCCACAGCAAGAGCTTACACCGAAATTTTCATCAATCGTAGTGAAAAAACAAAAATGAAAATGCTGACTGATTGGTTTGAGGAATATAAAATTGACGGGATTGTTTTCCATGACAGCAAAACCTGTTTCAATAATTCAAATGCAAAATTCGGAATGCCACAACGATTGAAAGAAATGACAGGAGTTCCAGCTTTGGTAATAGAAGGAGATTTATGCGATCTGCGTTTTTTCAGTGAAGGACAAAGCACAACAAAAATTGAAACTTTTCTGGAACAGTTGGAAGAAAAAAAACTTGTTGGTCGCTAATAATCTTTCCTCAGAATGAGTAAAAACAAAAATATAAAAGTTGGTGTAATCGGTCTGGGTCCGGTGGGGATGATACTTGCAGTGAAGTTGCAGGAAGCGGGTTGTGAGGTGGCAATATGCGAGCAGAATGAAGCCAAAGCAAACAAAATAAAAAGTGAAGGTATTCAACTTGAAAATGTAATAACCGCTTCTGCAAAATTTGAGAAAGTCCATCAATCCATTTCCGAATTACAAGGTTGGGATGCAGATTATCTTTTCTTTTCTTTGAAATCTCATCATACTCCGGCTGCTGTGAAAGAGGCAGAAAAGTTGAACACAGAAAAGCTGACTGTTGTATCCGCGCAGAACGGGATTGATATAGAACAATTGCTGGTTACAGGTTTCGGTGAAAATAAAACCATGCGTTATGTAATCAATTTTGCAGGAAATCCTTCAGCACCCAATAAAACGAAAGTTACTTTCTTTACACCTCCTAATTATGTGGGTTCCATCAATGATGCAAGACCAGAAAAAGCTGAAGAAATAGCTAAAATTCTTTCTTCTGTAGGACTTGAAACAAAAGCAGTAAACGCATTTGAAATTTTGAAAAGAAGCTGGGAGAAAACAATTCTTAATGCCTCCCTAAGTCCATTGTGCGGGGTAGGTCGTTTAACAATGGCAGAAGCTATGAACGACCCGGATACGCTGGAACTGATTGAACAGATAATCAGCGAAGGAATAGAGGTTGCTAAAAAAGAGAATATTTATTTCCCGGATGATTTTACGCGTCAGTGCATGCGTTACCTTAAAAAAGGTGGCGATCATTTTCCATCACTTGCACTTGATTTAATTAATAACCGCCCTACAGAGATTGATTATTTCAACGGGAAAATAGTGGAGTACGGAAAGAAGCATTATGTTAGAGCATCACTCAATCTTTCTTTTACCAACATGGTGAAAGCCATGACTAATAAAAATATTATTTCAAGAGTTCCCGGTGCAGCAGGTGATGTGAATAAAAAAATCCTGAATAAAGGTTTAATAAGTAAAAACGGTTCAGCAGCGTTATATAAGACAACGAGTTGCTTTCTGGGAATAGATTTAGGTTCTGCATTTTCAAAGTTTACTGTTATAGATGAGAAGGGAACAGTTTTGTTTCGTTATTTCCTTCCAACATTGAGCAACGATAAGCAGGCATTTAAAAATGTGATGCAGACTATTGCAACCAATTTCAGTATTAAATACAGTTGCGCAACCGGGTACGGCAGAAAACATTTTACAGAAACAGATATCATCAAAACTGAAATTAATTGTGCTGCTGCAGGTGTTTCACATTTCTTTACTGGCGAAAAAAATATCATTGACATTGGCGGTGAAGACATAAAAATAATCCGTTGCGATAATGAAAATCATGTACAGAATTTTTACATGAATGATAAATGTGCTGCCGGAACAGGTTCTTTTTTATCAGAAATTGCCGAACGTGCCGAAATAAACATTGCTGAAATGAGCGACCTGGCTTCACTTTCAACTTATGATAAAGAACTTAACAGCTTCTGCACTGTATTTGCAAAAACAGAAATCATGAACTGGATTTTTGACGGAATGACTACTCAGGATATTTCGCGTGGGATATATATATCCATTGCAAACAAGGTAGCCAAGATGCGCCTCGACCCGGGCATTCCCACCTATATGATAGGAGGAGTAATCGCCTACCATCCCTACTTAAAAACATTGCTGAATGAGAAATTCAATAAAGACATTCAGATTATTGAGTTCCCGCAATATGTTGTTTCATTTGGCGCAGCCATTCTTGCAAAACAAACATTCAACAGGGAAACTGAGACAGAAATTGAAAACAAAAAACTTAACATAAAATAAAATGAAAGGATTTCATCACAAAGAAAAAGGCATCGGAATTATTTACGATGATATTTATTTAGTAAACGGAGCACGCACACCATTCGGGAGATTGTGCGGAACGCTCGGACAGGTTTCACCAACTGATTTAGGTATTTATGCTGCCAAAGGCGCAATGGAAAAATCAGGAATCAAGCCTGAAGATATTGACCAGGTTTTTGTTGCTAACATAGGGCAAAGCTCACCGGACACGTATTTTCTACCCAGACATATTGGTTTGTATGCAGGGATTCCATTTGGTATTCCTGCGGTAATGTTACAGCGGATTTGTGGTTCTGGATTTGAAACAATCATTGCCGGAGCAGAACAAATTTCATTAGGAAAATCTGCTGTTGCGCTTTGCGGAGGAACAGAAAATATGACACTTTCACCAACAGCGGCATTTGGAAACCGTATGGGCTATGCGCTTGGCAAACCCGGATTTGTGGATATGCTTTGGGAAGCATTGAATGATACTGCTGCTGTGCCAATGGGGTGCACAGCAGAAAATGTTGCTAAGAAACACAACATCACAAAGAGTGATGCAAATGAATTCGCAAAACTTTCAGTTGACAAGGCACTGGCAGCAATAGAGCGGGGATTTTTTAAAGATGAAATTCTTCCAATGAATTCTACTGTTTTTGAAGCGGAAGGATTGAAAGCAAGAAAAGTAAATTTGCCAAGAGGTGTAAAAGATTTTGTGAAAGATGAAAATATACGTCCTTCAACTCTGGAAGATTTAGCTAAGCTTCCTTCAGTATTTATGAAAGATGGTGTGCAAAACGCAGCCAATTCAAGCGGAATTGTTGATGGTTCGGCAATGACGATTGTTGCACATAAAAATTCGGTGACAGAAAAAAATCTAAAACCGCTTACCAAAATTGTTGCATCTGCAACCAGTGCGCTTGACCCGAGTGTAATGGGACTCGGACCTGTTCCTGCAATACGTCTGATTTTAGAAATGACAGGCTTAAAAATTTCCGACATTGATTTAATTGAAATCAACGAAGCGTTTGCCGCACAGTTTATAGGTTGTGAAAGAGAACTTGGACTTAACAGAAATGTTTGCAACGTAAATGGTGGTGCGATTGCACTGGGGCATCCGCTTGCAGCATCAGGCACACGCCTGTCACTGACACTTTCAAGAGAAATGAATATTCGGAAAGTGAAGTATGGAATTGCTTCAGCTTGCATTGGAGGAGGGCAAGGAACAGCAATATTATTTGAAAATAGTAATCTTTAAAATAATTAAAAATGGAAAACTCTGAAATCATCTTGAAAACATTGAGTAAAGCTGCCAAGCCCTTAAAAGGTGGAGAAATTGCAACATTGTCAAAACTTGATAAGAAAATTGTGGACAAGTCACTCAAAGAGCTGCTGAAAAACGGTAAAATATTTTCTCCGCAAAGATGTTATTACGATACAAAAAAATAAACATGGCAAACTATAAAATAAATCAGTGGCAAATGGTGGAACTCGACAAAGAGTTCCAACTATCGGAAAATAATATTCCTGAGTTGAAAGAAGGTGAAGTGCTGGTGAAAGTTGCAGGTTGTGGTGTGTGCCATACCGATATCAGTTTTTGGCATTTTGGAGTACAGACAAAACAGGCTTTGCCGCTTACACTCGGACATGAGATTAGCGGAATAGTTGTAGCTGGAGATAAAGACTGGATAAATAAAGCCGTAATTATCCCGGCTGTTCTTCCTTGCGGTGAATGTGATTTTTGCAAAAATGGAAGAAGCAATATTTGTAGGAATCAATTAATGCCTGGTAATGATTTTGATGGTGGATTCGCTTCTCATATCAAAGTCCCGTCTAAGTTTTTGTGCGAAGTTCCTCACAGTGTTTTGAAAAAATACCCGCTCGAACAACTTGCTGTTATTGCTGATGCTATTTCTACGCCTTATCAGGTTTTAAAAAAATCAGAATTGGTGGCGGGTAATTTGGCAATTATAATCGGAGTTGGGGGAGTAGGAATTTACGGTGCGCTGATTGCGAAAATATTTGGCGCAAAAGTTATTGCGCTTGATATCAATGATGAAAAACTTTTAAATGCTAAAGCAAATGGCGTGGATGCAGTGTTAAACATTAAAGGATTAGATACAAAAGCAATAAAAGATAAAGTAAAAGAACTTGTGAAAGAAATCAAAGCCCCGAAGTTTGGCTGGAAGATATTTGAATTCAGCGGAACAAAAGCGGGACAGGATTTAGGATTCAATCTCATCACTTTTACCTCTACGCTTTCTATTGTTGGTTTCACAATGGATAAGTTAGAAGTTAGACTGAGTAACCTGATGGCTTTTGATGCAAAAGTTATCGGCACATGGGGTTGCCGCGCTGAATTGTATCCTGAAGTGCTTGATTTGATTGCGAGCGACAAACTCAAAATAGCTCAATTTGTTCAAACATTTCCTATGTCACAAATCAATGAAGTTTTTAAAAATACATTAGAACATAAGTACAACAAACGCTCCATTTTAATTCCTGACTTTAATTAAGCAGCGACAGTGGCAGGAGCAGAAAAATAAAACTAATTTTTTAATCAAATAATAATGGAAACAAAAAATCACAACTTAGTTGAAGTAAATTATAAGGAAATACTTTTTGATAAACGCCCTTGTTTAAATTATGATGGCACTCCAGTGAAAGATTTGTACAACGCATGGATAATTCTAAATAATCCAAAGCAATACAATTCATATACTACTGCCGCTGTTAAAGAAATTATCCTTGCTTTCGGACAGGCATCTAATGATAGAAGTGTGGTTACGGTGGTGTTTACGGCAGTTGGAGACAAAGCATTCTGCACAGGCGGAAACACTAAAGAATATGCAGAATATTACTCAGGAAATCCGCAGGAATATTCTCAGTATATGCGTTTGTTCAATGACATGGTAAGCGCAATTCTGAAATGCGAGAAGCCTGTTATTTGCCGTGTAAACGGTATGCGAATTGGTGGCGGACAGGAGATTGGAATGGCTTGTGATTTCAGCATTGCCAGTGATTTGGCGCGTTTCGGGCAGGCAGGACCAAAGCACGGAAGCGCTGCAATCGGAGGTGCAACTGATTTTCTTCCAATGTATATTGGTGTGGAACGCGCAATGGCTTCGCTCACATTATGCGAACCCTGGTCAGCGCATCAGGCATATTATTATGGTTTGATAACTGATATTGCTCCTGCATTGAAAGTGAACGGGAAATTTATTGCAAACCCCATGGTGATAACGGACAAAATTGTGGATGAATATGGACGCTTTGTTTTTGGCACCATGAAAACCGGAGAAGAGATGAAGAAAGCAAAAGAACTGATTGCATCAGGTGAAACTGATTTGGCGATGCTGGATGCTTTGCTCAATAAACTGATTGCAAAAATCCTTCACACCTTCCCCAATTGCATGAATAAATCCATCACGGAGGTCAGGAAATTTAAACTGGAACATTGGGATAAAAATAAAGAAAGCAGTCGCGAGTGGCTTGCGCTGAATATGATGACAGAAGCGAAAGCCGGCTTCCGTGCATTTAATGACGGACCAAAAGAAAACCGTGAAGTGGATTTCATCAAGCTGCGCCAGTTGCTGGCTGATGGACATGAGTGGAATGATGAAATGCATCAAGCTATCTCACCACAGTTTCAGAAAGCCAATGTTTGAAGTAGATTTAAGAATAAGGAATACGATTTTTGATTTTAGAATTTGTTGAAAGAGATGGAAAAAATAAAAATAAGTTTCACCCATGATAATTCAGTTGCACGGATAATTCTTGATGACGGCAAAGGAAATGTACTTGACCATATCATGATGGAAGAGTTGCAGGGATTGTTTAACTCTCTCAGGCAAAATAATAACCTCAAGCTGATTGTTTTTGAAGGAGCGGGAAGACATTTTTCTTTTGGTGCAAGTGTGGAAGAGCATAAGAAAGAATTTGCGGCTGTGATGTTGCGCAATTTTCACCAGTTATTTTATTTGCTGCGAGACCTTGCTATACCAACGATGGCAAAAATAAGCGGACAATGTTTGGGTGGAGGACTTGAACTTGCGCTGATGTGTAATTTTATGTTTGCCGACAAAACAGCTAAACTTGGTCAGCCCGAAATAGTATTGGGTGTATTTCCTCCACCTGCTTCCATCCTGCTTCCTGAAAAAATAGGATTGGCAAGAGCCGAAGATTTATTGCTTACCGGGAAGATCATTGGGGCTGAAGAAGCAAAAAACTTTGGTTTGGTGAATGAATTGTTTGAAGATAAAACGCAAATGGAAGCCGGGATTGAGAATTGGATTGAATTGTATATTGTTCCGCGCAGCGCTTCTTCGTTGCGTTTCGGGGTAAGGGCTTCAAGGGCTAAATTCAATCACCTGCTCAGTAATTTTTTGCCACAGTTGGAGAACCTTTATGTAAGGCAACTGATGGAAACACATGATGCGAACGAGGGGATTAACTCTTTTATTGAAAAGAGGAAACCGATGTGGGCGAATAATTAGGGTTTGACCGATTATCAAATAATATTTTACCTGTTCTCCACGCTTTAGCGTGGCGCTATTTATAGCAAACCTGTTCTTCCTAAAATATTACAGTAATACGCTTACTTCGCCCTTGGATGAAACTGTATAATCGCATCGCGCAGGTAGCTGCGGTCTAAGTGGGTATAAATTTCGGTGGTGGTGATGCTTTCGTGTCCCAGCATTTCCTGTACGGCACGCAGGTCAGCCCCGCCTTCCACCAGGTGTGTGGCAAAAGAATGGCGGAAGGTATGCGGAGAGATGCTTTTTTTTATTCCCGCTTTTTCCGCCAGAGATTTCAGAAAAAGAAAAACATACACCCGCGAAAGCTTTGTTCCCCTGTTATTAAGGAAGAGAAAATCTTCGTTTCCTTTTTTTATTTTAATATGCACTCGCACCTCTTCCATATAAGTCTTCACCTGTTTGGCAGCCATGCCGCCCAGTGGCACAAGGCGTTCCTTGTTGCCTTTTCCGAGTACACGGATAAAACCAATGTCAAAATGGATACAACTTATTTTTAAAGTCACTAACTCGGAAACACGCAAGCCTGAACCATACAGCACTTCCAGCATGGCGCGGTCGCGTGTGCCTTCGGGTTTGCTCAGGTCAATGGTATTAATCAGCGTTTCTATTTCCTGTATGTTCAGCGTTTCAGGAAGTTTGCGCCCGGTCTTTGGCGATTCAAGCAGTTCGGTGGGATTGTCTTTAATAAGGTCTTCAATGAGCAGGTATTTATAAAACGCTTTCATGCCTGAAATAATCCTTGCCTGGCTGGTGGCGCTCATGCCGATGTCGTTTATCTCGCCAATAAATTCACGCAATTGTTTTAAAGTGATTTCTTCAGGCGGGAGGTTCCAGGCTTTTGTTTCACCGTAACGGTTAAGCTGGCTGATGTCGCGCACATAACTCTCCACGGTGTTGGGCGACATGGAGCGTTCCAGTTTCAGGTAAGTTTTAAATCCGCTGATTGCAGCTTTCCAATCCATGAAGCGAAAGTAAAAAACAATTACCTGAATTGGTGGATTCAAGAAAATATCGTACTATCTTTGCAATCCTTTTCCAACCCAATTTACATGAAATACTTTTTTCTGCTCCTCGCTTTTTTATTTTCTGCATTAACTTATGGTGATACTCCTGATCCCAATGCCCCATACCTTGTAAGTTATACACTGGTAAAATCACACACCAAACAAACATTGAATCAACTCTGGAAAAAAAACAAAGTGCCTAAAATTGCACTGCCTGTAAAAAATGAAGTTGACATCTACGAGATTATTTATAAAGCGCGGTGGATAGATGGCACTTTCCGCAATGCTTCGGGCATTTATTATGTTCCAAAAGTGGAGAACGCAGTTCCTTATGTGATGTTCGGGCATGGTACGCAGATAGAAAAAAAGCGGAATATTTCGGATGGAGATGCGCAGCAGTTCATTTGTCTTTCGTTTGCAGCGGATGGATATGCAGCCATGTATCCCGATTATTTCGGCATCGGAAAAGGAGAAGGAAATCACCTGTATCAACATGCAGAGTCGGAAGCAGAAGCATACATATATATGTTGTATGCCATTGACGAACTGAATAAAAAACTGAACCTGAAACACAACGGGCAATTGTTCCTTACCGGCTATTCGCAGGGTGGACATTCTTCACTGGCTGCGCACAAATATATTGAAGCGCTGAACGATCCGCGTTATAAGGTAACAGCATCTTCGCCCATGTCGGGAGCTTATGATATGACAGGCGAACAGGAAAAATATATGTTCCAGGAATATCCGCGCCCGTTTTATCTTCCTTATTTATTGTTGTCATATCAGGAAGCCTACAAAATATTAAAGACCGATAATATATATACTGCTTTCAAATCGCCTTTCGATACCTTATTGCAACCTTTCTTTGAGCACAACGACAACCGCACGCTGGATGAACTGAACAGGCTGATGCCCAAAATACCGAAGGATGTTATTACCGACAGCCTTGTCAACGAATTTCTGAACAATCCTGATTTCCCTTTTAAGAAGAGGTTAGCGGAAAATAACCTCACCGACTGGAAACCGGAAGCGCCTGTGCAGCTTTGCTATTGTCAGGGCGACCGTGAAGTGAATTACAAAAACTCTGAGGTTGCCTATACAAAGATGAAAGCGCTGGGAGCAAAAAACATTAAACTCAATAACCTGAGCAATTCTTTAGACCACAATACCTGCGCAGGTTTTGCAGTGCTTGCCACCAAATATTATTTTAACCGCTTTAAAAAACAAGGTAAGAACCCAAAAATGAAAGATGTGCCCGGCTGGAAAAAATTCATCATCGGTTTTGTAAAACGAAGCGAAGAAAAGAAATACAAAAAAGACAAGCACGATAAGGCTTATTTGTAACAGAACCCGTTTTGCATAAAAAATAAAACTTGGTTTTCAAATATTCTTTTAAGAATATTTTCACATTAATCAACTTTTCAATATTAGTTGAAAACTATTCTGATTTGTTAAAAATTTTTGATTGACAAGTCGAAATTTTTGTTCCAATATTGCTCCATCCAAAACGAATAAATTTCAAAAAAAATATCAATTATAAATCAAAGAGTTAAGAAACTCTTAACAAATTTGTCTTCCTATGTTAACAGAAATAATGAAAGAAACCGGCACCACCAACCAGAATCAAAGTGCAAATCCTAAAGACGGAATGACTGTTTATACCTATGAGGAGGCGTTGAAAAGTTCAGTTGATTATTTCAAAGGAGATGAGTTAGCAGCCCAGGTTTGGCTTAACAAATATTCGCTGAAAGATTCTTTTGGCAATATCTATGAATTGAATCCTGACATGATGCATCGCAGGATGGCAAAAGAAATTGCACGTGTGGAAGCAAAGTATCCTAAAGCATACAGTGAAGATGAAATTTATCATTTACTGAAAGATTTTAAATACATCGTTCCGCAGGGAGGACCAATGTCAGGTATCGGAAATAATATGCAGATAGTGTCACTGTCTAATTGTTTTGTAATAGGTAATCAGGGCGCTTCAGATTCCTATGGAGCCATTATGAAAATTGACCAGGAACAGGTTCAACTGATGAAACGCAGGGGAGGAGTTGGTCATGACCTTACTAATCTGCGCCCAACAGGAACACCTGTTCTTAACAGTGCGCTTACTTCAACCGGTGTGGTTCCTTTTATGGAAAGATATTCCAACTCCACACGTGAGGTGGCGCAGGACGGAAGAAGAGGAGCGCTGATGCTGAGTATTTCCATCAAGCATCCCGATGCGGAAAAATTTATTGACGCAAAAATGGATGGAACCAAAGTTACCGGGGCAAACGTTTCTGTTAAGATTGATGACGATTTTATGAAATGTGCTTTGAGTGAAAAACCTTATATGCAGCAGTTCCCCGTTGATTCTAAAAATCCGAAAGTGAAGACAGAGATTGATGCAACAGCGCTCTGGAAAAAAATAATTCATAATGCATGGAAATCTGCTGAGCCGGGAATTTTGTTTTGGGACACAATAATTAATGAATCAGTTCCAGACTGCTATGCCGACCTTGGATTTAAAACTGTTTCCACTAATCCCTGCGGTGAAATTCCGCTTTGTCCTTATGATAGCTGCCGCCTGCTTGCTTTAAATCTTTACAGCTATGTTGATGATCCTTTTACAGAAGAAGCAAAATTTAATTTTCCGCTTTTCAAACAGCATGTGCGTATGGCGCAGCGAATGATGGATGACATTATTGATCTTGAACTCGAAAAAATTGATTCTATTCTTCATAAAATTGAGAATGATCCGGAGGAAAAAGAAATTAAAGCAGTTGAATTAAACCTCTGGAAGAATATTAAAAAGAAATGTGTTGAAGGACGCAGAACAGGAGTTGGTGTTACTGCAGAAGGTGATATGTTGGCGGCACTTAATATCCGCTATGGAGCAGATGAATCAATAAAATTCTGCGAGAAAGTTCACAAAACACTTGCAATGGAAGCATATCGTTCAAGCGTTGATATGGCTCATGCACGGGGTCCTTTTCCGTTATATGATTCAACCCGTGAAGAAAAGAATCCGATGATTCAACGTATCAGGCATGCCGATCCGCTTTTATATGAAGACATGCTGAAATGGGGGAGGCGTAACATTGCCTTGTTAACAGTTGCCCCAACAGGTAGTGTTAGTTTGATGACACAAACCACTTCAGGAATTGAGCCGGTATTTATGCCTGCTTATAAAAGAAGAAGAAAAGTAAATCCCAACGATAAAAATATAAAGGTAACTTTTGTTGATGGCGTTGGTGATTCATGGGAAGAGTATCACGTGTTCCACCATAAACTCATCACCTGGCTGGAAGTAAATGGATATGATGTAGAGAAAGTGAAACTGATGGCTGATGATGAATTGGAAAAAATTATCCAGAAGTCACCCTATTACAAAGCGTCTGCGAATGATGTGGATTGGGTAACTAAAGTAAAACTACAGGGTGCTGTACAGAAATGGGTTGACCACAGCATCAGCGTAACGGTGAATGTTCCGAATAATGTAACTGAAGAACTGGTGGGTGAAATTTATAAAACAGGCTGGGAAAGCGGTTGCAAAGGAATCACGGTTTACCGCGATGGATCACGCAGCGGAGTATTGGTAAGCAACGAAAAGAAAACGGAAAAGAAAGAAGAAAAACTGGATGATATTGTTGAGTCAAAAGCTCCAAAACGCCCGGTGGTTCTGGATGCAGAAATAGTTCGTTTTCAGAACAATCATGAGAAATGGATTGCAGTTGTTGGATTGATGAATGGGAAACCTTACGAAATTTTCACCGGGAAAGCGGAAGAGTCATTCCTGCTTCCTAACTGGGTAGAAAATGGAGTTGTAATAAAAATGAAAAACGGAAGTGGAAAAACACGTTATGATTTCCGTTACACTGATAAAGATGGCTACAATACCACTATTGAAGGGCTTTCCCGTTCGTTCGATAAAGAATACTGGAATTATGCAAAACTGATTTCAGGAGTGCTGCGTCATGGAATGCCATTGCCTTTTGTAGTGAATATGGTTGCCCACCTCACGCTGAATGATGAAACACTTAATACTTGGAAAAACGGAGTAGTAAGAGCTTTAAAGAAATTTATTCCTGACGGAACCATGGCGGTTGAAAACATTTGTCCGAATTGTAATCAACCTTCATTGGTTTATGAAGAAGGATGCCTGAATTGCAAAAGTTGCGGGCATACTAAGTGCGGGTAACATATTACTTCACCTTTACCCCTTCAGCAATGCGGGTTTTATGTTCTTCCTTTGTTAATACGCTTTTATTAATAAGCAGTGCTGCATTACTGCCATATACAATGCTGTATTTCTTATCATCATAGTTTACGATAGCCATGCGTGTTCCTCCACTGTTTACCCGGTCAAGATAACCAAGTTGAAAAATACTTTTCTTCCCTGAATAATCTTTTGATGAAACGAAAGGTAAAATTTTATTGTCGCCATTCTCAAAGCGTACCATCATAGCATCGTTAACATTTGCTTCTGTAAAAACGCCTGGAGTATTCCTTTTAATAATTATTTCCTCAACATTTCTTCCGTTTTCAAAATGTACTTTTCCTGAAGCAACTTTTATTTCTTCATCCTTTACTTCGCGCAGCAATACTATTGCTTCTGAATTATAGAATTGTATTTTCTTAATATCAACGCCTTTTGCTTCCAGCTTTTCTTTGGTTTCTTTAGTGAAATAAATTTTTTGTGAGCAGGATGAAAGTGAAAATGCTGCAATTAAAATTAGAAAAGTGTTCTTCATGGCTTTGGAAAATATTTTTCATCCAGTTTGACAATAATTATGCCATTGGCTCTTTTTAAAAACAAAAACCCCGCCCTGAGTTTTTGGGGCGGGGTTTCTTTGTTCCCTTAAGGGTAGGGGAATGTCTATTGAAATTGCTCAGTCTCAGTGGACCCAGCCAGTGCCATAGTAGAGCTATGTCCCTGCTGAACCACGCTTTGAACAGCATCAAAATATCCTGTGCCAACAAAAGATTGGTGTTTGATAGCTTTGAATCCATGTTTCTCCAATGCAAATTCACGTTGCTGCAATTCAGAGAAACCAGCCATTCCACGTTCAACATAAGCTTTGCTGAGTTCAAACATTGAACTGTTCAGCGCATGGAAACCTGCAAGGGTAACAAACTGGAATTTATAACCCATTTTAGCCAGTTCCTCACGGAAAGTAAGCATCGTTTTTTCATCCATGAATTTTGCCCAATTAAAAGAAGGAGAACAGTTATAAGCTAATAATTTTCCGGGAAATTTTGCATGAATACCTTCTGCAAATTCGCGAGCCAGTCCCAAGTCAGGATTACCTGTTTCCATCCAGATTAAATCAGCATAAGGTGCATAAGAAAGTCCGCGGTCAATGCCTTGTTCCAAACAGTTTTTCACGTAGAAATATCCTTCAGGTGTGCGCTTCCCAGTCAGGAATTTTCTGTCGCGGGGGTCAACATCCGTGGTAATAAGATTAGCGGCTTCAGCATCGGTGCGGGCTAAAACCAAGGTAGGCACGTTGCACACATCGGCTGCCAGGCGGGCTGCGAGCAATTTGTTAATGGCTTCCTGTGTGGGCACTAAAACTTTTCCGCCAAGGTGTCCGCATTTTTTTGCTGAGGCTAACTGGTCTTCAAAATGCACACAGGCAGCACCTGCTTCAATCATTTGTTTCATCAGTTCAAACGCATTGAGGTTGCCACCGAAACCGGCTTCGGCATCAGCAACAATAGGAACCATCCAGTCATGTTGTGGTTCGCCTTCAAGGTATTCAATCTGGTCTCTGCGTTGAAGGGCGTTGTTAATTCTTTTAATTACCATCGGTACTGAATTGGCAGGATACAAACTCTGGTCAGGATACATTTCGCCTGAAAGATTTGCATCAGCAGCTACCTGCCAGCCACTGAGATAAATTGCTTTCATTCCTGCGCTCACTTCCTGCACTGCCTGGTTGCCGGTCATTGCGCCCAGTCCGCAAACCAGGTCATGATGCTGCAATTGTTTCCATAATTTCTCAGCCCCATTGCGGGCGAGTGTGTACTCGATTTGCACCGAGCCGCTGATATTGATGACTTCTTCTGCTGTGTAGGTACGGGTAATGTCTTTCCAGCGTGGATTTGTTTCCCATTCTTTTTTAAGCGCAAGTGCGCGTTCTAATTTTGTTGACATTTGTTTAAGGGTTTTTTAGTTTAGTTTTTATTGAATATAATTATAAGCTCCAAGCGTTAAGAATTCTTTGTAATCTCCCTGCTGTACCAATTGGTCAAACAATTCTATTGCTTGTTTCATGGTTGTGGAATTGTAATCGGTTTCACCAATGTAGGCTTTCACATTCTCTAACTCTGAAGGAAGAATTTGTTTGAACAATTCGTAAGTAACCGTTCTGCCGTCATTTAATTTGCTGCCGTTTTTTATCCATTGCCAAACCTGTGTGCGTGAGATTTCTGCAGTGGCGGCATCTTCCATTAAGTTATGCAATGCAGCCGCGCCAACACCTCGCAGCCAGCTTTCAATATAAAGAATTCCTACATTGATATTCATGCGTAAACCTGCTTCGGTGATGCTTCCTTCAGGGGCTGTGAGTAATTCTTTCTGTGTAAAAAATTCACCTTCTCTTTTTATGGAATAATTATTTGGCGTTTTCATGTGTTCGTTAAAAACATCCATTGCAACACCAACCAAACCGGGATGAGCTACCCAGGTTCCGTCATGTCCGTTGGTAACCTCACGCACTTTATCTATGCGCACTTTTTCAATGGCGGCATTATTTTCAACCTCATTGTTTTTAATGGGAATAAAAGCGCTCATTCCGCCCATCGCATGTACTCTTCGTTTATGACAAGTTTGAATAACAAGTTTTGAATAGGCAGCCATAAAAGGCACTGCCATGGTTACCTGTCCGCGGTCGGGAAGAACAAAACCATTGAGGTTACGTAATTTCTTGATGTAAGAAAAAATATAATCCCAGCGTCCGCAGTTCAAGCCTGCTATATGTTCGCGCAGTTCGTAAATTATTTCGTGAAGCTCAAAAGTAGCTGTAATCGTTTCAATCAGGACTGTAGCTTTGATAGTTCCCTGAGGAATTCCTAATTCGTTTTGGGCAAAAACAAAAACATCATTCCACAATTTTGCTTCTAAATGGCTTTCCATTTTTGGCAAATAAAAATATGGTCCTGTTCCGTTTGCAATCAGTTGTTTTACATTATGAAAAAAGAACAAACCAAAATCAAACAATGAACCGCTCATCACTTCTCCGTCAACAAGGACATGCTTTTCGGGCAGGTGCCAACCCCGCGGACGAACCATCAGTACAGCAGTCTGTTCATTCAACTTATATTCTTTTCCCGCTTCGTTCGTAAACGAAATGGTTTTGCGTATGGCATCGCGCAGGTTGAGTTGTCCTTCTATATTATTGTTCCAGAAAGGCGAATTGCTGTCTTCAAAATCAGCCATAAAATCTTTTGCACCGCTGTTCAGCGCATTAATAATCATTTTGCGGTCAACAGGTCCGGTAATTTCCACCCTGCGGTCCTGCAGGTCAGCAGGAATAGGAGCAGCCACCCAGTCACTTTCGCGGATTGTTTTTGTTTCAGGTAAAAAATCAGGAAGTTTTCCTGCATCAATCTGTTTTTGTTTTTCAACTCTTGCTGCAAGAAGTTCGAGTCTTCTTTTATTGAAGTTTCTTTGCAGCTTCACCACAAATTCCAATGCTTCAGGTGTGAGTATTTCTTCAAAACCGGGGAGAAGCGGTGCTTTTATTTCCAGCCCTTTTATAATAGGTTCAGTTGTTGCCGACATGATTGTTCCTTTTTTAGAATTCGGTGGCAAATATAAAACAAAATTTCTTTACCAGCGAAATTTCGCTAAAAATAAATTTTCACTGGTTATTAACAGGAAACAATAACTTTGCAAAACCAATTCATGGAAAACAACGAACAGAATATACGCCTCATTTTCGGTCTGAAGCTCAAACAACTCAGGCATGATAATAAACTTTCTTTGGTGGAACTGGGCAAAAAGAGCGGGCTTTCGGTTTCCTATCTGAACGAAATAGAAAAAGGAAAAAAATATCCCAAAGCGGAAAAAATCGCAGCCATTTCTGCTGCGCTTGGTGTATCTTATGATAAGCTTGTTTCGCTGAAAACAAGCAAAGCATTATCTCCCGTTACCCGGTTTCTCGAGAACAATTTCATACGTGAACTTCCTCTCGAAGTCTTTGGAATCGATAAGAAAAAGATTGTGGAATTGGTTAGCCATGCACCGGCAAAAGTTACTGCATTTATCAGTACGCTGAATAAAATAGCCCGTGATTACGACATGACACAGGAGCATTTTTATTTCGCTGCGGTGCGCTCTTACCAGGAAATGCACGAAAATTATTTTGAAGATATTGAGCAGGAAGTACAAAGATTTATTTCCGAGTATAAAATCAACAGAAATCGTCCGCTTACTGTTGAAGAACTTAAAAACATTGTGGTTAATAAATTTGGCTACAGGATTGATGAGAAACACCTGAGCAGTGTTCCATCGCTTGAAAACCTGCGTTCGGTTTATCTCAGCAATGGCAGGCGTTTTATGATTAATAACAAATTAGCCGGCTCGCAGAAAGCTTTTATTTATGCGAAGGAAATCGGTTACCAGTATATGGAATTGAAAGAGCGTGCTTACACTACCCCCTGGAACAAAGCAAATTCTTTTGAGCAGGTCTTGAGCAACATGAAGGCAAGTTATTTTGCGGGTGCTTTACTTATTAACCGTGAACGTTTGCTGAAAGATTTGAAATCTTTTTTTGCGGCAAAACAATTTGATGATGAGAAACTGCTTGCTATGATGGATAAGTTCGATATTTCACCGGAGATGTTTATGCACCGGCTTACCAATCTTATCCCGCGTTTTTTCGGATTGAATAATTTATTCTTTTTGCGATTTAATAATAATTTTGGAGGAGAGGAATTTTCACTTTCCAAGGAACTGCATTTATCTCAGTTGCACAACCCACATCACAATGAACTGAACGAGCATTATTGTCGCAGGTGGGTTTCTCTTGGCATTTTCCATAAACTGGAAGAACTCAAGAAGAAAAAAAAATACAAAGGTCCGGTTGTGGCTGCACAGCGTTCAAAATATTTCGACAATGAGAATGAATATTTCTGCATTACAATGGCAAGGGGACTTGGAAGAACACCACATGCCAATCTTTCTGTAACCATTGGTTTCTTAGTAAACAATGATTTTAAAAAGAAAGTCGCTTTCTGGGACGATAAAAATGTCCCGGTTAAAATAGTAAATGAAACCTGCGAGCGATGTGGAATAAAAGATTGCAAAGAGAGAGCCGCAAAACCAACTGTACTCGATAAACAGAATCGCATGAAGGAAGTGGAAAGGGCTGTAAAGGAGTTGATGGGAAAGGAATCCCTTGTTCTTTCTTAAAATCCGTATTGGTAAACCTTTTTCTCATCTAAGAAAATACGGACATTCATTGGCGGAAGCATTTCTCCCTTTGAATTTTGACAAACAATATTGTTAAAAATAATTAATGTGCCGGGTTTCAGAACATCAATTACCCTTTTCATTTCCACGGTCAGCTTTTCATTTTTTGATTTCAGCGTATCAATTTTTGATTGATTCCCGCTTTGCATTTCAAAGGAAACCACTTTCAGTTTTTCGTTGGTGCCTTTTAGTTTTGCTGTTAACTTTCCAATTGCCATCAATGAGAACTTATCAATAGTTGAATCATTTTTAACATCGCATACCAGCACTTCGGGAACAGGCAAACTCACAATATTGTATTTTTTATTCAACACCAGTTGGCTTTTTCCTCCGGGCAAAGCTTCATAGATAGACAGAATTGTTTCATGCCCGCTGCCCGAAGTTACTCGTACTGTGTAGCAACTATCTTTTTTTGAAATAGTAGCTCCCGGAATTTCAACTTTTGCAATCTTTCCTTCACCTTCTGTTATGATACAAATTCGATTATCAACTCCAATCCACAATACATTATTGGATGGAGAAATAATATAATTGGTTTTTGATTTTACAACTTTGAAAACCGAAATAGAATCCTGTGCATTACAAACAACCGTAATAAAAAACAGAAACAACAATATATTTAGTTTGCTCACCGGTATTCAGGAATTAATTTGTTCCTCAAATTTCCATAAAACTTTTCACTTCATCAATATTTTTAAAAGGTTTGTCCAAAACCTGCATTTTAAACTTGCATGAAGAACCAACTTTTCCAAGCGCAGCAAAGTCTTCGGGTTTAAATACCGCAATTTTATTGTCTTTGGTTACACCCAGCAAAAAATTTTCTGATTGAGGATTGAACTGGAACCTGCTGTAATCATAATTAGTGAGTGAGTACGCGGCATTTTTTCCTTTCTCAACAAGGTAAAGCGTATTGAAAGCAAGCTGCTTGTTATTTTTATCAGTAAAGGTTGCTGATACCATTAAACCTTTGGGCATATTCTGCGGACAATCTGAATTCCAGATGCCAAAACTGCTTACCATAAATGAGCGGTAAATAATGTCCGTAGTTTTTGCTGCGGCAGTTATTTGCGCTGATTCACTTGCCATCCTTTGTTGAATTTGGGCGATTTGCGCAAGGCGTTCAACATTCAGTTTATCATACTCCGCTTTCAATTCTTTTTCTTTTTTCGCTTCATCTGCCTTGCGTTTCGCCAGTGTTTGTTCATATTCGGCAAATTTCTTTTCGTAAAGTTCAACAGCTTTCTGATAATCTTTTTCAGCCACAACAGGACGGGTTAAAAAGTTGTATTCATCTTTTCCTTTCCTGAAAGTAAGAATATATGTTCCGTTTTCTTTTCCTTTTTTCACCGATGCCGCATCCCAGGTAATTTTTGAAAGTTCCGATTTAAAAGTCTTATCGTTTTTATCCAGTTCAAAAAGCAAATCCTTATATAGCGCTAATTCCGGGAAATCTTTTGGGTCAACTTCTATTTTAAGGCTATGCCCTTTTACATCTGCTTTTTTGGGTTCAACAGGTTTTTCTTCAACAAGCTCTTCAGTTTTTGCTTTTGCTTTTTCAACCTCTTTGGTCAGCTTTTCTATTTTTTTATTTACAATCTTTTCAAGTGCAGAATCTGTTTGAATGAGCTCAGCAAGCGGATCGGCTTGTTTCCCGGCAGTATCCTTTTCAATATAACTCCAATCGCCTTTTTTATCATCTAATTTGTAAATATTAAACCGTTCCCCTGCCTGTTTTGATGCTAATAAAATATTAATAGGCGATGCATCACTGATAAAAACTTCTTTTTCATTTTGAAAACCATGAATCTCAAACATGCCGGCTGATTCAAAATGATACTGTGTTCCCGCACTGTCATATTTCATCGGAATTCCCGAAAGAAAAAAATCAATCACATCATGAAACTCCCGGTATTTTATTTCCACTTCACCTGTAACCGCTTCTCCTTTTTCATCCACAAAAGAATTGGCGGTTACTTTTATCTGCGTACCGGATTTGGTAATAATAGTGGTATCTTTCGCAGCGTTCACCAAATAGGTATGGTTCGGAATGTCAAGATTTGCGATGGGGGGCTTTACTGCTGATTCAGTATGTTTCTCCGGGTTGCCGGTCAGCAGTATTGTTGCCACAATCACTGTGCTTACAGCTATCCCGGCTCCCGCCCAAAACTTAAATGTTTTATACAATGGCGTTGAAAGCGCTTTGTATCCCGCCATCACCTTGTCGAAGCTTTTGTGTTTCAGCGCTTGTTCGTCACTGATGTTTTTGCGGTCGGTATTGAATTTTATGTTTTTCATTATTTCGTAAATTATTTTTTCATTAATGATTTCAGTTTCTGAACTACACGAAAAGTTTTCACACGCGCATTGTTTTCTTCCAGGTCAAGTATTTCCGCCATTTCTTTATAGGAACGGTCCTCGAAATACCGTTGCTCTATTAATTCCAGCTCATCTTCCGATAAATTTTTCATCGCTTTTTTTAAATCTTCTGCCCGCCCTTCCAAATCATCTTCTCCTGCATCTTCAGCAATTTGTGCAAGATTTTCAAGAGGAATATTCACTGTCTTCTGAACTTTGTTTTTTCTGAAAAGTGAATTCAGTTCATTTTGCGCCACACGGAAAAGCCATGCAGAGAAAGGAACTCCGCGGAATTCATATTTGCCTAAGCTGAACAATGCTTTTGAAAACACCACAGAAGTTACATCTGCTGCGGTATCTTCATCTTCAACCCGCTGAAAAACATACCTGAAAATGCGCAGGTAATATTTATCATAGAGCGCTCCAAATGCTTGTGGATTGGCAATAGCGGCTTTTATCTGCAGCGTTTCTTCATCAAGCTGCTCCCTGCTTTGGTGATGTTTTCCCTGTTCCTGGGATGATTGGCTGACTTCTGTGTTCATAGCTTCCGGTTTTTGTATTGAATAATGCAAGGTAGGATGATTCGTTACAACAAGATTGAAATTTTTTCTGAATACCAGGCTTTCCCCTCTGAATTTTTTATAGCAGATCACGCTTAATGCGGAAACAGGCAAAGCCTGGTGCTTACGCTTTACCAAAGACAATAACCAATTTTTACCTTCCATGAATTTTAAAAACAAAATTCATGAAAAACAAAAAAACAAAAAACAAAAAAAGAAGTGCAATTAAACCATCTTTAACAAAGGTTACGCAAGAACATTTGGAAGTTTTACAATTAACGGCTGAAAATTATACGCCACAGCAGGTTGCCGACATTGTAAAAAATATCACTGCCAGGGGAGTGGAGCAGCGCCTGAGCGTATTGTATCTGCACCTCGGAGTGAACAGCGCCATAGCTGCCTACCGCAAAGTTCTGATGCTTGGGCTTATGCCGCTGAGATAAATTTGTAGTAAAATTACTACGGTAATTTTTGTAATGATTAGAATTTTCTTTATGATGTTTGCAACGTCATTCAGCTACGCTTTTACCCTGAAACGAAAATGAAGATTTCAATCATTCCAACACAAGTTTTAGCCGTTACAACTTCGGTTGCAATTCCTGCAACTGAAGTTTTGGCTCTTGCAACTTTAGTGGCAATGATTGCAGCAACGGTTGTAACCACTGCCACCTGGGTGGCAAACCCTGCAACACAGGTTTTAACGGTTGCAGCTTTGGCAGCAATGATTGCAGCATGGGTTTTAACGGTTGCAACCTGTGTGGCAGGCGTTGCAGCACAGGTTTTAACCCTTGCAGCACAAGTTTTAAAGGCAGTTTCCTGTGTGGAAACGGTTTTCACCCTCTTTTTCCGGCTTTTTTATAAACAATTAATACTAATCTCAAACAAAAACAAACATTATGTCTAAGCAACGCTATTTACCACAAGGCGACCCGGCAAGAAATGCCTGGCTTACCAATTTCTCAAACAAACTGGCAGGCTATGCCGCCAAGTATAACCTTACACCAGCGGAAGTAGCCGATATGGTTGCTGCCGCTCTGGTATTCTCATTCTGGTATAACTACCAGCAGCAGTATAAGGAATACATGACCAAACTCACCGCTTACAAAAATGAATTGCGTGATGGTGTGCCGGCAGGTGGTTCACCCAGCGTGGAGCCTACACCCCCGGTATTAGGTGCGGTGCCCCCGGCAGTAGCTCCAGGCATTTTTAACCGCGCTACTTCCATAGGCAACCGCATTAAAGAAAACACAGGCTACACGGTGGCTGATGGCAGCGACCTGGGATTAGAAGGAGCGGAAATAATTATAGACACAAACATTAAAGCGCTTTTTAAAGCGATATTGACAGCAGGCGGAAAACCAGAACTGCAATGGAAAAAAGCAGCAGGAACAGATGGTATTCACTTTTTTGTTAAACGCGGAGGCAAAGCAACGCAGCCAAATCCCATTCCTCCGATGGGAACAGAAGCTCCCGAAGGTTTTATTTTTCTTGCTACAGATACAGAACCTCATTATATTGATACTGCCGCGCTGCCTGCCAGCGGGCAAAGCGAAGTATGGACGTATGTAGCTATTTATTTCAGTAACGGAGAAAATTTTGGGCAGTGGAGCGATGAGGTGAAAGTTACGGTGACGGGGGTGGTGTAAGAGAATTTATAAACCAAAAATTAAAATGTAAAAATGCCCTGACCGGAAGGTTGGGGCGTTTTTTTTTACTAACGCGACATACTTTTTCTTTATATGCCCTCTGTTCAGCTGAAAGTTCAAGTTAGCTTGCGTTAAGCGGAAATTGCATTTCCGCCTGCCGATTCCAAATGATCTTTCATAAATTTTTTTCCATATTAAACGATAATTCTTAAACTTGCACAATTACGAAAAGATAATCAGATGATGGATACATTAAAACTGGAAGAAAATTTCAATGCCAAGATTGACCGTGGCGATATGATTGAGCCTAAAGACTGGATGCCGGATAATTACCGCAAAACCCTTATCCGCCAGATTTCACAACACGCACATTCAGAAATCGTGGGCATGTTGCCCGAAGGCAATTGGATTACCCGCGCCCCAAGCCTGCGCAGAAAAATGGTGTTGCTTGCCAAGGTTCAGGATGAAGGCGGGCATGGACTTTATCTTTACAGTGCTGCCGAAACAATGGGTATCAGCCGCGATGAACTGATTGAGCAGTTGCATACTGGGAAAGCAAAATATTCCAGCATTTTTAATTACCCGACATTATCGTGGGCGGATATTGGCGCCATTGGTTGGCTGGTTGACGGAGCAGCCATCATGAACCAGGTGATGTTGCAGAAAACATCTTACGGTCCTTATTCACGTGCAATGGTGCGGATTTGCAAAGAAGAAAGTTTTCACCAGCGCCAGGGTTACGAGATTATTTCAGTGCTTGCTGCCGGAACTCCCGAACAAAAAGAAATGGCGCAGGATGCTCTCAACCGCTGGTGGGCTCCCTCGCTCATGATGTTTGGTCCGCCTGATGCCAACTCTCCCCACACTGCACAATCCATGCGCTGGAAAATAAAACGCGAAACCAATGATGAGCTTCGCCAGAAATTTGTTGACCGTACTGTTCCGCAGGCAGAATTCATCGGCTTGAAAGTTCCTGATAAAGATTTGAAATGGAATGAAGCAAAGAACGGTTATGATTTCGGTACAATTGACTGGGAAGAATTTAATAACGTAATCAAAGGCAATGGTCCCTGCAACAAAGAACGCCTGGAAGCCCGCGTAAAGGCTCATGAAGATGGAGCCTGGGTGCGTGAAGCAGCAGCAGCTTATGCAGCAAAGCAAATTAAAGAGGTAATTGGGTAATTGTGGTAATTAGTAATCAGGTCTATGGATAACTATAAAGGTGGTTTTGAAGATTTGGAAGTATGGAAAGAATCGAGAAATTACAGAAAATATATTTCATCACTTGTAAAAAATTTTCCTGTTGAAGAAAAATATAAATTGGTTGACCAGTTATTACGTTCTGCACGGTCTGTTCATGCTAACATTGCAGAAGGATACGGAAGATTTCATTATCAGGAAAATATTCAATTTTGCAGGCAGGCAAGAGGATCGCTGATGGAAACTTTAGACCATAGTATTTGCGCAAATGATGAAGAATATATTGATGAAGACACACTTAATAAAATCCGTGAGCATTATGTTTTAGTATTGAGATTATTGAATGGATATATCACATTTTTAACAAATAAAAAGAAGGATTTATAAATCAGTATAAAGGTAATTAAGGTGATTGATGTAATTTTGTTGTGTCGTCATAAACAAACTATCAATTACCCAATTACCCTAATTACCCTAATTACCCTAATTACCCTAATTACCCTAATTACCCTAATTACCCTAATTACCCAATTACCCTAATTACCCAATTACCCTAATTACCCAATTACCAACATGACAAAAGATAACCAAGGAATTCTCTGGGAAGTATTTGTGCAAACAAAGCCCGGCTTACCACATAAACACTGTGGAAGCGTACATGCACCCGATAAAGAAATGGCAATTCAGAATGCAAGGGATGTTTATACCAGGCGCAGTGAAGGAACAAGCTTATGGGTTGTTCCGGCTGAAGCAATAACAGCATCTTCACCGGAAGACATAGGTTCATTCTTTGAACCTGCAAACGATAAAATATACCGTCATCCTACTTTTTATCACGTCCCGGAAGGAGTAAAATATCTTTGAGCAGGTTGATTGAGTTAATTGGTTAAATAAGTCAATTAAGAAGAAACCGAATTAACTTAATCC
>Ga0172370_10002241_pt1 | contig 28247 bp, 18 predicted proteins | sample LakKiv5m_FD_114538 | JGI IMG/M metagenome (GOLD analysis project Ga0172370, IMG submission 114538) | Freshwater microbial communities from Kabuno Bay, South-Kivu, Congo - kab_022012_11.5m | ecosystem: Environmental > Aquatic > Freshwater > Lake | place: Democratic Republic of the Congo...
CTTCTCTTCCTGCTTTACATGTTTGATTACATCGACAGGATGGTTGTGACCTCCCTTTTCCCGTTCATAAAAGATGAGTGGGGATTGACCGACAGGCAGCTGGGATCACTGGTTTCGGCGGTATACTGGTCGATTGTGGCCCTCACGCTCCCTGTCTCCCTGCTGGTCGACCGGTGGAGCCGCAGGAGGACCATCGGGGCTATGGCGGTCCTGTGGAGTCTGGCAACAGCTGCGGCGGCATTTACCAAAGGATTCGGACAACTATTCACCACCCGTACTTTCATCGGCATTGGTGAGGCCGGTTATGCTCCCGGAGGTTCAGCCATGATCTCTGGCTTATACCCCGAGAAAAAGCGTTCCTGGATGATGGGATTATGGAATGCAGCCATTCCTCTGGGAAGCGCCATCGGGGTTGCGCTTGGCGGGATCATCGCAGCCAATTGGGGCTGGCGGAGTGCTTTCGGAATAGTGGCAGTACCCGGATTGATTGTTGCCATGCTCTTCTTTTTCAGCAAGGACTACAAGACGGTTGAACTCATCAAGAGCAGCAGCCCCAGGGTTAAGGGGCAAAAGAGGGAAAAAACAAAAATGAGCACCCGTGACCTGATCAGGGAATTCGCCGATAAGCCTTCACTGATCATGGCCTATCTGGGGATGACGGCAACTGTGTTTGTTACAACATCTCTGCTCACCTGGCTGCCTTCCTATTTCGAACGGTTCTATGACATAGCTCCAAAGCAGGCCGGAACCAAGGCTTCACTGGTGATGCTTCTGGCCATTGTAGGAGCTCCGCTGGGCGGATACCTCACCGACCGCTGGCACCGTAAACGGCTGAATGCCCGACTGCTGTTCCCGGGGATCACCTCCATTATCGCCGCAGGATTTTGTTTTCTGGCTTTCGTGGTATTCAAGGATACTCTGCAATATGTGTTTCTTTTGCTGTTCGGGATGACGGTAACCATGTTCATTCCGGCATCCGGCGCTGCAACCCAGGACCTGGTGCATCCCGGATTGAGGGCCATCTCCTATGCATTGGCCGTGATCGTCCAGAACCTTCTCGGATCCTCCCTTGGCCCCATAGTCATCGGCGGCATCTCCGACAAAAGCGATCTGGGCACCGCCCTCGGAATTCTTCCAATATTCCTGCTTATCGCCGCTGTCTTTTTCTTTATTGGATCCCTGTTTTACAAGAAGGATCTGGATAAGGTTGAGGTGATGGAGATGGAGGCAGGAGAGTAAGGCTCAAGGCTCAAGGCGCAAGGCTCAAGGGGAAGGATAGGTATAAGGGATAAGGGGTTGGATTAGGGTTGCTTTGTTTTTAAGGCGATAGTGGTGAGAATTTTACAAAGTTCTTCCGCTTCGGTGGTTAATCCGTTTAATCCTTCTTGCTCCGGATAAATATCTCCAAAATACCGTAACCAATTCAGAGATTCACGGGCTTCTTTTAACCCGATCCTGATTTTGTTATTAAAATCTTTTTTTGATGCAGCGGATTGAGCCTCGCTATAATTTGCGAGAATTGAAGCCGATGACCGCACTAATTGGTTTAAGTTGGAATACAATAGTCCATCCTCGCGAAGTTTAACAGATAACTGATAAGTCTGGACAGCAAAATGCCTAAGTCTTACTTGTAAGTCTTTCATGAAATATTGGTTTTTCATGAATAGACGAGATTTGCTTTGGAGAATGGAAAAAGTCCAACAAACTTTTTCCTTATTCCTTCTCCTTCTCCTTGAGCCTTGAGCCTTGCGCCTTGAGCCTTCTGTTCGCCCCCAGAAGTCCTCAATGAAGTACTAATTCATCTGCGAACAGCATTGACTCCTGCCCCCTGGAGGCATGAAACTCCGGCAGGGGACCGAAACAGACGGCAACCACTTTGAGATATCTGGCTTTAAGTCCTTTGAGGCCGGCTTTGAAGTCATGGGTGACCGGATCGGGCGAGTCGACCGGGACTGTGTGTTCAATGGTGGTGAAAAGCTCGTAATGAACTCCGTCGGGTGAAGTGTAAATTTCGACTCTCTTGGGCAGAATGACCCAGCTGAAAGTATGCTGGTAGAATCCCATGGAGAAACTGTGCAGGGTTTCAATGGTTCCCAGATCCAGCTCCACATCAATATTCTGTCCGGAAAATCCCTGCCAGCGGCCGCTGCGTATATCCTTCACGCTACCGGTCCGGCCATCGGCCAGCGCAAGCTTGCCACCCGCAGCATAGGCAGGATGGTAGGGACTCCATGTGCAGTTCAGCCGGGTAATCTTTCCAATCGCCTTATGCATGATGAGGCTGTCAATGGCCTCCGGAAAGGTTCTGCCTTCCGCAATCACACGGGCTCTGATGGTTGCATCATTTTGCAGGAGAACGGGACTGGAATATTTGGCAGATGAAGCCGTGGGCTCACTTCCGTCGAGGGTATAATAAACCGGCAGGTTGTCCATCACCGACCGCATGCGGATCTCACGGCCGCCGGGCTTAAGATCGGTGGACACCTCCAGGAGGGTCACTCCCCGGATATCCCGGATCCCTTCGATTAACCGGTCCCAGGCAACCAGATTGCGGTCGAGCCACCAGTTGCGGTTCTCCAGTTTCCATAACCTCACATACCCATCCCTCAGCCGCTCCGATTCCCGGATCAGCCATTTGAGGGTGGATTTCAGATAATCGGCCGGGAGGGCACCGGGTAAACCCTGGATGTATTGATGGAGCTGAACCCTGAACATATTCTTGTTTGCCGAGAACCGGGCTTCGGCAAGGGCAAATTTCAGATAATCGAGCACTTCCCGGTTTCTCGTGACCTCCTGTTCCAATCCGGGCAACAACATTTCCAGACTGTCGATCCTGGCCAGAATTTCATTGTTCAGAATCAGTTGTTTTTCATCCACATACTCCGGAAAAAAGAGCATTACAGGCTCCATCATCCGACCGTCGGTCAGCATGCCGCGCACAGTAGATTGGTGCAAACCCGAGAATGCATGCATCCAGGATAATACCGATTGTTGATCGGTCCCGAAAAAGATTTTGTCATAAGATATCCGTAGAGACGCATCATCATGCGTCTCACCATCATGCGTCTCACCTTTATGCGTCTCACCGATTTCTGGGTTCCACGAGCACTCAGCCCCGTAAACCAATGGCCACCAATTATTTTCGAATAGGGTTAGCCCGTCGTCATCCCAGGTGGTATTAAGGACCCCTGTGGCACCCAGTTTGAACCCGTCGCGGATATAATTCCTGATGTTGACCTCAGCCACCCTGAAATTAGGGAAAATATTCCCCCAGCAACTGGTGCCGGGCGCTACCCAGAAGTTAAGATGCTGGTCGGCAAAAGGCTTGATGGCATAATCAAAGCTCTCCGCATCATGATAACCCCACGAGATCACCGTAATATCCTTCGGGAGCAGCCGGGTGATCGCCGGGTCCGCCGCAATATCGCCCCACATCAGGATCTTTTTATTATAGGGCTTCAGTATCTTATCAAGACGATTGATATGATACCCATAAATTCCGGCGATCCCGATACTGTCGGCCATCCCTTTGGACGCCTCCTCGCCGAGACCGAACGTTTCATCGCAATTGATGTTGAAATAGGGGCTCGAATAGGCGGGAACAATCTCGGAATAGACATCCTTTAAGAACTCATAGGACTCCTCCTTCACCGGCGAAATGATGTGACCCTTTTCGGCCAGATGAGTATATCCGGGTTTGCTCAGGATCTTTTCCATATGCCCGAACGACTGGAAATTCCCGATGATCTGAACATGATAACGGGCTGCATACTCGCTCAGCTCCGCGATCTCCTCCTGTGTGATCCCATCGTCAGGAGCAAGCCCGGGATGTTTTTTCAGCTTGAATACATGCTCAGTGTAGAGGGTCATCGCGTTCAGTTTGAATCCTGAAAGCAGCCTGACCTGCTTTTTCAGATATTCCAGCGTCGGGATCGGACCGCGGCTGATATCATCCTGCCAGCCTCTGACTGGAATATCCGGGTAATCCCTGATAAAGACACAGGGTATGGTGGTTCCGGTTTGGTTGGCCAAAAAAAGTTGGGTAAGCGTTTGAACCCCGTAAAAAATCCCGGCTTCTGTTTTTGCCCTGATTTTAATTTTCCCAGGAGTCACTGTTAACTCATAACCCTCTTCGCCACAAGCAAAATCAAAGTTCCGGCCCAATTCAAGAATGATGGCTTTTTGTCCCTTGCCTGCCTTCTCGGCCGGCTTCAGTCCGGTTTGTGCCAGGAACTCCTGCATGCCGGTATTCTTCAGGGCCCCTGACAGGATCCGGATCTCGCCGCCAAGATCAAAGCTGCCTGATTGAATCAGTACTTGTTTGGGATAGGGAATCAGGTTCAGCTTCGGTTCGGACATCTGGCTGTAACCGGAACCGGCAACCAGGATCAGTGTGATGAGCAAAAGTGTTGGTTTCATGATTGCCAAAAAAACAAAAATACTCTTTGTTTCCCTGTCTCCGGTCTTTTCCGTAATTTGGGAGGACGCAAAACCAAAACGATGAAACGACTTGTATTGATTCTGATTTCAGCCATTACCCTTTTCACAGTCTCCTGCAAAAAAGAGGATATCACCGGAATGGACCTCGTGCTATTGGGTGAAACCCTCAAGCCTTACAATTATGAAGAGAACGGCCAGCCGAAAGGGATCACCCGGGAGGTTGTCCAGGAGATCCTGAACCGGCTTGAACTGACCAAAACCATTGAATCGGCCGAGGATTGGGATTACCTGCTGAACCGGGCCAAAACGGAAGACAATATCGTCCTGTTCACCACCGGGCTTACCGCAGACCGCAAGGACCTGTTCAAATGGGTGGGACCGATTGCCCTCTGGAACACCGATTTTATCGGACTGGAGTCGAGCAACCTGCTCATTACCAACATGGATGAAGCGGAAGGAATGCAGGCTATCGGGGTCGTCAGATCCTATTCAACGGCCGAGATCCTGAAAGATCTGGGATTCATCAATCTCGTTGAATACGATACCATGGAGGCAATGATAGAGGCTCTTTACAAGGGAAATGTCAAAGTGGCCTTCGAGAACGGTATCATGTTCCGGACCACCGCCCAGGGGATGGGCAAGGATGTTTCCCAGCTGGATATGGTTTACACCTACGCCACCACCCAGGGATATCTGGCCTTTTCGAAAAATGTGTCTGACAAGATCATCTCCACCTGGCAGATGACCCTGGATGACATCAAGGAAGAGGGACTGATGCAGGAGATCCAGTCGAAGTACCTTCCGGGAACCAGTGCTCCGGCACGACTGACTATCTTCACCGAAAATAATCCTCCGCAAAGCTTTATCGACTATACCGGTATTCTCACCGGAAGTTCCGTTGACATGGTCAAAGCCATGATGGAAGAGATGGGCATTGAGTACCCGATCATATCCACCGATTGGCCGAACGCCTATTCCCAGGTTCAGCTTAGCCCGAATACAATGACCTTCAGTACGCTGAGAAGCACCGCCCGGGAGTCGATGTTTAAATGGGTAGGCCCGGTTTGCAAGAAAAAATACTGCTTCTTCGTCAAGGCCGATACCGACTACCACATCACCACACTGGATGATGCCCATCATCTCAGGTCGGTTGCCACCGTTGCCGGATGGTCATCCGAGGAGGAGCTTCTTTCTTACGGCTTCTCGAACCTGGTCACCTTCGCCACTCCCCAGATCGTTCTTCAAAAATTGCTGGACGGGGATGTTCCGTGCGTGGTCCTGAATGATATCGCCATCCGGATGCTCCTTCAGGATGTAGGCAGGGCGCCGAAGGATGTCCGCAAGGAGATGACCCTTTCCGAAGGCCAGACTTACCTCGCCTTTTCCCTCACTACCGACGATGACTATGTGAAACAGTGGCGGGATGCCTATAACAAGATTGTGGCAAACGGCACGCTGAAAACCATTTGGGAAGAATGGTATCCGGATATAAATTGGTAAAAAAATATGTAGAGACGCATTTATTATTGTAGAGACGCATTTATTATTGTAGAGACGCATATATGCGTCTCTACATATTTATATATTTAAATATCTTTGTGGCTGAAATTCTGGAACAGATGAGAAGCATAGAGATCAAACAGGAGTTTTGCCCAAAGAATCACAGATGTCCGGTGATACCGGCATGCCCGTTCGGTGCCATTAGCCAGGATGGGCCATCCAGCGAACCGTCGATAGATGATAGCAAGTGCCAGCAGTGCGGATTGTGCTGCAATTTCTGCCGGGTTTTCAGCTGCAAATCTCCTCAGTAACCCTTCCGGTTCATTTTCCTGAAGGCGGTAAGCGGACAGGTGACGCTGGTCATGTAAACAGCATTCTGTTTGGCACCGGTTGGCGGGAACATGCATTCATAGGGTCCTGCCGCATCCGGGAGTCCGAGCCGGAAGTCCGTATTTCTCAATGTTTGAATGAATTCACCCGCAAGCTGTCGGGCTAATGCGGGATCCGTTTTTGCCATCGCATAGCATACCCATCCCGTGGGCGTAGCCCAATAGGCACCGTTCTGATAGGTATTGATAGCTACCGGCGATTTTTCCCACATGGTGGTTTCCGAGAAATTGTCTGTGGTCATCACATGCCGGATCTGCCCCTCCATCGCCAGGGCTCCTTCCCGGTATCCCCTGCACAAAACAGCCGAAGCCTCGCTGGCAGGCCGCTCATCCAGAATTCCCAGATAGACTGCATAGGCGGTTGCCCATACGTCGGGCTGACTACTCACCCCGGTGGTGGCTTTCAGCATACCGCTCTGCAGGCCGAATACCGGCATGATCCCCTTGCGGATCTTTTCGGCGGCCTGCCGGTAATAACCGGCTTTCTCCCCTTCTCCTATCATTTCAAGCAATTCTGTCAGTTCAGTAGCTGACTGATATTTCAGCAGTGATCCGAAACATACATCTCCTGTCATTCCGATCACATCGCGGAATCCGAAATCGCAGGTCTGGAAATCCGGGCTGATAGTGACCATCCCGGTTTGCGGATTTTCGGGAACCATTCCGTAAGCCAGCAACAGCCTGTCGGTCAGCGTTCTGTTATTGATTACCTGTGCCAGCACGGAAGGATCGGAGCCCGAAGTAACGTAATTCCAGACCATGTGGATAAAATAAAACTGATCACAGTAAGGCGGGATTCTCCACATCGGACTTCCCTGGGAGGTATACGAATAGGTTCCGGGGTAGTATACCGGCAGCCCGTCGGAAAAGCGTATATGATCGGGGATGGCACCTAACGGTACCAGGCTTCCGCCGCCGGTGATCCACGATTGGTCGGTCTGGCGGGCGGCAGTGAACAGGAGGATTTGTAGCTGCTCCTCCGAGGGGATCATCCCGGTTTCGAGACTCATGGCATAATCCCTGATCCAGAATGCAGGGTAACAATCGCGGCCGCCCGGACGGATGAGTGAGATGCCCGTATTGTTTGGTCCGAAATCCCGGATAGCCGGCGGCAGCTGCTCGCCCGCAGGCACCCTTGAACTGTCGATCACCGCCTGTGTGAGATCCTCGAGATAGACAAGATCGGCTTCTGAAAGCACCTGGGAATATGCCGGCCAGGGCAACAGCAAGGCGCTCAGAACGAATAATTTCAGTCGGGTCCGGATGGTTGGGGTTTTCATTTTGGGACTATCTTTAATCCTAAAATTATCAAAAAGCCTTCACCTTACCATGAACCCAAGACTTTTCCGCCTGGCCGCAATCCTATGGATCCTTGTGGTCTCTACCCTTCATGTATTTTCACAGGAAACACGGATATTATTCAGATCCACCTCCCTGGTTCAAAAAAGTGCGGAGGGTCCGAGGCAGTTATGCATTGCAGAGATCAGTGCCCCTGACAGCGGAAAGTATACACTGGAAATCACCGTCGGAGGGGATAAACCTCTGATGTTTAAGATGGATGTGGCCGGCGGCCGGAAAGTGGCGGTGCCCATCCGGGTACTTGACAAGCCTGCCGGAGCCACTGCTCAACTGGTACGGTCAGGAAAGACGGTTGCCCGGGCGGAAGTAACCCTGACTCCTCCAAAGAAATGGTACCTGTTTGATGTGCAGGTTTCGCATCATGACCTGGGGTATGCCGATTATTATCATATGATGAGGAGGGATGTGCGTGAGTGGGGCATTGAGCTGGCCCTGGATTGTTGCCGCAAGACGGATACCTGGCCGGAGGAGAGCCGGTTCCATTGGACGGTGGAAACCAGCGAGCCCATGACCGGATTTCTCCAGTATCAGCCCGACAGTGTCATCAGCGAACTGGCCAGGCGGATCCGGGAAGGCAGGATCGACCTGGGGGCCTTGCATAATTCTGTTTCCACCGAGCACATGAGTTATGAAGTTCTGGCCCGGGCGTTCTATACCCCGAACCGATATATTGTCGACTGGATGGGCATACCGCCGTCGAGGACCGCGCTCGACACGGATGTGGTCGGGTTTGTGCGATCGCTGCCCCTGTACACCAAAGAGGCCGACCTGCCCTATTTCATGATGGGAGTGAACTCATCGGTGCAGGCATTTGATCAGGCCTTCAGGGATCCCGCCTGGTATTGGAAAGCGCCCGATCAGGACAATAAAATGACACTTTTCAAAACATGGCCCTACTATTCCCCCGACAGGCTGATGGCTTACAACCAGGAGGAGATCCTGGCGTTGCTGGAGCGGTATGAGGGCCGGACGGATTACCCTTACGACTGTATTCTGGCGGAGGACAGTTATGATTTCGGGTTGCCCGAGATGGCCAATGTGGAGAAGATCAGGGCCTGGAATGAACTGTACAGCAATCCGGTGCTGGTGTCCTCCACCTTTACGAAATTCTTCGACCGGTTATCCGGACAGAGGCAGGTCAGGGATTTCACCGCCTATGACAAGGATGCCCCCAATGCCTGGTCGGACGAGGATCTGGCGGATGCACGGCTGGAGACGGATGCTCGGTATCTCGGGTACCGCATTCCCGGCGTGGAGAAGCTGGCGACGGTGACCACGGCTGTTGGCGGCGGGATGTACCCCTGGAGCGATCTTTATCAGGCCTATAATAAACTGATCATGTACCATGAGCACACCGACGGAGCCTATGCCGAGGGTCCGATCTATGTTCCGCCGTCGCTGAAGGACAGCACCGCTGCCAATGCCAATTACTATGAGGTGGAGCAGGAGATGCACCGGGCGCTGGTAAGCGAGGGTCGCGGGTTTCTTGAGCGAGCGGAATCAGATGTGTATGGCAGGTTGAAAAAAATGATAATCACCGGTGGTGAGACAACGCTGGCGGTATATAATCCCCTGAATTACACCCGGACCGATGTGGTTACGTTCGAGCCGCCGGCCGGGGGCGGGGGGTGGCAGGTGTACGAAAGCGGTTCCGGCCGGCTGGCGGCCACCCAGCAGTGGCCGGATGGAACCTGGATGTTCGTGGCCGCCGACGTGCCCCAGGCCGGGTACCGGACATTCACGCTGAAGCCGGCAGCCTCCTCCGGCAACGCCAGGGAGGTCCCGGTCACCGGTGCAGGCACCCTCGAGAACAAATTTTACCGGATCACCTTCGATCCGGCTACCGGAGGGATCAGCAGCATCCTCGACAAAGAACTCAACCGCGAGCTGGTCGACCAGGCGGCGCCCCAGAAATTCAACCAGTACCTCTACCAACGGTTCGAAACGACCCGTTACAGCGTTCCGATGAAAACCTACCTCCCCGAAAAGACGGAGTTCAGCCTCGTGAAGGGTGCCGTCGCCAGCATGATGACCTCCACAGTCAGGGCCTTCGGCTGTGAATCCATCTCCCAGAAGGTGATCCTGTATGAGGATTTGAAACGCATAGATTTTATCGTGGATCTGGACAAGTCCCCCTCCGGACGCTCACTGGCAGATTATCGCCAGGGCAACGCCCGCAACAAGGAAGCCCTCTTCTATTGCCTCCCCTTTCAGGTTCCCGGATTTACCATCCGGCATGAACTGCCTGGCGCAGTGGTGGAACCGATCGCCGGCCAATTCAACGGATCTTCCACGGATTATTATGGGATACAGCACTTTACCGACCTCTCCAACCCGGATTTTGGTATTACCCTGGCAACAGTCGATGCCCCGCTGGTGGAATACGGCTGGCCCCGACCGGCCCCCTGGGGCAAACCCGACGGATACGAGCACATCATGAAGAATCCTGAAAACAGCCGGGTATACCTCTATTTGGCCAATAATATGTTCTTTACCAATATCCGGATGAGCCAGCCGGGGATGATGCGGTTCCGCTGGTCGGTGAGGAGCCACGCGGGCGACTGGAAACAGGGCAAGGCCTCGCAGTTTGGCTGGGAAACCTCCCATCCGCTCGAAGCAATGCTCCTCCCGAAAAACCAGAAGGGGATCCTGCCGGCCGACCGGTATTCATTCTTCACGCTCGATAATGACCACGTGGCCTGTGTTGCGGTCAAGCCGGCCGAAGCCAATGGCATAGGATTCATTCTCAGGTTCTTCGAACTGACCGGACGGGAGGCACCGGTCAAGGCACAACTTAACTTCATCGGTGCTGTGCGGGAGGCTTGCGAAACCAACCTCGTGGAAGTGGACCGCCCGATTCCGGTGGCTGTCATGGGATCCAACCGGATCTCCTTTACCGTTCCCGCGTATGGAATGAAAACCATCAGGGTCATTCCGGATGAACCCGCCCTGGGCGAAGTTCGCAGCCTGCAGGCAGAACCCCTCTCCGACCGGCAGATCAGGCTACAATGGGACAATCCCGGTGAACCGGCAGCCTACTTCAGGATCTTCAGGGGAACCCAACCGGATTTTGCATGCGATCTGCGGCATTTTGCAGGCGCCAGCGGGACCGATGGGTTTACCGACCAGCCGGTCCTGAATTACGGGGGCTGGATCAACCAGTACGTGGAACCCGGAACCGATTATTATTACAAGGTATGCGCGGTAAGCAGGGGAAATATCCAGGGAAGACCATCGGACCCGGTGAAAGCCACCACGATGAGTTCCGCCGTGAAAGATCTGCCTCCGGCCAGGATCGAGGGCTTGTATGTGACCCATGTAAGTCCGATCACCAGTGACAATTACCTGTCCCTGTTCTTCTACTCCTCCATCGAAAGTGATGTGGCTGCCTATCGGATTTACAGGAGCCGGCAGCAAGGATTCGTGCCCGGAAAGGAAAACCTTCTGGCCGAAATTGATCCTTCCCTGAAGATCAGGCACACTACCCCCCATGGATTCAACAGCGTGGAAAGGAGCTTATCGGAATTCACCATGCAGATGTATGCTGATGAGAGCGTCGAAGCCAATGTAACCTATTACTACAGGGTCTGCGCCGTTGACCGGGCAGGCCAGGAAGGTGAGGCTTCAGATGAGGTACAGGGGACCGCCCGTTTGTCGCACCTGGTGATCGAAGGCAATCGCTTTTTCTTCTCCGGCGGCACGGAAGCTCTGATCAAACCCTCATTCACCGACGGATCAGAGGTCAGATATACGCTTGATGGTACCGACCCCGTCAAAAGCTCATCCCTTTATACAGGTCCTGTCCATATTACCCGGGCAGCAAAGCTTAAAGCGGCAGTCTTCTATCCCGGCAGCAATGAACCAAAGGCACAGTCGGAGGCGGAATTTGCGACGGCGCTATATCCCGCACCCACCTATAATACCACCTACGGAGCCAGATGGGCCGGATCGGGTATTTACAACCTGGTCGACGGACAAAGGGGAGATTTTTGGAACGATGGTTTCTGGCAGGGATTTGAATATGACAACCTGGATGTGGTTGTCGATCTTGGCCAGATCAGGGAGATCAGGCAGGCAGGGCTTGGAACCATTCAGTTCCTGGCTTCCTGGATCTTCCTGCCGGATGAGGTCGAGTTCAGGATCTCAAAAGATGGCATCAATTACACCCCTGTCGGAAAGGTAAGGAAAGATCCTGCCTTTGAGAGGACCGAGGACATGCTGCATGAATTCCTCGTGGAGTTCGCTCCGGCACAGGTCCGGTATATCAGGGTAATTGCCAAAAACAAGGCAATCTGCCCCGAATGGCATGTCGGAGCAGGTGGGAAAGCCTGGATCTTTGCCGACGAAATAACCGTCAGATAGATCAGGATTTCCTGGTCTTTATCCCGAAGGGCAGGTAAAGCGGGCAGAAGCTCACTAGGCTTGTCAGCACAAAAACAGCGGCAAGTACCAGGAGTACAATCCCAAGGGTACCTGTTACCACCTTGGTAAAGAATAATACTGCAATTACGGCAGCAACCAGAACTCTGATGATCCGGTCAATGGTTCCCATGTTCTTTTTCATTTCCAGATATGTTTTATGATCTGAAGTTAAACATATCTGAGTACAAATGGTTCAGAGCCCTTACTCTCTTTGCTTTAACAGCTTGAAATAAACCATTTCGAGAGGCAATGGATTATAGGCAGCCACAATTGAATCGGGCAACTCCTCTCTTTTACCAGCCAGGTAAAATGGATGCAATCTTTTGCTGTCCAGACTGATATCCGCCGTTCGGCTGAGATAGGCGATGAGGATCCAGTTAGCCATTCTGGTTTCATTAACGGTAATGACATGATGGTTCACAATCACACCGGAAATAGCCTTAACATCCTGCAGCAACTCTTTGTCGCGATAAGGTTTCCCGGCGAGAACCGCTGAAAGGATCAGAACCCCGGCCAAACCGGTAAATCCCGACCAGCGGAGATATTTCAGGATCTTTGCGGGAACCGGGAATCTTAGCTTTTCGTAAGCCGGAAGGATCATGGCCAGGCCAATGGCAAAGAAAGGGATGGAGGGCACCAAATAATATTCGTGCTGCTTCAGGGTTGCCATCAAAGGCAGACTTCCAGCTAATCCGATGGCAATCATAAACCAGCCCGTTCTCCTGGGAAAGGCAGCCTCCCGGTTGCCAAACCGCCGGCTGATCAGGCCAAGGAATATCAAAAGGGATATCGGTGCTGCAAGCTGGCCAACAAGATTCAGCACTATTTCAAACCGGCTGGTGGCGGTAATCTCCCTGCCTCCTGTTATTGAGGGGAATACCTGTGCGGTAAGGTAATTCTGAATGGAATCCCAGGCCTGAGGCTGTATCAGACAAATTACAAGAAACAACAATACGGGCAACAGAAGAAGCACGGCGATAAACCAGACTGCTTTCAGATTACTCATTCTTTTAGTTATCAGTGAGTATCCGAGAGGCATTACCAGGGGAAACAAACCCACCGGTCCTTTCGATAGAAAAGCACCCAGGATAAATAATGAGGCAGGTAACAGCCAGACGGCCCTCGCAGTCAGCATAGATTTTCCGATGAACCAGGCGGATCCCAGAACCATGACGGTGAGGGTATTTTCGATCATATTGTTTCGGTACGACCAGAAAACCACCGGCGTGACAATCCAGAGCAACACAGGCAACCAGGCGAAAGAGCGCTGCTCTTCCGTCTCGGAAAACAAGCGCCAAAGGCTAATGATCAGCATCATGGAAATGACAGCCATCAATCCGGAATAGAGCCTTTCAACGGCCATCGAATCCCCGAAAAGGCTGAAAAACAGCGACTGAATCCCAAAAACCAGCGGAGGGTGCTCAAAGAATTGCGGGTAGAGCGTTTCGGTATAATGAGGCACCCAGAAAGATCCCTGTCCTGCTGCCAGGTTCCTGGAAATAGCGGCATAAGTTACCCCGTCGAGGAACATGCCGTCTCTCACAAGCCAGGGCAGGAGAAGGCCGAGGAAGACTGTGAGGGTAAGGAGACTTGGAGTTGGGAGACGGGGAGAGGGGGAGTTCATCTGGGAATAAAGAATCATTCGTCTTTGAGGCAGCGGACTGAATAGCCGGCAGAGGCTGTGAATCCGTATCGTGGAAACTGATTTGACTCTGACATCAAAGACCGGTGGATGTAATAGTTTCCGGAAATGGAGGTAGTCCAGAAATTAGCCCATTCGCCTAACCCGCTGAATCCTGCCGTGCCGGAGCTTCCGGCAGGCAACCCGGCAAATCCGCTGTTGTTATCACCGTTACCCCCGTTCAGCCAGCCACTCACCGACTTCATTTTCTGGCCGGGATTCGCTCCCAGGTAAGTTGCCAATGTGCCAAATTCCTCATCGGATGGCAGGTGCCAGCCAGCCGGACAGGCATTCAGCGCAGCTTCCAGGTTATACAGAACCCCGTAATTACGGTAATTTGAAACGGTTTTGGCAGAATCAGCACTCTTGCCCCCAAAACCGTAAACATAGTAGCGGGGCTCACTGACTGACCGGTCAGTATACGGGTAAACGGCCGGGAGATAATCAAGGTTCTCAGCCATCCAGGTTTGATACCCGATCATTCGGGTACGGTAGATCCTGTTGGTTCTGCGGTCGGTGAATTGCCCATTGAGCGCAACTTTGGGCAGGGATATATTAAAGGTCTGCTGCACTTCGGTCATGTTATACAGCAAATCCAGTGTTGCGTAGCGATACTCCTCATTGGCGGCCTTCCGGATCCTGATAACCCTGGTGCCAAGCGGAATTCCCTGGATCTGATAGGTCCCGGCTGAGGTGGTGGTAGCCTTCAGACCGCTCTCCTGTCCATCGGGATTCAGCAAAACCACCGTGGCGCCGCTGACCGGTAAACTGTCCTGGTCGAGCACATAACCCGATATTTTGCCTGCAAGCCGGGCCGATACCATGGCAACCTGAGCAAAGGTCAGGCTGTTCTCATTGATAGTCACCGCCTTCGTGGCAACTCCGAACAACTCTTTGGTGGCTGTAAGGGTGTAGGTTCCAACCGGAACCTTAGCTATCGAAAAATGGCCGTTCTCGTCTGATTCAGTCGCCAGCGCACCGATGGTAATCTGCACCCCGGCGATCATGATCTGAGTACCCTGGAAAAAAACGATGCCATCGATATTTCCGTACAACACTTCCGTCAATGCAATAAGGTATCCCGAGGTTACAGAATCCTTCCCGTCAGAGACCGTCACATTTATTGCATATTCTTTACCTGTGCCATCCAGAGGCGATTTCCACTTTGTCTGAAATCCGGCGTTGCCGTCGGGAAATTCCCCTGCCTCACAGCTCCATGAATAGGTAAGCAGATCGCCATCCTCATCTGATGCCGAAGCCGTCAGCGCAAAAAGCGTCCCCGCATTCCGCTTCTCCGGCGAACAGAGAATTGACCCCACCACCGGTGCATGGTTCTTCTCACACCCGAAAAGGGATAAAATGATTAAAACTGAGATAAGGATTCGTTTCATAGTGCCCTTGGGGGGGACACTCAAATTTACAAAACTATTCCCTATTCACCATTCACCATTCACAATTCCCTATTCCCTATTCACTATTCCCTATTCACTAATGAACTTCGGTCCCCTCCTGTGCCTGGTTCCCTGCTCATACCCATACGCGATCTCAATCAGGCTCCCCTCGCTCCAGGCTCTGCCGAAGAAGGAGACTCCCACCGGCAGTTCATCCACGAATCCCATCGGCACCGTGATGCTGGGATATCCCGATATGGCAGCCAGGGAGGAGCTTCCCATGTAATAATTGTCCCCGTTGATCAGGTCGGTCTTCCAGGCCGGCGACCCTGTGATCGACATGAGGGCATCCAACTGATTGTCATTCATCAGTTTATCGATGCCTTCCTCACGGGTAGCCTTGTGCATTTTTTCCAGCGCTTTCAGGTACTCCTCTGATTTCAAATCTCCTTTTGCGTTGGCCTGCTTAAGCAACTCCTGATCAAAATACCTGAGTTCAACCGGATCCTTTTCATTGAAAGCGATCAGTTCTTCCAGATTTTTGACTCGTGCCTGACTCCCCAGGGAGGCAAAATAGTTGGCCAGACCGTCCTTGAACTCAAACAGCATAACGGTATAGGAGGCCCCCTCATACCCTCCGCCGCGGGGCGGGTTCACATCGATCACCTCGGCACCCTGACTTTTCAGGTAGGCAATGGCTCTGTTCATCAGAGTATCTACCCTGAAATTGGCTCCCATGCCATCACGGATAAATCCGATCCTTTTCCCCTTCAATCCATCGGATTTCAGGTACCGGGTGTAATCGGCCTCGGCTTTGCCCTGTGAATCAATCGTTTTAAGGTCGGAGCTATCCACTCCGGTCATCGCGCCCAGGGCAGTGGCCACATCGGCAACGGTGCGCCCCATGGGTCCGGGGGTATCCTGCGACCAGGAGATCGGGATGATCCCCGACCGGCTGATCAGCCCCACCGTCGGCTTCAGTCCGACAATTCCGTTGTTGTTGGAGGGACACATGATGGATCCGTTGGTTTCGGTTCCGATCGCGAAGGCGCAGAGGTTGGCCGAAACCGCCACTCCCGATCCCGAGCTGGATCCGCACGGATTCCGGTCGATGACATAGGGATTCTTTGTTTGCCCCCCCACTCCGCTCCATCCGCTGGAGGAGCGGCTTGACCTGAAATTGGCCCACTCACTGAGGTTCGATTTGGCAATGATGACAGCTCCCGCCTCTCTCAGCTTTTTCGCCACCCAGCTGTCGCGGGGGGCAATCGATCCCTTCAATACCGTGGCGCCCGCCGTGGTGGGCATCTGATCGTGAGTGTCGATATTATCCTTGAGGATCACCGGGATCCCGTGGAGGGGCCCCCTCGTTTTTCCTGCCTTCAGCTCCGCATCCAGCTCCGCCGCGATTTTCAGGGCATCCGGATTCACCACGATCACGGAATTGAGTGCCGGACCCCCCTTATCGATCTCATCGATCCTTTTCAGATACTCCTTTACCACATCGGTAACCGTAAACTTGCCCGACCGGTAACCATCAGCCAGCCCGGCGATGGTAATCTCTTCCAAAAAGCTTTTTACCGGCTCCTGCTTAGCCCCTGACTTCTTGCCCTGCTCACAAGCCGTCAACATCATGGTCATCCCGACCACCACACTGATTAACCTTACTCCTTTCACCTTTATCCTTCCTCCTTTTATTTTTTCATCCACACTTGTGATGTACTCTCCCTCCGATTCCCCTCCGTTGCTACCTCCCTGTTTTGCCTTGCATAATTGGGAATGGCAAGCATCGGGGACCCGTCGGCCCAAGTACCCTTAATGGCAATTACCCCTCTTAACAGGTCGGGCATCCAGACCGGATGAAGAGGCGCATTCCCAAGGGATTTTTCGATATCAGGCTGATCAGCCTTTTCAACATTATAGATCAGCGGCCCGTATCTCAGAGCAACCCTGCCCCTATCGGCTTTGATCCGCTCATCAGCAGTGAGTTTCTGAACTTCCATCGGGATCTCCAGCGAAATCAGGTCGCCCTTTTTCCAGGTGCGGTTGATGGCAACATACCCGTTCATCACGGGCAGGGCCAATGCCTCTCCATTGATCTTCAGGTCTTTATATCCGGATACCGGTTTATCAGGAGTATACAACGGGCTGGTCTGCCGGTTGGGGATCCTGACGTACACCGTGAATAGTTTTGATTGCTCCGGATTAACCATGATGGCCAACTTGCCGTCCCATGGGTAATTAGTTTCCTGGATCATCTCGATATTGGTTCCGACGATCTTCTCAACCCGTATCCGGCTGCCTATGAACAGGTTGACATAAATTCCGTCGTTCCCTTTGGCATAGGTCCAGGTGGGGATCATCAGCAGGGTCCGCGGTATATTGCCCACGCAGCAGGGGCAAACATGCCAGTTATAGCGGCTGCCTCCGGATGCGAGTGCATTGTCGTAGAAAAAGTTCTTGCCTTCCAGATCGAGGGACCCGAGCAGTGCGTTATAGATCGTCTCTTCATAGCAGTCGGCATATTTTGCATCGTGGTATGCGAGGTTCATCTTGTAATGGAAGAAGATCATCCCGCAGCTCGAGCATGCCTCGCAATAGGCGTTGTTACCCAGCGAATAATCATCTCCGAAGCCTTCGGAAGTCTCACCCGATCCGATGCCGCCTGTCACATAGTATTTTTTGCTCACGATATTGTCCCACAGCGACATGGTGGCACTCTGGTAGTCGGTATCCCCGGTTTCGGCGGCCACATCGGCCATTCCGGAGTAGGTATAGGCAGCCCGCACGGCATGGCCCACCGCCTCATATTGCTGCTGGACAGGCACATGGCTCTGGTCATATTCATCGCCTCCATTCCGGTTGTCGAGGAGGAATTTGGCCAGGGTGATATAGCTGTCGCCCCGGTGGTTGCCTTCCATATCGTTCACGAACCTGCCAAAGCGCACCAGGGCTTGTTCCATCTCCTGATGCCCGTCGAACCAGGCGATCTTTCCGGGACCGATATTATTCACCCAGCAATCGGCCAGCTTCTTGGCGGCGTCATACAGACGCTTATCCTTGCCGTTGGTCAGAATGTAATGGTTGATGGCCGATTCAATAAAGTAACCGGCCACGTAACCTTCATGGTTTCCCCTGGTTTCGGGAGCCCAGCGGGATTTCCACCGGGTGGTGTCGCGCAGGGTGTAGGCAGTCTGGAGATAGCCATCGGGCTCCTGGGCAGCCAGGATCTTCGGGATCCAGTCCTCGAGGGTCGCCCTCATCTTCAGATGGGCACGCATCATATCCTGGTCACCCTGTGGATCGACCATCAGAGCAATGCACATCGATTCAACGGTTTGGTGCACCCAGGCGTTTGAAAACACATATCCAAGATGCTTACCGTGCGGTTCACCCCTGAGGGCTTTGGCTGCCTCTATGAAATTATCCATGCCCCCCTGACCGGTGGTGAGATCGGTGCGGTTAATCTGATCAATGCACCAGGGGATCCAGTTAACCATGATCTCCCTGGCCCGTTCGTTCCATAAGGGACTGTCGATCTTGTAATTCTTTGTGTACACCACATCCAGCCTTTCGGGCGGCGGCGGAGCCTGTACCTTAACCACCAGCGTCGATCGGGCGCTCTTTTTACCTTCCGATGCGGATAGTTCAAGCACATACTCACCGGGAACCGTAAGGGTTGCAGTGGTGTTGGCAGCTGCAGGATCGGCAAAAGTCACAGCTCCAGGTCCGGATAGCTTGCTCCATTTCCATCCGGTTATCCCCATAACCGACCGGGCAGATCCTGAAAGATAAGTTCTCCCGCCGGTCATAACCACGCGATCATCCCCTGCCGACACTACAGGCGCCACTTCAGGGGAACCCGGCTTTGGATACACTTTCCATTCCACCACGTTGGCCGCAAGTGAAGCCGCAGAATCCACCTCGATTCTCAGCTTTGAGGTCTCCACCGGGGTAAAGGTGGTGGTATTGAACTTCCCGTTGACCAGGCCAAGCCCTTTGGCGTTCTCAACCGGTATATATTCCTTCCCGTTCCACCAGGTAATCCTGTATTTTAATGGCAACGGAAATCCGTTTTTATAGTCCCACAAAAAAACATCAATCTTGTTGGTTATCACCGGCTGCAACCATTCATATTCCACCCACTGGGGCATGGCCGGACGCCCGGGACGGCGTCCCTGACGAGGCCTGAAAGGCAGGGTATCAGTCGGGGTCAGTCCGTCATTCATACTCATGATCCAGTTGCCAAACGAATTGGATCCGTTCGGGGTGGCAATCTTGGCCAGATTGCGCTCGCCCCTGATTCCAGAGAGAGGCTTGCAGCCAATCCATAAGCAGCCGCCAAGGCCGATCAGCATAAAAATCAAGGCTGACCAGGTGATTTTAGTTTTCATAGGTTTCGCATATTGATAAACGTATAATATACACTTTATATAGCCGAAAAAACCTGCTATCCAGCTTATCAGGTTATAAACAGCAAAAATTTTTGCTCAGTAAGTTCCATCCCCCAAACTATATGGGTAACCTCCTCGTCCAGACGGAATCCGTGTTTCTCATACATTCTTCTGGCTTCCTCAAGAAGACTGACGGTCCACAGGATGATCTGCTGATATCCCTGCTCACGGGCAAATCCGATCAACAGGCTGATGAGCCGGTTGCCGAAACCCATGCCCCTGAGTGATTCATCAACATAATACCATCTGAGTTGAGAAATTTCGGTTGAGACCATGGCCAGGGCGATGCAACCCATAACTGTTCCTTCCTGTTCAAGGATCCAGACCCGCTCCCTGGGTGACCTCCTGTCTACCAGTTCATTCAGCGGTTTCCTGACATATTCGCCAAACTCATGGTTGAATCCGTATCGCCGGGGATAATACTCCGAATGGAAATGAACAATGGCTTCCGTATCGGAAGGGGTGACATCGGTCCTGATCAGGATTTCCGGGTGCTCAGTTGATGACGATTTTATGGAAGCCACGCGATTCCCTTTTATCCAATAAAACAAAATAGGTTCCGGCTGTCAGGGAGGGTTCTATAAGGACCTTGTTACCATGCTCAATGACGCCTTCCTGTATCAGGGTGCCAAGCAGATTGTAAACCCGGAAGGAAGCCCCGGCAAGATCACTACCGCTGAACATCAAAGGTTCACCGATCATCACCGGATTCGGGAAAAGGGTGTGAACTCCTCCGGTCTCAAGCGATCCCGAAAAAGTGCTGCAGCGGGTAAGGTCCCTGGACAAATGATAATCCACATACTCGACCAATACGCGAGCCAGGGAGTCGGCAAATGCCTTCCTGCTGGCATAGGTGTCCCTGATCCCCACACGGTAACACTCGATCTGGACCCCATTGATCACAGAGGTGGGTTGTATGCTTGTATGCACTTCCGTGCTGTAACCTCCTGAGTAAAAATCATCACCAACATCAGGAGCCGGGATCTGCATGCTGGGAACGGCGGGATAACCGGCTTCTCCGAGGAGGGTTCCAAGGGCATAACCACCCCTGAGCAAACTTGAATGAAAAAGGTGGTTGACGTTGGTAGCACTGAGATTCCGGATGGAACTCTGATTAACCAGCGAGCTGGTATTGAGGTAGCTGTTCGACTGGCGAAGCTGGTCGCCGGTCAGTCCGTAGCCCAGTTCGATCCTCTGTTTGGGATGCCCGTGACCATGCAGGTCGAAATAGAATCCGGCTCCATGGGAATTTAGTGAAGTCTGCAGGGCTGAATCAATGAAGCCATGATACTCTGCCCAAGCTTTTTCTGCATCCTTGTTCCCGCAAGCCGCTTCGTTAATCTCGCGGTTTACGTCAAGCTTATTCCTGTGCAACCGGCAAAGGACAAGGTGAACATGACAACCGGTCAATGCAAAGAAACTGGAATCGATCTGAATTGCCAGATCAATGGTATTGAGGTCGGTGCCTTTGGTAATATTCGGACAGGTGCGGTCAGGGATTGCGGCAGGGGTCAGGCTTCCGCCATGCGGGGCTGAAATCACAATGGGAAGGTTGCCCCGGCGGTATTCTACATATCCGTTGGTGCCAAATTGAACCTGACAAAATCCGGTTTGGAAGCCCAGCCAGAATATCCAGAAGATCAAGAATCTTATCTGTCCGAACCTTTTCATTTCTGATGATTAATTCACCTATTTTTATTCCTTAATCAAATGTAACCAAATGAACCGGTTTTATTTATTCCTGATGGGCTTACTGGCTCCAGTAGCTGTTTTCGGCCAGGGACTTCAATTCCCCGCCGGCGAATATGCTGCACGCAGGGATCAGCTGATGAAAATTTGCCCCGACGGCATTATTTTAATACAGGGAGCGGCAACCCGGACCGATTACTACCCATTTGTTCAGAATAATAATTTCATGTACCTGTGCGGGCTGGAAATTCATGATGCTTTTCTGGCAATGGATCCAGTGGAAAAGGAGACTGTTCTGTTTGCCAATGTGAGTGAATGGTCCTTAAGGGAGTCCGGACTTTCAGATCAGCTGGTCAAAGCACCCCAGGAATTTGCCGGTCTCACCCGGATCATGGCTCCGGGAGAGATGGATACCTGGTTAAGAAGCAAAACGAGGAAGACCCGTTCGATCTATGTGTGCCAGCTTGCTGAAGAACTGGCCAGGGAGTGTTCGGGCGAAAAACAGGGGGCTTACGAAAGGACCATTTCCGGCTCTCCCTGGGACGGAAGATTCAGCCGGGAGCTGCAACTGGCAACAAGGTTAAAATCTAAATACCCGTATGCTGATGTTCGCGATTGCAGTGCAAAGATCCATGAGATGCGCACCATTAAATCGCCTGCCGAGATCGCCCTGTTGAGAGAAGCTGCCAAAATCGGCGTGGAGGCGCACAAGGCCGTGATGAAGGCTACCCGTCCGGGAGCAAAGGAATACGAACTGGCTGCACTTTTTGAATATACCTGCAAGAAAATGGGCGCCCAGGATCTGGCCTATTACACCATAATCTGTACGGCCGAGAACCATTCCGACCTGCATCACCATGGATACCGCCGTACCCTGACGGAGGATGATTTCCTTGTGCTGGATGCCGGCCCTGATTTCCATTACTATGACATTGATATCACCACCTCTTTTCCTGCCAGCGGCAAGTTCTCTCCCAGGCAGAAAGAGATCTACGAAGCCTGTAACGCGGTTCATGAAGCCTGCTTGAAAGTGTACCGGCCCGGAATGACCCTTGCCCAGTGCAACCAGGAGGCTGCTGAAATACTTGTCAAACAGGGCATTGACACCAACTCTGAGTTAATTAAAAGCTTCGGCTATGGCTTCGGTCATTATGTTGGAATGGCAGTTCATGATGTGGGGGGATCTCCTCAGATACTCAAACCCGGGATGGTTTTTGCCAACGAGCCCCTGGCCGTTTTTGCTAAGGAGAAACTCGGCGTTAGGGTCGAGGATACGATCCTGATTACCGAAACCGGCTGCGAAAACCTCACTGCCGGAATTCCGCGAACAGTGAAGGAGATCGAAGCCTTTATGAAGCATTAAATCAGCTCTTTCCTGATTTCCGGATTGCGCAGGACCTCCATACGCAAAGCAGCCATCCAGCTGACGAGCCAATCGTGGAAATAGCCCTGCTTGCCGCTCCAGTGGGTTTGGAAGTAAGCCTCGGTTTGAGAACCGGCCGGCCTGATCACCCCGTGGCAGGCGGTTTTCCCATCGGCAACGCATAAATTCCCGTTGATCCAGGTGGCAAGGGCTTTCTCCTTCCAAACCGGGTCCCCGGTATATTTCGAAAGTTTGATCCATTCGGGCACCAGCCACATACCAAAGGCGTCGATATGATGATGCTGGGTGGATACGGCTGTTCCACCAAATGTATCATATCCGTATTTTTTGAAATCGGAACTGTCGGAAACGGGAACAGAATAGTGCCACTGCCAGGTGGAGAGATACCATGAAGTTTTAACGGCTTTTTTCAGATAGGATGAGTCGCCGGTGGTTTCAAACAGCATCAGGGCTGAACGGAGCACAGGCAATGATGACTCTTTATCGATGCACCAGGTGTCAAGGGCTCCGGCAGAGGTGTAACCGTTTCGGGCAAAATCATCAAAATAAAAATCATAAGCCCGTTTGGCTGATGCCAGGTACGCATTGTTGCCGGTTACCTGATACGCCCGCATCATGCCCGGAATAATAAAGGCTCCCACAGTGCCATCACGGTAAAGACAGGTGCCGTCGGGCTTCCAGCCTTTTCCGTACTGACCCGAAGGCTGCTGGTCTTTCAGCATAAAATCACAGATTCCAAGTGCAATTTCTTTATAGCGGCCGCGCTCAACCCCGCATTTGCCGGCCGTTTCCCAGGCGGTCAGGAAATCTGCTGCGGCTTGACCGAGGTTGCATGCATCCACCACCTCCTCACTTTTCTCAATGCCCAGGATATAATCAAAATGAGTTCTTATCAGTCCGTTGGCCTGAGGTGCGTAGGTTGCCCAGCTGTCCAGACAGGCTAATCCCTTTTCGAGTGACTCCTTATTGCCATTTTCAAGATAATCATTGAGAAGGGAGATGGAAATGCTGGCGTTCTGTCCGGCCCATCCGATCTCATATTTCCATGCAGGGCGCTGGATCCAGCCGCCATCTCTCAGCCACAACCCGATGCTGAAACCTTTGAACACCCCCTCTTCAGCCCACAAACTCTCCTTCACAAAGCGGGTGGCAAGATTCCATGCCATTCCAGGATCGGGGCGGGTTTGCTGCGGGTGGGGAATGATCTCCCAGGCTTTTGAAAGAAACACCCGGATCGCCTCGTGTTCGGGCATCAGCTGGGTTACCACCAAAACCCCGGAGATGGTGATTTCCTCACCCGGCTCAAGTTTCAGATCCTTCCGGAAACCCGGAGCATAGGTGTCACGATTGCTGTAACGGAGGGGCATCTCCTCCTCGGGCCATATCAACCGGTGTGTGGTTTGCTCATTTTCAGGCATCAGGGAGCAGGAGAACTGGTTTTTGTCAGCATCAAAGTCTCCCCACAACGCAACCGCCCACCGGTCACCCTCAGAATAGGTGGCCCCGGGCACCGCCGACCGCGAACACGAAAAACTCCACCAGATCCCGTCCTTCGAATACCCTTTGGGCTCAAGCCCGCGTCCCCAGGTGTTTCCGTTATAGCTGACCGAAGGGATCATCAGCCACGAAGCCTTTGCTGCATGAACAAAATCAATGGTCAGTCGAAGGCTGTCGGTCGTTATCTTCTGAGTATTCCTGATTTTTCTCGATATCCTGAATACCCCGTCGCCCAGCTCAGTAATCTGATCAGATGCTCTTAATCCCCTGACCTCCGTCCCATTCAGATATCCAACAGTGTCAGGACCGGCCAGCAGAAAGTTTTTGCCGTCCGATTTTTTCCACTGATAGGGACCCCTGTCAGGCTTACAATTCTGTACGAATAAAATGCCCAGCACTGCGGCCAGCATAAGCATTAAGAGGGAAAGGACCGGAATTTTTTTCATGGATTTGATTTTTCTGTCGGCATTCCGGCCGCCCTCCAGCCGATCATACCGGTTTTGAGGTTATATAAAATGGAAAACCCTTCACGTCGCATCTTTTTTACAGCCCCGCTGCTTCTCACCCCGCTGGTACAATATACCAGGTAGAGGGCATGACGGTCCAGCTTCCTGACAGAATCAGCGAAACCCTCAGCCCAGAAATCAAGGTTTATAGAACCTTTGACATGCCCTGCTGCATATTCACCAGGGGTTCTGACATCCAGAATCACGAGATCTTTTTTGCCTTCATGATTCCTGATGAGGGTATCGGCCTGGTGAACGGAAATGTTTTTATGAATATTCCCTCCAAATGCCGACGGGAACCCAATGAGGATCAGGAGTGTCAGCAATAGAGTATGAGGGGGTGAGGGGATCAGGGGGAAAGGGAATTTATATAACCTGGAATTTGCCGGAGCGGAGGATTTGCCCGGGCAGGATCACCCGGTAGAAATAGAATCCGGGACTCAGTTCTCTGGCGTTGATCATCATAAAATGATCGGAAACCAATTTCTTCCTCAGCACTGTGCTCCCGATTGAGTTCAGGATCTCGACGGTGGTTTCTCCCTGGTAAAAGCCCACGATCTCAAGAAAGGCCTGCTCGGAGACGGGGTTGGGAAAAAGCCTTACCAGAATGGGTGGGATCTCTTCCGGGGAGACTCCGGAACCCGAGCCTTTGACGGTCGGGAATCCCGCAGCTTTCCATGCGGGGAATCCGTCCTTGAGATTGTATACAGTCTTGAAATTAAGGTCCCTCATTTTGTTCATCGTTGCATTACTCCGGCCACCGCTGGAACAATAGACGAAATAGATCTTGTTCCTGTCAAGCTTGGCCAGGGAATCATTGAATCCGGCAACCCAGTAATCGATATTGCGGGCCTTGTCTATTCTTTCGGTAATGTAATCCGCTGCGGTCCTGACATCCAGAATAATGAGATCGACGCCTGCCTGATGGTTTCTGATCAGTGTATCAGCCTGAGCAGCGGTAATGGTGAGATAGGTGTTTGCTGAAACGGTGACCCCCAGGCTCATCGCTGCAGCCAACAAAAGCATATGGAGGGATTTCATCTCCGTAAGTTTAAAAACTTAAAGGTACGAAATTCCGGGAGCGTTGTCAAGAACAGAATCCCGGCCAGCGTTATGCAGCCTTTCTCGCGTATAAACCGGCGAAGAGGATATAGACCATACAGCCGATCACCACATAGATACTGGCGGAACCGCCGAAATTCTGGCTCACGAGCCCCATCAGCGGAGGAATGGCTGCGCCACCTGAAACGGCCATGATCATCAGTCCGGATATCTCATTCACCCTCTCAGGCAGCTTGTTCACCGTAATGGAGAATATCAGCGGGAAAAGGTTCCCCGAGCCCAGTCCGGCCATGAAAATGAACACCTTTCCAACGGTTGGGTTGGGCGCCAGGATCATCCCGACAAAGCTGATGATGGTGAGAAGAGTGGTTAGGATCAGGAAGGGCTTCGGCTTGAAGAAGTTAAGCAGGACCGCACCGAGGAAACGGCTGATCATGAGAGCAGCGAAATAGAAGCTGATCCCTCTGGAAGCAGTTTCCAGGTCAAGATTAAAATTCTTTTGCAGATAGTTGGCAATATTCGAGTTCATCCCAACATCGGAGCCCACCACCAGGAAGATCCCGATAACCATCATGAGAACCAGAGGATTACCCAGAAGTTTGAAGCAGCTGGAGAAGGTGGCCGGCTTCTTGTCCGTTTTGGTCTCGTCAATTTTGGTCACATAGAGCCAGAACACGGCAAGGAAGGAGGTCACGGCATACACTGCGAACACAAGCTTCCAGTCGTTGAGCCTGGTTGCCATGAAAGTGGCGATGATCGGTCCCAGCAAACTGATAATAGCCTTCACAAATTGTGTAAGGCTCATGAAGCTGGAAAATTTCGCAGTGGGGGTTACATCATGGAGCAGCGGGTTGGCCGACACCTGTACGATGGTATTTCCAATCCCCAGGAGGATAAATGCCACAAGCATCAGCGGAAAAGAGTATAGGGAATCCGACAGATAGGTGATCATCGGCAGGGCCATCCCCAGTCCGGTCACCCCCATCCCCAGATTCAGGATCTTCTTTTTGCCGTAGCGGTCCAGAAGAATACCGGTTGGAACCGACAACAGGAAGAACCATACAAAGGCCATGGATGGGATCAGTTGGGCGACTGAATCCGTAAGGTTGAAGTCCTTCTGGGCATAACCGGCCGAGACGCCCACGATATCAACAAATCCCATGACGATGAACGACATGAACACCGGAAGGATCTGCTTTATGTTCACTTTTACTGCTGACATACTATTTTGGTGTTAAGAATGTTTATGGTTAGTTCATTTTTTCGATCAGTGGCCTGATGCGGGTCCAGAATGCAGGTTCCAGAAGCCTTGCGCTGCCGATAATGGCTGCATCCTCCTTCAGTTCCGACCAGGCAATGCGGGTTTTGCAATTCAGGGAGGCAAGCGATTTCTCAAATGCCGGCATGAACAGGTCGGCTGCACCGGCCATATTACCTCCGATCACCAACACCTCGGCCGAGAATTTCACCAGCCATTCGCCCAGGAAAGCACCGGCATTAGTCCCAAATTCCTCAAACAGGGCAGCTACCTTTGAATCCTTACGTGCATGATCCGCGATCTCTTTTACTCCCGGCATGGTTTCCCCGGTGAGGGCTGCATATTGTTTCACATACCAGCGGGTGGAAAAATAGTCATCGGCGATGCCATCCTTAAATGGCAAATGCCACACACATCCCATTTTGGGAGTATCGGCACGGTCAACTACCGGGACCCCTCCATCGATAAAGGCTGAGCCAAATCCGGTTCCCAGGGTGATGGCCACAGATTTCTGGGCATCGGAAGCATTTCCGATCCAGGCCTCGCCTACTGCAAAGGCGGTGGCATCATTCATGTACCTGAAAGGAAGCTTCGGTGAAAGGCTCAGAAGCTTGCGGATACCTTCCGAAACATTGACCCCGTAAAGCTTCAGGTATTTCTCTACCTTTTCAAACAGAGCAATGCCATTGACATAATCAAACGGTCCGGGCATGGCAAAACCAATCCCCGCCAGTTCCCCGATCTCAATTCCCAGTACGGACTCACCGATCGCCTCGGCCCACACCCCCAGAATATCATCCGCCGAGGCGGTATTGTCAACCGGCAGAGTCACCCTCGACTCGGGAAGGATCATCTGGTGTTCAAGGTCAATCAGGGCGCAGGAAATATGGCTTCCGCCAATATCCGTTCCAATGGCGTATTTTTGATTCATGGATAGTTTTGGTTTAGTATAGTGCCGGTAAAAATAGTCATTTGCTTTATAACATCGGATTCCCTAAACTAGTACCTGATATTTGTCTGAATCTTAGATTTTATCCCCATGAAACCCCAATCCTCCATCTCTCTTTCTCATCTCTTTATTCTTTCTTTCGCCTTTCTTCTCTCTTCTTTCGCCTTATCCTCCCAAGTCCTCCCCGAGTACCTCTATTCACGTGCCGAAAGAACCAACTTTCAGGAAACCTCCCTTAACGCCGATGTGGTGAAGTTCACCGAAGC
>Ga0172370_10002243_pt1 | contig 28227 bp, 24 predicted proteins | sample LakKiv5m_FD_114538 | JGI IMG/M metagenome (GOLD analysis project Ga0172370, IMG submission 114538) | Freshwater microbial communities from Kabuno Bay, South-Kivu, Congo - kab_022012_11.5m | ecosystem: Environmental > Aquatic > Freshwater > Lake | place: Democratic Republic of the Congo...
TCGGCAGGAGTATATTTCATCACTGTCAATACAAACGAAACCAGTGTAGTAAAGAAAGTTACCTTAACAAAGTAATATTAAAATGTTTTAAATAGAAATCCCGGTGATGAGCCGGGATTTTTTATTAATAAAAAGAATGGAAAAAAAAATTTCTTTAAGTCAGGCACAATCTATTGTTGATCAATGGATAAAAGAAAAGGGTGTTCGTTACTTTAATGAATTGACCAATATGGTGTTATTAATGGAAGAGGTTGGAGAATTAGCTCGATTAATAGCACGGGAATATGGTGAACAATCCTATAAAAATAAGGATGATGCCAGTTCAATTGCTGATGAGCTAGCTGATATATTTTTTGTAATCATATGTTTGGCCAATCAAACAGGCATTAATCTCACCGATGCTTTTTTAAAAAATCTGAATAAAAAGAATGAACGAGATGTTAAACGTCATTTGAATAATCCGAAATTGCATAAAAATTTTAATGATGAAATACGATAAAAGAGGGGTTTCTGCCGATAAACACGAAGTTCATAATGCTATTAAGAACTTAGATAAAGGATTATTTCCAAATGCATTTTGTAAGGTTTTACCTGACTATTTAAACAATGATGACCAATATGGTTTGATTATGCATGCTGATACTGCCGGGACCAAAACATCTCTTGCTTATTTATATTGGAAAGAAACAGGTGATTTATCTGTATGGAAAGGTATCGTTCAGGATGCTATTGTAATGAATATTGACGATATGGCTTGTGTGGGTATTGTTGATAATCTTGTACTTTCATCAACAATTGGAAGAAATAAAAATTTAATAACAGCTGATGTAATTTCTGAATTAATCAATCAAACTTTGTTTTTTCTAAAAAAAATGTCATCACTTGGTATTAATATTCACCTTGCAGGAGGTGAAACAGCTGATGTTGGAGATATTGTCAGAACCATTGATGTTGGTGTTACTGTCACAGCAAGAATCAGAAAAGATCATGTTATTGTAATCGATCCTCATCCCGGAGATGTTATTGTAGGATTAAGCTCATTTGGTCGTTCATTTTATGAAGATGAATATAATAGTGGAATTGGCTCAAATGGATTAACTTTTGCCCGCCACGAAGTTCTTTCTAAAGTTTATGCTGAAAATTACCCTGAAAGTTTTGATCCTAACCTTGATGATAGCTTTGTATATACTGGTAAAAACATACTGACTACACCTTCACCTATTGATGGAATTACTACTGGAAAGTTATTGTTATCACCTACCAGAACTTATATGCCTGTAATTAAAGAAATTCTACAAAATATTAATAAAGAAGACATTCACGGAATCATTCATTGTACAGGAGGTGGGCAAACGAAAATTTTGCATTTTATAAATGACTTACAAATAATTAAAAACAATATGTTTGAAATTCCACCTGTATTTAAAATGATACAGAAACAGGGTAATTGTGATTGGGCTGAAATGTTTAAAGTATTCAATATGGGTCATAGGCTTGAAATCTATTGTCCTGAAAGTGTTGCCAGATTAGTAATTGATTCTTCTGAAAAATTTAATATCAAGGCTCAGATAATTGGTTATGTTGAAAAATCTGAGTCGAAAACTGTTGAAATTCATCATTCAGGAAAAGTCTATACTTTTAATTAATGAGAAATCTCGTATTTATTATTACCATTACTTTCGCTAAATTATTTAGCTTTTATACCTCATAAAAAGTTTAGTAAAAAATTTTTATTTCTTTTGAAATAAAGCTTAGATTTGCTATCAAATTCACTGTTAACTAAATAACATACTTAGTTTTATTATATGACATTACTTGAATCAATTCGTGAAAATGCACGAAAATTAAATAAAAGAATTGTACTTCCTGAAGCATGGGAAGAAAGGATGCTTAAAGCTGCAGATATATGTATTGCAGAAAAAATAGCAAGGATGACTTTGATAGGTGATGAAAAACACATTCATTCTGAAGCATCAAAATTTGGACTAAAACATATCGAAGAAGCTGTTATTATTAATCCATTGACCTATCCGCGAATGGAGGAATTTGCTCAAATGCTTTATGAAATCAGGAAAAATAAAGGTCTTACTGTTGAAGAAGCAAGAAAGTTGTTACTCGACCCATTATATCTGGGAATTATGTTGATAAAAGCTGGGGTAGTGGATGGAGAAGTAGCCGGGGCAAACAATGCTACAGGAGATGTTTTTCGCCCCGCTTTACAAATTGTAAAAACATTACCAGGTATTTCAATTGTTTCAAGTGCATTTCTGATGTTATTGAAAGATAAAACTTTTGGTGACAATGGTATGGTATTATTTGCCGATTGTGCACTGAATCCTGCTCCTGATGCTCGTCAAATGGCAGAAATAGCTGTTGCAACAGCACACACTGCACGAACATTGGGAGGTATCGAACCTCGTGTTGCAATGCTTAGCTTTTCTACCAAAGGTAGTGCAAGCCACGAAATGGTTGACAAAGTAGTGGAAGCAACAAGGATTGCAAAAGAATTAGCTCCTGATTTGAAGATTGATGGTGAATTGCAGGCAGATGCAGCTATTATTGAAGCAATAGGTAAAAAGAAAGCTCCTGGCAGCGAAATAGCTGGCATTGCCAATGTCTTAATTTTTCCGGATTTACAAAGTGGAAATATCGCCTATAAATTGGTACAACGCATGGCAGGGGCTGAGGCTGTTGGCCCTGTTACTCAGGGTATGGCTGCCCCCATAAATGACTTGTCCCGGGGTTGTTCAGTAGAAGATATTGTTAATGTTGTTGCCATTACTGCCAATCAGGCAGGTGGTATAAATTAAAAAAAAATTTATGACAGAAGTATTAGAAGATTATAGTTTAAGAAAAAGAACCCGTTCTGAAGATGGCATGATTAAACGCATCGGTATTGTGGGTGGTGGTTCTATTGGTCAGGAGATAGCAGTTGAAGTAAGTAAAGCTGGTATCGAAGTAATTATTGTTGACATTTCTGAAGAAAGATTGACCGAAGTGAATAGGCTTATTCAGGATTTACTGGATGTGATGATAAATCGTTGGGGAATGACAGGTAGTGAGAAAAAATCAATTTTATCTAGATTGGTATTTACAACAAATTATGCTGATTTAAAAAACACCAGTATTGTTATTGAATGCATCAATACTCAACGTTCGATTAGTAATCTTGAAGACCGAAAAAGTGTTTTTCGTAAAATTGAAGAACAGGTATCCGGTGATACAATCATTGCAACCAATGCAAGTACAGTACTTGTGGCTGACCTTGCTGTGGTGCTTAAAAAACCTGAAAGATCGATAGGTGTTCATTTTATTTCTCCAGTTTCTTCAGTCAATATTATAGAAATGAACAAGTGTGTTATCACTAATCAAAAGACTGTTGAAACCATGAAAAAGTTTGCAAAAATGCTTAAAAAGGAAATTGTTAATGTAACAGCATCACCGGGTAATATTTCTACACGTTTGATTATTCCATTAATAAATGAAGCATGTGAGCTTTTAATGGAAGGTGTTGGTACTGTTGAAGATATTGACAAAACATTATCAAAAGGTTTTGGAATGCAAATGGGCCCGTTTGCGTTGGCTGATAAAATTGGTCTTGATAAATTATTGAAGTGGATGGAAGGCTTATATGATGAATTTGGTGATAAAAAGTATAAAACGTCTCCCATCATCAAACGTCTTGTTCGTTCTCAAATGTTTGGTAAAAGGGTAGGCGAGGGTTTTTATATTTACGAAAATGGTAAAAGAATGAGTAAACCAGGTTCGATTCTTAATCTTGGAAGAGAGGATTTTTAATTTCTAACAGTAAAATTTTGTTCTAATGAAAATATTGGTATTAAACTGTGGTAGTTCATCGATTAAATATCAGCTTTTTGATATGACCGATGAAAAGGTTCTTGCAAAAGGTATAGTTGAAAAAATAGGATTAAGTGGTTCTTTCCTGAAAAATGAAAGATTTGATGGAGATAAAGTTACACTTGAAGGCGAAATTTTGGATCATCAAACAGGAATTGAATATATTTTAGGTGTGTTGGTAAGTGAAAAAAGAGGATGTATAAAAGATTTGAATGAAATAGATGCTATTGGCCACAGGGTGGTTCATGGAGCTGAAAAATTTAAAGGTAGTGTAAGAATTACCAGCGATATGGTAGCCAAGATGGAAGAATGTATTGATTTAGCACCACTACATAATCCACCTAATCTAAAAGGAATTTATGCAATAACTGAATTAATGCCTGATAAACCACAGGCGGGAGTTTTCGACACAGCTTTTCATCAAACTATGCCTTCTTATGCATATATGTATGCTATTCCTTATAGTTTGTATGAGAAATATAAAGTCAGACGCTATGGTTTTCATGGAACCAGCCACAGATATGTATCGGCACGGGCTGCAGAAATATTGGGAAAAGATATTAAAACTTTAAAACTTATCACTTGTCATTTAGGTAATGGTGCCTCAATTGCAGCCATTGATAAGGGCATTTCTGTTGATACTTCTATGGGATTGACACCAGTTGAAGGTCTGATTATGGGAACCCGCTGTGGTGACCTTGACCTTGGAGCATTTGCATATATTATTGATAAAGAAGAAATTGACTTACCAGCAGCTAATACATTAATTAATAAGTTTAGTGGAATGATTGGCATCTCAGGAGTATCGTCTGATATGCGTGATATTGAAAAAGCTGCTGAAGATGGTAATAAAAGGGCAGTATTGTCGCTTGAAATGTATGCTTACCGTGTGAAAAAATACATTGGTGCTTATGCTGCTGCTTTAGGAGGTGTTGATGCTATTGTGTTTACTGGTGGTATCGGAGAAAACGATTTATTTACAAGAAGCAAAATATGTACTGGTCTTGAGTTTTTAGGGGCAAAACTTGACTATAACAAACATGATGGATTACGTGGCAAAGAAATGATTATCAGCACAGACGATTCTAATGTAGTTATTATGGTAATACCGACCAATGAAGAATTGGTTATTGCACGTGATACAAAAGAATTAATTGTTAAAGGCCTGAATGTATTATAGCCTTAGTATATCTTTAATCTGCAATAATTTTTAATATTGAGATTTGATTATTACTGAGCATTAAGATAAATACTTTGACATTTTCTTCATCATTTTTATTCTGAAATGCTAATTTTATTGTACCTCCAAGGTCAACCTCTTTAAATTCGTTATCCTTGTCAATTAACAGATGATTATTTACGATACCAATAATGCCATAACCTAATTCTTTTGAAAAAATAATATTATTTGAAAGGGTATTATTAAAATATGGTATCAATTCCTGTTCTTTCTCAGGTTCATGGATTTGTTTAAAACCTGGTATGCTATATACTTTATTGATGAATTTATCATCTTTCAGGCTACCTTTGAAAATAAGATGACTGTTGTTTTTTGTAAAGATGATAGTATCGGCATATAAAATTTGTTTTGTTTTTAATGAGTATCTTTTTGACCTGACTTCATCAATAACCTGAATTTTTCTGCCTGGTTTAGTATAATAATAATTCACAAAATATCGACCATCATTACTGATAGCACATTTTCCAATACCATCATGGTTGGTTATAATATCATCAAGCTTACTATTTTTACCTATATCCCATCTGACAAATCGGCCACCCATCTGGTCATAGTCCTGATCGCTGGCTGCAATAACCAATTTACCATTATTATAAATCTGCGGCTGTTTAACGAATTGACTTTTACTTTCAGCATATTTATCACCTTTTTCGCTTTTCAGACGCGCATTTAATTTATAAGGATTATTCCCCTTCTCAGAATCAAGCACATACAACTCTTTATTGTCATCATATAATACGATAAAAGTATTATTTTCTCTGACAAAAAAATCATGTACTGTTACTTTTGAAACTTTATTAAGGAGACTAAATACATAGACTGTTTCGAACTTTTGAGTGTAAGCCTCTTTACAAAGTAGTGATAAAAATCCTAAAAGGAAAAATAGAACTTTCAAAGTGAAAAATTTAAAGTATAACATTTAGTTGATGTGGCAAAAATATATTTTGTAATTATTCTGATAAAGTAATGTAATCAACAAAATTGAATCATTGTATTAACAAAACCTGATTAGTTATTTTGGTGCCATTAGATACTTTTATTATATATAAGCCGGAAGTCAATACCGAAACATCTACAGGTATCGTAAATAATCCGGGCTCATTGTGAATTTTGTTTTTAATGATTGATTTTCCATTGATGTCAAAAACTTCAATAGCAATATCATTTATTTCTGAGGATTCTAAATTCAGGAAAACTACCTGATTGGCAGGATTGGGATATAGTTCAAAAAACTTGTTGTCAAGGTTTTCATTAACCGAAACCGACATTCTTAGATTAACATTATTGCAGGTGTTGTTGTTGGTTGAATTTGGATCAGAAACATGGTCTGCCATATTTCTAAGACTACTTTCAATACAAAAAGGTGTATTTTCAGCACCAGAACTGAAGCCAATACCAAAGCTATTCCATGTGTGGGTATAAGTTTCTCCTGAAGGTACATCATTAGGCAGTTTTATAGGTTCAACCTGCATTAGCGGCTGGCCAAAAATTTTAAATTGATAAAAAATGGTATCTCCTGTTTTTAAATCGCCAGGGCCATTATTTTTAAAGTTTACCCTGATCAGAAATGATATATTTTTATAAATTACTTCCCCAACGGATGGTTTTACCATTTGTGCACTGATGTCAACACTTCTTTGGGCATGTAGTATGCTGGGAAGCAGGATGATAAAAGTAAACCATAATGTTAAATTTTTCATAATCTTTTTATTTTGCTATTATTTTAAGGTTATAAAGATAGTTAATAATCATTAAATAATATTTTATTGATGCTGGTCTCTTAATAAATCATTTACAATTTTTACAGGATTGAAAGTCGTGAGAGGAACCTCAACAAATACAGTATTCCAGTTGGCCATTGCACCATTCCATAATCCCGGCAATTCTAGTGCTTTTAATTCTTTCCCATCTTTTGACTTTGTTGAAATAAATCCTGTATTAGGATCGGTGAAATTTTTTAAATTAAACTTTTTACCTTTAAAATCATATACAGATAATACCATATCTACCGGATTGAAATGTGTGGAAGCATTAAAAATATTTTTATGTGCATTGTTGTTAAAATTAAATTGTGAGGATTCCAGAATTTGTAATTGAACTGTTTCATCGCTGCTTTGTACCCAGAATGGACCGCCACCTGGTTCTCCTTCATTTTTTACCATACCACATACTCTTAATGGACGATTCAATATTATAAACAGATATTCTGCTTTTTCTACTAAATCAAAATACTTATAGTGTTCTGGAATTTTTATTTGAAGCTCTTTTTCAATGAATTTTTTTATAATACTCAACGACTCATTGGTAATATCACCAGTGTCAAGCTGGTCGAGATAGTAAAATATTTTTTCCTGTAATTGTAGTAAGTACCCGGCAATAAGTTTTTTAAATTTTATTGTTTCTCCTTTTAAATGGTCAGGAACAACATTGTCAATGTTTTTTACAAAAATGATATCGGCATTTATTTTATTCAGGTTTTCAAGTAAAGCACCATGTCCGCCAGGCCTGAATATCAGTTGGCCATCTGTTTCTCTAAAAGGCTCATTGTTACTATCAACTGCTATAGTGTTGGTCTTTTTCTGTTGTACTGAAAATTTAATTTCAAAGGTGTGTCGATAATACTTTGTATAATAGTTTTTTACTTTTTTTACCAATAATTTAACATCAGCAAGGTGTTCTTCTGAGACAGTAAAATGTATCCTGCATACACCGTCAGATGAAATGGCATACAAGGCAGCTTCGGCAAGGTGTTCACCAAGTGACGTACGCATGAAGTTATCATAATTATGAAACTTGATGAGTGCTTTTGGCTTTGAAGCATAATTTAATCCTTTTGATGTAAGAAGATAGTCTAAAATTACATTTATATTACCATTCTGAATAAGAGTATTTATGTGATATCCATCTTTACTGAGTGCAGCAACAAGGTCATTATAAAACGCAAACTTATTTATATTATTAACAAAATTATAAACTGAGTTAAATTCTTTATTATCTTCAAGCTCTTTTAGTTGTTCGTGTTGACTAAAATTCTTATTTCTGAAAACTTGCAGGGTTTGAAACATACGACTGGCAGCCCCTGAAGCAGGAACAAATTTTATAATTTTTAAGTTTTTATTTTTTTTGTCGTAATATCTTATAAGTCTGTCTATTTTGTCGTCTGTGAATGCAATAATGCCATTTCCAAGTGTTGCAGGTGCTACTATTTCAAGTACAGTAAACCCACGTTTAAATGATTCTATCTGTGCGTAAACATTTTCTAATTTTTGGCCAATTGCCATTATTTGTTTTATATCTTTTTCGGTAAACATCGCTTTTTCCCCAATACGGTTTTTAATTTCTGTTTAGTAAATTATTTCAAATTTACTTTATTGTAATAGCATATAAAAGAATTTACCTTCTACAACTTTAAAAGTAATAAGTTTTATAGCCATTAAATTTACCAAAATATTTTCAACAATGAATTTTGAAGAATTTAAAATTTTGCAGGCTTTAATAAAACCTATGCTTTCATTCGATTCAAGATAATTCAGCAACACCTTTTCTTTTGATGTATATTTGATATAGGTTCCATTTGGATTTGATAGCCGTCTCCAATATTTAATTATTACATTATTGGCCAGAATATTCTGATCATGAGCTCTGATATAAGCCTTCCATTTCCCGTTTTCGTTTTGTGCAAAATAAGGTTTATTGCTTCCTTCAGAAACAATTACCTCCAAAACAGTTTTTTTTTCAATTTCCCAAACTTCATTGCTCAGGATAATTTCTGGTTTTGAATAAGTATTAGCTGCAGCTTCAAGCATAAATAGTTCTTCATCGGAACGAATGCCTGCAATGCTGCCATTATCTCTGACACCTATCAGCAAAGTTCCCCCTTCAGAATTGGCAAATGCTACCAGAGAACGTGCAATTTTTCGGGAGTCACTGATATTATATTTAAAATCAAGCTTTTGACCTTCGCCTTGTGAAATTAACGCTTCGATATAAGATTTTTGTCGAAACACTTTGATTCCATTGATGATAAAATTTTACCATTTTTTGGGTTGAATTTTATCAAGTTTTTTCTCTTCATATCTTGCCATAATAAAAAGCAAATCTGAGAGACGATTGACATAATGTATGATTAATTCTGGTATATCCTCATTTTTTTTCAGGGTAATGATTATTCTTTCAGCTCTACGTGCAATTGTACGGCAGATATCCAACTTTGCTGACACAATGGTACTTCCTGGAATAACAAAACCTGTCAGTTCAACCATTAATTCATAATGATATACCATTTCAGTAAGTCGTTCGGCATCCTTTTCTTCTATCGGTATAACGTACTGAATATCTTTTGATGCCAACTGTCCAGCCACCCTGAAAAGGTCATTTTGTATGGATTCTATTTGTTCATATATCGTTTTTTCAGTTACATAATGTTTGGCTTCACCCAAAAATGAATTGAGTTCATCAATAGTGCCATAAGCTTCTACCCTTAGATCATCTTTCCATACTCGTTCACCGCTCCAGAGCCCTGTTTTTCCTTTATCACCTGATTTTGTACTGATACTCATGAAATTCTTTTATTTGATGATGACTAAAGTCGTGCCATCTTAATGTATTATAAAATTACTTTTCGATAATAAATATACTTCCTCCATGTCCTATGCTATATATTTTACCACTATTGTCATTGACCAGCTCATACTGAGGAAATCTGTTATGATTTGAAAGTACAACCGGTTCTTTATTCTTTTCTACAATGATGAAAGCTCCTCTGTATGAACAACCAATAATATTGTCATTATATTTTTCAATATCGTATATACAGCCGCTTTCAGGAATAATATATCTTTTTTCAGGGTCATTAAATTTTCCTATGAGACCATGTTTAAAGTATAGGGCATTTTTACAGCCTGCATAATACAGTTCTCCATCTATCATCGAAATTTGATGTACTAATCCCTTTATATATCCTGCCTTTTCCCAATTTTGACCTTTATCAATACTTTTTAAAATAAGTGATCTGTTAGCAGGGAAAAAATAGGCTACCGCATAAATTTGGTTTTTATCTGGTACTTCAAGAAAACACCATACAAAACTATTAAAACGTTTCCAACAAATTTTTTGTTCAGTTATCAGATTGCTGTCATTTAATTTATACGATGCAATAAATCCTTTTGGAAAGGTGGGTTTTCCTTTGGCTATTTTTGAAGATCCTCCACAACTTATTATTTGATTGCTATCTATAACAAGAAGGTTATAATTTGACAGATTCTTAGTTTTAATTGACTGATATGTTGTTAAACTATTGTTTTTTTTATCTATCACCCCGATAATGCCATTTGTCGCACCTATTAATATACTTTTTTTGTATTCAACAAGCCTGAGTAAATGATATTCATTCGGAAAAGAAAACGATGTATTGCTTGTTTTTCCATTGGTATCAATCAATAAAAATGTTCCACTTTCACCAGCTATAAGATATTGATATTCACTCCATTTACATATATCATAAAAGCTGGGATCAGAAGATTTGCCTTTTAATAGAAGATTAACTTTTTGTGCATTGACAAATGCTGAAAGATGCATGACAAATAATAGGATTAGTAAGTGAAATATCTTTTGATGCATCACTGAATGGTTTATTTAAGGGCAACGAAAATAAATAGAAAATATCTTTATATGGATTTTTATCTCAGATACTTTAAAATCGGGCAATTTACTGCAAGGGTGCTACTACTTCAATCAACTCAGGTAAATCCATGTCAAGGTTTTTCAGATGTTCGATAGTAGGAACACCATTCAGGTTCCATCCTCTTCGAGTATAAACAGCATCTAAAAGCTTTTCATATTGATCTTCCCTGAATTTTCGGGTGAGTTTATGTTTTTCTTGTAAGCTAAGGCCTTCTGGATTAACTCCCCATTTTTCCTTGAGTTGTTTATCGTACCTTTCCTGACGACTGAGGTATTCTTCTTCAGTAACAGGTCCGGCAGCACGGTACGGCTGAGCATCGTGTTTACGTAAGCCATAACCCCTTCTGATGTTAAAAATACGCTGGAAATTATAAACTCTTTCACTTTGACGGATCAGTTCATCTTTATCAAACTCCCAACCTGTAACAGATTTGAAAATAGTTACATAATTATCAACATGTTCGGGTACTTTGGCAGGTTCAGGATATTCATGGTTATTTTCAGGTTCGACATCGTTCCATGGAAGTTTGCAGAAACCGGCAAGGCCAAACCATGTTCTGAACATAGGGAAATAGTGAAGTGCTTCTGCTTTATTTTCAAAAGTCGGAATCAGGTTATTAACCATATCCATAAAAATCAGCCATGCTTCATCATGCTGAGGCCCTTTGTTGGTCATAGCATAACCACCCTGCTGAGCCAGCGATTCTTTGGAAACATACTGACTGTATTCGAGTCCCTTATTTTCCATGGCAATATCAAACAGAAACTGAGGATCGCCCCACCCATTAGCAATAAACATTTCCTTCATTTTCCGTACTCCCAGTCCGGCAATTTTACCGAAACCTTCTCCACGAGCCAATTGATGTAATAATTCCATGGCATCATCTTCATTACCAAAATTGAGTTCAAGTCCACCAGTTCTTTCTTTATTAAGAATTCCATTTTCATAACATTCCATTACAAAGCCAAGAATTGTTCCCCAGGTAATAGTGCAAATACCGTATGTATCGCAATAAAAATTGGCTTCTATCGTCCAGAAGGGATTAAAAATTCCGGCACAAGAGCCTAATGATGCAGCTGTTTCATACTCAGGACCTTCAACACTTACTTTTGTGCCTTTGTAAGGTCCGGTTTTTAATTCATAATTATCAACTGTTTTGGCACAGCTCATGTTACAGCCAATCCAGCAACCATCAGGCATACCTTGTGTAAATAGTTTTTTATATTCTTCTGAGTGCACATTCAGGGCATCTTTATGACTGCCATATTTGAAGTTATGGGTTGGAAAAAGGTCATAATCATTCATAATATTGGTCAAATGTGCTGTTCCCTTGCTTCTCATTTCACATTGTTTGTCATCAAGTTCTTTTATTTCACGATTAAAACGTTTTCCTCTATCCATGATAGCCTGCAAATCAACAACATTATTCAGGTTGCCTTTAACACCATCAATTTTAGCTACCAAAGCTTTAATTCTCTTGTTTCTGAAAACAGTTCCTATTCCGCCTCTTCCGGCTTGTTTCAGTCTTACAACTTTACGTCTGGGGTCATAAAAGCTGAAATTTAACATTCCTATTAAAGAGTGATCAGCTGCATCTCCAGTAGATACTACTGAAATATTCATTTTATCTTTTTCATCATTGGCATACATTTCTGTCAGTATCTCAGTGAGAATATGAGAATCTGAAGGTAATGTTTCAGGAACTTCAATGATTTCAACCACTTCACGGGTTTTATCAAATAGCACAATTACTTCTTTATCGGACTTTCCCTGAATTTCAACAGCATCGAAACCACAAAATTTCGAATATGGACCGAAATATCCTCCAACATTACTGTCAATGACAATGTCGGTTTGTGGACTAATAGATACGCACAAGGCCTTGCCGGTTCCGGAATATTGTGTAATACCACAACAAGGTCCACCACTAATCACAATTTCATTATCGGCATCATCCCATTTTGTGTCAGGTTTTGTTGCATCCCAGAGTAAACGAAGTCCGAAACCTTTACCTCCAATGAACTTCTTCTTCATTTGCTCTGAAACAGGTTTTTCTTTTATCTCATGATTGCCTACATTAATATAAATTGTTCTGTTGTTATATCCTTTTTCAATAGGGAACCATGTATATTTATACTCTTTTAAAAGTTTAAACTCAGATTTTAATCCTTCGATATTCATAGATTTGACTTTAATTGAAACAATGATTGCATGCAAATGTATTAAAAAGAGTATGAATGAAAAAAATTGTTTCTTTCTTTTCTACTGTGAAAATATTCAGTTGACTGTAGCGGTTTCATTAATTTATTTTTTATTTAATTTTTATTTTTTAATATAAATTTTTTGAAAAATTAAGTTGCTGATTTAATCGGAATTTTTTACAGATATTATATAAATTTATTTTATGATTATCCATCAGATTTTTTAGAATTTACATGAGAAATATCAAAATTTATAATTATTAAGAGTAAAATTTATTCAAACTAAACTGTTAAAAATATAATACATAAACCTTTAGACTTAAATTTGCATAAGAACTAAAAACATGACATTTAACGAAATCAGGTCTATTTTAACGACTAAAACCGTTGGTATTGCAGGTGCAGGAGGTTTAGGATCCAATTGTGCCTCAGCATTAGTCAGAGTAGGAATCGGAAAAATTATCATAGCTGACTTTGATATCATTGAAGAAAGCAATCTGAACAGACAATTTTATTTTAAATCACAGATTGGAATGAAAAAAGCAATCGCTATCAAAGAAAACCTCCTTCTAATCAATCCTGATGCTCAAATTGAAACCCATGATACTTTTCTGACTCCTGAAAACATTCCGGAGATTTTTAACAATTGTGATGTTATTGTTGAAGCATTTGACAAAGCAGAACAAAAGCAAATGCTGATTGAAACAGTGCTAAGTGTTTGGCCTGAGAAACCTTTGGTAATTGGGCTTGGGATGGCTGGTTTTGGCGACAGCAATAATATTAAAATGCATAGGGAAGGAAATCTTTTCATTTGCGGAGACGAGCTATCAGAAATTTCAGACCTGAACCCACCTATTGCTCCCAGAGTGGGTATGGTGGCCAATATGCAGGCAAATACTGTTTTAGAAATTCTTTTAAATTAAATTAATGCTATGGAAATTACTTTAAATAACAGAATTGAGACTTTTGATGCAGATGAAATGACTGTTTCAGAACTTTTAGAAATTAAAAAGTTTACTTTTAAAATGCTTATTGTTAAAATCAATAATCAACTTGTGAAGAGAGAAGATTTTTCTCATTCTGTTATTAAGGATGGTGATATTGTGATGGTTTTGCATCTGATTAGTGGTGGCTGAAAGTATTTTTTACATGGAAAACATTAGTACATTATTTTCAGAATATGAATCACGGTTATGTTTATATCATGTCGAATTTCACCAGAACTACTTTTTACATAGGTGTAACAAATGATATAGTCAGGAGAGTTACTGAACATAAAGCCATGAAAACTAAAAGTTTTACAAGCCGTTATAAAGTTACAGACCTGATGTATTATGAATATTTTGAATTAATAACAGATGCAATTGACAGGGAAAAGCAATTAAAAAACTGGCATCGGGAATGGAAAATAAATCTGATTAAAAGTGTTAATCCTGAAATGCTTGACTTGTCAATTACAGAGCTTGGAATGGAGTAATATTATTATGAATACTTAATTTTATTTCACCTCCCATTATGCCAATGCCATCAATCATGCTGAACCTGCCAGACTTCAGGCTGACTCGTTTATGCATCTTCCTAAGCACTAAAGTAAGTTTTAGTAGATTCTGAAACGAGTTCAGAATGACTGTAGTAACGTAGTGTACGAGACCTAACGTAACGAGTTCAGAATGACTGTAGTAGCGTAGTGTACAGGGGCTAATGTAATAAATTCAGAATGACTGTAGCGTTTTAGTGTTAAAGTAATAAGTCTGTGATAAGAGCAGAAATCATTTCCAAACCATTTTTATCATCATCATCAAAAAAGTTTCGTTGTTCGCTGTCAACATCAATAATCATGACAACCTTCCCCTTTTTATCAAAAACAGGCACTACTATTTCAGACTTTGACAACGAACTGCAGGCAATATGCCCTGGAAATTGTTCCACATCAGGAACAATAACTGTTTTTTCTTTTTCCCACGCAGTACCGCAAACACCTTTACCTTTTTGTATCCTGCTGCAGGCAATCGGTCCCTGAAACGGACCTAATAGCAATTCCTTATCATTTTCCACAAAGTATACTCCTACCCAAAAATAGTCAAAACCATACTTTAAAACAGCCATGAGGTTTGATAAATTGGCTATCAGATTTGGTTCATGCTCAAAAAGAATTTTTATTTGAGGAAAAAGCATCTGATACTGCCCGCTTTTGCTTAACGACTTGTCAATACTGATATTTTCAGACATTAGTTTAATTTTATATCTACTAAAGATGCAAATTTAAACTGGCAACTGCAATATTGGGTAACAAAACAAATAGTTTTTATATTTGGTCGTAGTAGCATGCTACGACCAGTAGGGATTCTAATTTTACAGGTAAGATTATTATAAAAGAACTAGATTCAGAAACTCATCACTTTGTTGCTACGTTTTATTTTATTGCTTACGATCCATATTATCAGGATACAGTAACCATTACCGAGGGAATAATCAGATAATGAGTTAAGGATATTAGTTTTATCGATAAACCTAAAATTCATAAGCATTGGCAATACTAAAAATAAAAATACTGCTTTTGAAGGCCATTTTTTTACAACTTAGTATTAAGCCAAAATGTAAAAATCCCTTGACTAAAAATTAGACAATCTCACAAACTTACAATCTAAATTTAATATAAAAATAGCGGATTAAAGACGTCATTAATTTCAAATTTTATTATTTTTGCTCATAAGAGTTTTTTCTGCAATATTTTTGTAGCCCATCAGAAAAAATTCTAAAATTGTTTAACATGAAGAAGTCATTATTTTTTACCTTTTTATTTTTAGGGTTTACAGCATTATTTGCGCAGGAAGAAGCCCGTTTAATGCGTTTTCCTGCCATTTACAACAACCAGATTGTATTCAGCTATGCAGGAGATCTTTATTCTGTTGCCCGCAGTGGTGGCACAGCCCAAAAACTCACCAATCATGCCGGTTACGAAATGTTTGCCCGTTTTAGCCCGGATGGGAAAAACATTGCATTTACAGGCGAGTACGATGGCAATCGTGAAGTTTATCTGATGCCTGCTACCGGTGGTGTACCAAAACGACTAACTTTTACATCCACATTAAGTCGTGACGATATTTCAGACCGTATGGGACCCAACAACATTGTAATGACCTGGAAAGACAATGAAAATATAGTATTCCGAACAAGAATGAAAACCTTCAACGATTTCACAGGAAGCCTTTATTCTGTTAATGTGAAAGGAAATTTACCTGAAGAATTACCTTTCCCCAGAGGTGGTTGGTGTACCTACTCCCCTGATGGTAAAAAGATAGCCTATAACCGCATTTTCAGAGAATTTCGTACCTGGAAATATTACAAAGGTGGAATGGCTGATGATATTTGGATTTATGATTTTAACACTAAGAAAACTGAAAATATTACCAATACTGTCAATCAGGACATATTTCCGATGTGGTATGGAAATAAAATATACTTTTTATCCGACCGTAATCGTATCATGAACTTATTTGTGTACGATCTGACAACTAAAACTACCAGCCAGATTACCGAATTTAATGTTTATGATGTCAAATTTCCTTCTTTGGGCAACAATGCTATCGTATTTGAAAATGGAGGATTTATTTATGTTTATGATTTACAAAATGGTAAACTGGATAAAATTAGTATTAACATCACAAATGACTTTATCAATTCCCGAAATGTATTGGTTGATGCTTCAAAATCTGTTAATAGTGTAAGCCTTTCACCTGATGGAAAAAGAGTATTAATGACAGCCCGCGGTGAAGTTTTTTCCTTAGCTGCCGATAAAGGCATCACTTATAACCTGACCAAAACCTCAGGTGTACACGAAAGAAATGCTGTTTGGTCGCCAGATGGTAAAAAATATGCCTGGATTTCAGATAAAAGCGGTGAATTTGAAATCTATGTTAAGGAAACCGGAGATGGAAAAGAAGCCATTCAGCTTACAAATGATGGAATAGGCTATAAATATCATTGTGAATGGTCGCCAGATAGTAAAAAACTGATGTGGGCAGACAAAGAACTTAAATTGTATTACATCGATGTAGAAACGAAAAAAATAACAGTTGTTGACAAAGCCGAAAGCTGGGAATTCAACCAATACACATGGTCACCCGATAGCAAATGGATTGCTTTTACGCGTCCTGAATACGAAAGTGAAAGTATAATCTATTTGTATGAACTGGCAACAGCAAAAAAATATGCTGTTACCGATGGATGGTTCAGTTCCTCTCAGCCCAGTTTCAGCCAGGACGGGAAATACTTGTTTTTTGTATCTGAGCGTGATTTCAACCCTACTTATTCATGGACAGAGTGGAATCATTCCTATTCTGACATGTCAAGGGTTTATTTTGTTACACTTTCAAAAGAAACACCTTCACCATTTGCCTATAAAGATGCTGTTGTTTCGATAAAAGAGGAAACTCCTGCTGAACCAAAAACTGATTCAAAAGAAAAGAAAACCGACAAAGCAGTGGTAAAATCAACTGATGTAAAAATTGATATTGATGGATTGCAAAGCCGCATCCTTGTTATACCCGAGAAATCGGGTAGCTATTTTAATGTTAATTGTATTGATGGTAAAGTATATTATTTGCGGGGAGCAACCAATGAAAAAACAAAGTTAAAAATGTTTGACCTCGGCACTCAAAAAGAAAGCGAGCTTGGTGAAATAGCTAATTATGAAATTTCTGCAGATGGTAAAAAAATGCTCATTGTAAAAGAAAAAAATTATTATGTTATTGACATACCTAAAGGAAATCTCAATCTGGCAGAAGGTAAAATTGATATGTCAGAGATGAAAGTGTGGGTCAACCGTCAGGAAGAATGGCAACAAATGTATGCTGAAGCCTGGCGGCAAATGCGTGACTTTTTCTATGCTCCCAATATGCATGGTGTTAACTGGAAAGCCATTTATGATAAATATCTGCCATTGGTAAAATTTGTTAATCACCGCGATGATTTGAACTATATCATAGGTGAAATGATAGGTGAGTTAAATATTGGTCATGCTTATGTAGGAGGAGGTGATCGCCCGCAGGTGGAAAAAATAAATATGGGTTTATTAGGTGCTGTTTTATCTCAGGACGAATCCGGTTTTTATAAAATAGAAAAAATCCTAGAAGGACAAAACTGGGATAAAGAATTACGTTCTCCATTGACAGAAGTGGGTGTTAATGTCAAAGAAGGAGAATATATCACAGCGGTAAACGGAGAGCCAACCAATAAAATGAATAATATTTATCAATATCTTATTGGTACTGCCGGAAAAGAAGTGATGTTGAGCATCAATTCAAAACCCGACCTGTCGGATAGCAGAAAGGTCATTGTTGTCCCGATAGATGATGAAAGTGGACTATACTATTACAATTGGGTACAGGAAAACATCAGAAAGGTAAGCGATGCCACAGATGGCAAAGTCGGGTATATACACATTCCTGATATGGGTGTTGCCGGACTCAACGAATTTGTTAAATATTTTTATCCTCAGTTAGCTAAAAAAGCTTTGATTATTGATGACAGAGGAAATGGTGGAGGTAATGTTTCCCCTATGATTATTGAAAGACTTAACAGAGAATTACTACGTGCTAATATGTCAAGAAATACACGTAAAACAACCACGCCACGTCAGATGCAGTTGGGGCCGAAAATTTGTCTGATCAATGAATATTCGGCTTCTGATGGAGATTTATTTCCATATCAGTTTAGAAAATATAATCTGGGGAAACTGGTAGGAAAGCGTACATGGGGAGGTGTTACGGGAATCAGGGGAAGCTTGCCTTTTCTGGATGGAATGTTTTTAAACAGGCCTGAATTTGGCACGTATGATGAAAATGGATGGATAATAGAGGGTTATGGGGTAGATCCTGATGTATATGCTGACAACGACCCTTATAAGGAGTTTTCAGGTATTGATGAACAGCTCAACAAAGCCATCGAAATGATACTTGAAGAACTGAAGAAAAATCCGATTGAAATTCCTGATATACCACCTTTCCCTGATAAATCGAAATAGTGACTTGGTTGAGTGGTGGCACGACTTCAAGTCGTGCCACCACTTTATAACAATAGATCATAGCTCATTTGATAAAACTCTTCAGGAGTTTCAGGTAGAATTAGCAATTCTTTCCCGAGTTGTAAATTGCACAAGTCTGATAAATTGTGATAATATTCGATAAATGATGAGTATTTCCAATCTTCAAATTTGTTAACCAATCTGCTTTTTATTGGGTTTTGATGAATATAATTGAAGCAAATAAAAGGTGTATCGACTGGGTTACTTTCATTAAGCTCTTTACATTTTGAATTTTGTTGAAACAGTGAACCTATTCTGTTTTTTTCAAGATTGATAGCCCTGGTATAGGAACTCAACATTGTCCTGAAAGAATTATAAAACTTTGTTTCATCGAAATTTTCTTTAGCAACAAATTGAATATGAAAATGATTTGGCATCAGACAATATGATATTATGTCAATGTGAGGGATCAAATGAGATTTTAACTTTTTCTTGAAATAGCAATAGTTTCGTTCGGAGAAAAATATAGTTTCTCTGTTATTACCTCTATTATACAGGTGATATTGCTTTAGTGCTTCAATTATCATTTACAGATAATATTTATTTCACAAATTTAAAGTTTCTTTTAGTGGTGGCACGACTTTAAGTCGTGCCACCACTTCTATCACGATATCAAACTCCAGTTGTATTTACCTTTTCTGAAATTTATAAGGAAAGATTTTAAAGCAGCATGGTTGTTTTCTTCCAATACAGGATCATTCGCTAAAAGGTCTGAAGCATGTTCTCTTGCAAGTTGAAGTATTTTTTGATCAGTTGCAAGATTGGCTATTTTAAAATCCATCAAGCCGCTTTGCTGTGTGCCCGACAGGTCTCCCGGTCCTCGTAAGGCAAGGTCAACTTCAGCAATTTTAAATCCGTCAGTTGTGCTTACCATCGTTTCCATTCGCACCTTTGCATCCTGGGTAAGCTTATTTGAAGTCATTAAAATACAATATGATTGTTCAGCACCTCGCCCAACACGACCTCTGAGCTGATGCAACTGGCTTAGTCCAAACCGTTCAGCACTTTCAATTACCATTACACTTGCATTAGGTACATCGACACCAACTTCAATCACTGTGGTGGAAATTAAAATATTAGAAATACCTTCTTTAAATCGCTTCATTTCATACTCCTTGACATCAGATTTCATTTTACCGTGAACAATTCCAATCTGATATTCTGGTAATGGAAACACTTCACTCAAATGGTCATATCCTTCCATCAGGTTTTTAAAGTCAAGTTTTTCCGACTCAGCAATCAGTGGATATACAATATATACCTGCCGGCCTTCAGCTATTTTTGTTTTAATGAACTCAACCAGCCTGATTCTGCTGTTTTCATAAAAATGATAAGTTTTAATTTCTTTTCTCCCAGGTGGTAATTCATCAATGACAGAAGTATCAAGGTCTCCGTAAAAAGTCATTGCCAAAGTACGTGGAATTGGTGTTGCAGTCATAATAAGTACATGAGGAGGAATATGGCTTTTTGTCCACATTTTTGCCCTCTGTGCCACTCCGAATTTATGTTGTTCATCAATTACCGCCAGTCCAAGCTGCTTAAATTTAATATCATCTTCTATCAGTGCATGAGTACCAATCAATATATTTATTTCACCTGTTTCAATGCCTGACAAAATAATTCTTCTTTCTTTTACTTTGGTTGAACCTGTTAATAGTGCTACTTTTATTGAGGTTGATTTTAACAGATTAATGATTGTGAAATAGTGTTGGGTGGCTAATATTTCAGTAGGTGCCATCAACGATGCCTGCATGTTGTTATCAATGGCTATTAGCATGCACATCAGGGCCACTATGGTTTTTCCACTGCCAACATCACCTTGAAGCAAACGGTTCATTTGTTTTCCATAACGCATATCATTACGGATTTCCCGAATGACTCTTTTTTGTGCTTCGGTTAGTTGAAAAGGTAGAATTTTATGATAAAACAAATTAAAAAATGAGCCTATTTCAGGACATTTGTATCCCTTAACCTTAACATCACGCTGCAACCTGAAACTTATTATCTCAAGTTGTTGTATAAATAATTCATCAAATTTTAGCCTGTATTGTGCTTTCTCAAGAATTTCAGTATCAGCAGGGAAGTGAATATGCCTGTACGCTTCCTTTCTGCTTATCATACCAAGGTTGGTAAGCATCTCATTTGGTAATGTCTCATCTATTGTCTCTGATACCCTACCCAGAAGTTCAATCTGTAGTTTCAAAATTCCATTACTGTCCAGTCCTTTTTTACTAAGGCTTTCATTAGTGCTGTAAACAGGTTGAAAACGTATGTTGATAGATTTTTCTTCACGTAGAGAACTCAATTCCAATTCAGGGTGTACAATATTAAAATAATTTTTAAAGATACTTGGTTTACCAAAGAGGTAATATTCATATCCTTCTTTAATTGAGTTTTGAATCCATTTGATTCCCTTGAACCAAACAAGTTCAATCGTTGCGCTATCATCACTAAAGTTTGCAGTCAGTCGTTTGTTTTTTCCATCGCCTAACTCACGGAGACCTGATATATATCCTTTAAGCTGAATAAAAACAGCATCTGAATTAATTTCTTTGACCTTATGGATTTTGGTTTTATCGACATATCTGAAAGGGAAATAATTCAATAAATCGTTGAAAGTGAAGATTTCAGCATGCTTTTTTAATACAGATGCCCTTAATGGCCCAACCCCTTTTAAAAATTCTATGGGTGTTTCCAATATTTGATTGGCAGACGATACCATTACAACTTTTCTGAATTAGTATTTGACCATTTTAATGTGTTGATCAGATGTTTAATATCAGCTTCCAGAAAGTCAATGATTGGGTCGAGGGAGTCTCTGTTGATCCGTGTTGAAAAATATAATGAACCTCGAATGAAATTAGAAGTACTGTCGGTCAGATAAAAGGATACAGCAGTGGCGGTACTGCCTTCAAGCTCGTATAAAATACCTGTATATCCTGAAGCTGTTTTAACAAAATTTTCACTAATCTCATCTGCTTTTACTGTGTGTTTGTAAACCAGTTCACGAGCATCTTCTTTTAAAATAAGAAGTTCATTGGTTTCATTGATTGCTTTGTAACTTAAATGCAATTTGGCGTTAAATGGGGTAAAATATAAATTATACCAGCAAGGTTCAGCATTTTTGCTGCTGTCGGGATAAACCGATGAGTAAACCGGTATTTCAAAACTAAAATTGCAATCACTTTTATATTGTTTATAGTTACGTTGTGGAAAGTTTATTCTGAAATATGCATGAGGTTTGGGTGTATAGTTTTCTTTACATCCACTTAATGTAGCTATAAATAATACCACTATGATGAAGAAAGTACGCATCACGACTTTGAATTTAATCATTAAACTTATAAACAAAGATAATTAAGTAGTTAATGAGTAATGAATAATAAGCAGGTTAATTGTAAAAGTATAAGTTAAGAATTCAAGTACAAAATACTTTAGTATGCTCATATTAAAAATTGTTTTTCAGTTTTTTTTCAGAAATAAATAAAACTATCAATATGACTTTTTATGATCAAGATCTGAAAAAGTTTTAACTATTTATTAGTAAGTTCATTAAAAGTTATGTTACTTTTTGCTCACTTTAGTATTAATAAAATTTGATTAAACTTTCGGCTTTTATAGAAATACCTGCAAGTGTCGTAACTGTATATTAACTGTGTTTTAATCCATACAGCTATAATGGCCTCAAACTTTATCAAAATTTCTATTTTCTATCGCTTTAATAGTATTTTTAATTCTCCTGGTAATTTTCCCATATTAATGATCATAAGAGAAGATTTTATTTTAACAGTAATTTCGATATTTGCACCAAATTTTTTTCATGCTAAAATACAGAGAATATAAGAATTACGATCATCAGCAGATCGAAAACGATGTAAAAAATTTCTGGAAAGAAGACCATACTTTTGAAAAAAGTGTCATTAGCAGAGAAGGGGCTAAGCCCTATATATTCTATGAAGGTCCACCATCAGCCAATGGCATGCCTGGCATCCATCACATGCTGTCAAGAACATTGAAAGATATTTATTGTCGTTATAAGACATTGAAAGGTTATCAGGTAAAGCGAAAAGCAGGTTGGGATACCCATGGATTACCCATTGAAATCAGCGTTGAAAAGTCCTTAGGAATTACAAAAGAAGATATTGGTAAAAGCATTTCGATAGAAGATTATAATAAGGCTTGTAAACAAGATGTTTTAAAATATAAGAATTATTGGGACTCACTGACCGAAAATATGGGTTATTGGCTTAACCTTGATGATCCCTATATTACGTTTGAAAATAAATATATAGAGTCAGTATGGTGGTTATTAAAACAACTTTTTAACAAAGGCTTACTTTATAAGGGTTATACCATACAACCGTATTCTCCTGCTGCTGGAACAGGATTAAGTACGCATGAACTGAATCAGCCGGGATGTTATAAGCCTGTTAAGGATGTCAGTGCTGTTGTTCAATTTAAATGTATAAAAAATGCTAATTCTGAATTTTTATACAAACAAAGCGACTCAGATGTTTATTTCCTCGCATGGACAACCACTCCATGGACATTGCCTTCAAATACAGCCCTGGCAGTGGGTAAAAATATTGACTATGTATTGGTGAAATCTTTTAATCCTTATTCAGGATTACCAATTCATGTTGTATTGGCGAAACCACTTTTAAATGCTTATTTCCCTGAAAAAAATGCTGAATTAAGTTTTGAAGATTATAAATCAGGAGATAAAAATATTCCTTTTAAAGTAATTTCTGAGTTTAAAGGGAATAAACTCAAAGGATTAAGGTTTGAGCAGTTATTGCCATTTTCACAACCTTCTTCAGGCGATGCATTTGTTGTGGTAACAGGTGATTTTGTTACCATAGAAGATGGTACAGGTATCGTACATATTGCTCCAAGTTTTGGTGCTGACGATATGAAAGTTGCAAAGGAAAATGGCCTGGGCTCATTAACATTAGTGAATAAACAGGGACAGTTTACCGAAGAAATGGGGGAGTTTGCAGGGCGTTATGTTAAAGCAGAATATTCTTCAAATCCTGAAGAAACCAACGTGGATATAGATATTGTTGTGAAATTGAAGCATGAAAATAAACTGTTTAAAACTGAAAAGTACGAACATAATTACCCTCATTGCTGGCGTACCGATAAACCAATATTATATTATCCGCTTGACAGTTGGTTTATTAAAACAACATCTTTAAAAGAAAGGTTAATTGAATTAAACAGAACTATTAACTGGAAACCTGCCTCAACAGGTTTAGGTAGGTTTGAAAATTGGCTGGAAAATCTGGTTGACTGGAATCTTTCACGCTCCCGTTTCTGGGGCACTCCTTTGCCTGTTTGGGTGAGTGAAGACGGAGTTGAACAATTGTGTATAGGTTCGATTCAAGAATTAAAATCAGAAATTGAAAAATCAATAGATGCAGGATTTATGACTTTTAATCCTCTTAATGAGTTTGATGTGAATGATTTTAGTGATGAAAACTATAATAAATTTGACCTTCACCGTCCCAATGTTGATGAAATTATCCTTGTTTCACCTGAAGGTAAAAAAATGTTTCGTGAAGCTGACCTGATTGATGTATGGTTTGATAGTGGTGCCATGCCTTATGCACAGTTTCATTATCCTTTTGAAAATAAAGAATTATCAGCATATTTCCCGTCAGATTTTATTTCGGAAGGTGTTGACCAAACAAGAGGTTGGTTTTTTACCCTTCATGCCATTGCCACTATGGTATTTGACTCGGTTTCATATAAAACATGTGTTTCACATGGTCTGGTTTTAGATAAGTTTGGCAACAAAATGTCAAAAAGGATTGGTAATGTGATTGATCCTTTTGAAACAATGGTAAAATATGGGGCAGATGCCACCAGATGGTATATGATAACCAATGCACCTCCATGGGAAAATCTTAAATTTGATCAGGAGGGTGTTGCTGAAATACGAAGAAAATTTTTTGGCACTTTATACAATACGTATGCATTTTTTGCTTTGTATGCCAATATTGATGGGTATAATCATTCTGAATTGGAAGTGCCCTACCATGAAAGACCAGAAATCGACCAATGGATAATCTCTGTATTAAATAGTCTTGTTAAAGATGTAGAAAGCTATTATGAGGATTACGAACCTACTAAAGCAGGACGTGCCATACAGGATTTTGTTATCGACCAATTAAGTAACTGGTATGTCAGGCTTAGTAGAAGAAGATTCTGGAAAGGAGAAATGAGTAAAGATAAACTTTCTGCATACCAGACGCTTTACAGATGCCTTGAAGTGGTCAGTCAGTTGATGTCACCACTTGCACCTTTCTTTTCTGAAAAAATTTTCAGAGACTTGAACGCTGTAACCCAAAAACACAGTGAAAACTCAGTTCATTTAAGTAATTACCCTATATTTGATTCATCCATGATAGATCATCATCTTGAAAGAAGGATGAAACTTGCGCAGGATATTACAACATTGGTATTATCATTACGTAAAAAAGAAAATATCAGGGTACGGCAGCCATTGAGTAGAATATTAGTGCCTGTTACTGATAATAAAACAATATCTTATATTGATCAAATGAAATCATTGATTTTATCGGAGACCAATGTGAAAGATATTGAATATATTACAGACACTATGGGTGTAGTTATTAAAAAAATTAAACCTGATTTTAAGGTATTAGGCCCTAAATACGGGAAATTAATGAAACCATTGGTCGATGTATTAACAGGCTTAGATCAGCAACAGATTTATAAATTAGAACAGGAAAAGGAGTTATCACTTATCGTTGAGGGTGAACAAATTTTTGTTACTACTGAAGACGTGGAGATTATTTCTGAAGATATACCCGGCTGGCTGGTAGCAAACATGAATAGCCTGACAGTAGCACTTGATATAAATATCAACAATGAACTTAAAATGGAAGGAATAGCCAGAGAAATTGTAAATCGTATTCAAAACCTTCGGAAAGCAAAAAATTTTGAAGTTACAGATCATATACTGTTAGAGATAAAAAAAGAAGATAAAATCGATGAGGCATTAAATTATTTTAAAAATTATATTTGCAGCGAAACTTTAGCTGACAATCTTGTTATTAAAGACAATATTTTAGAAAATTTTGATAATATCGAAATTGATGATTTAGTGACAAGAGTAAGAATCAAAAAGAAGTAATATGATAGAGGAAAAGGAAAAAACAAGGTATTCGGATGAAGAACTTGAGGAATTCAAACAAATAATTATTGAAAAACTTCGGAAAGCAAGAGAGGAATTGACATTTCTGCAGGAGTCAATCCTAAATCCTAATGAACATGGTACTGATGACACATATATTGCAAATAAGTTGTTAGACGACAATAGCTATTCATTGGAAAAAGAACATTTGAGCAGGTTGGCCGATCGTCAGCGAAAATTTATTATGAGCCTTGAATCTGCTTTGATACGTATAGAGAATAAAACCTATGGTATTTGCAGAGAAACAGGTAAACTTATCGCAAAGGAAAGATTACGTGCTGTACCGCATGCTACACTGAGTATTGAAGCCAAACAAAAACACTGATTCAAGGTGAAATATTATAAATATTTTTTATTAATTATCCTGATTTTATTAGCTGATCAGGTATTAAAAATCTGGATAAAAACCCACATGTATCTTGGTGAAGAGATACATATATCCGGTAATTGGTTTATTCTTCATTTTACTGAGAATAATGGAATTGCTTTTGGATTGCAGTTTGGAGGGGTTATTGGAAAAATTCTTTTAACACTTTTCAGGATAGTTGCTGCTTCTTTTATCTTGTTCTTCCTGATTAGAACAATAAAAAAGGAATATCCCAATGGTTTTAACTTTTGCCTATCATTAATTTTTGCAGGTGCTGTTGGTAATATTATTGACTCTATCTTTTATGGACTAATTTTTAATTATGCTCCTTTGTTTCAGGGACGTGTTGTTGATATGCTATATTTTCCAATAGTTTCTGGTCATTATCCTTCCTGGATTCCAGGTTTGGGCGGAGATTATTTTATATTTTTCAGACCTGTTTTTAATCTTTCAGATACCTCAATCACCATTGGCGTATTTTCAATGTTATTATTTTATAGCAAGTGGCTTAAAAAATTCTGAAATTGAATGCACTTATTTCAGCAAGGGGTATTATTAAATCATTTGATAAATTACAAGTATTAAAGGGCATTGATCTCGACATTAACAAAACAGAGATTGTTGCTATAACAGGGCCCTCAGGGGCAGGGAAAAGTACTCTTCTGCATATTCTTGGGTCTCTTGATACCCCTGATGCAGGAAATGTGATAATCAATGAAAATGACATTTTCAGTATGCCTCAGAAAAAACTTTCACGCTTCAGAAACGAACATATAGGATTTGTATTTCAACATCATCATTTATTACCTGAATTTACAGCCCTTGAAAATGTATGTATACCTGCATTTATAGGTGGTAAAAATAAAAATAAAAGTTTTGACAGAGGAAAGGAATTGCTTGGTTTTCTTGGGTTAACAGACAGATTAATGCATAAACCCAGTGAACTTTCTGGTGGTGAACAACAGCGTGTGGCTGTTGCCCGAGCATTGATGAATCATCCTGATATCATTTTAGCTGATGAACCTTCAGGTAACCTTGATACAAATAATGCTGAAGAACTTCATAAATTATTTTTTAAGTTAAGGGATGAGTTTCAACAAACCTTTGTCATTGTTACACACAATCTTCAATTGGCTAACCTTTCAAACAGGATAGTAAAGATGACTGATGGGATGATAATAGTCTAAGCTTATTAGGATACTGTTTCGCTATCTTTTAATAATGGTAAAGAAAAATAAAAACTTGTGCCTTTTCCTTCTTCGGTTTCAAACCAGATTTTTCCATTGGCCGATTTGATTATTTTATCCACTATTGCCAGGCCTAATCCCATACCAGAACTTTTTGTGCTAAAATTTGGCAAAAATATTTTATCTTTTAATTCTGGATTTATACCTGAGCCTGTATCTCTTATTTCAATAACTGCATCAGTTTCGGTCTCTTTAAGCGAAATAGTAACCTGACCTTTCTGGTCCTGTGGAATAGCCTGAAATGCATTGCGTACTAGATTATTCATTGCACGTATAATTTGTTGATAATCAGCAAATACTATAATTTTTTGTTCAGGAATATCA
>Ga0172370_10002247_pt1 | contig 28213 bp, 29 predicted proteins | sample LakKiv5m_FD_114538 | JGI IMG/M metagenome (GOLD analysis project Ga0172370, IMG submission 114538) | Freshwater microbial communities from Kabuno Bay, South-Kivu, Congo - kab_022012_11.5m | ecosystem: Environmental > Aquatic > Freshwater > Lake | place: Democratic Republic of the Congo...
AATCCCTGCTCGGCTATATATGGCAAAATTCTCTTCGACAATTTTGCCAACCTCGCGGGATAATCGTACGCATTCATCCCAGGGCTGAAGCCCTGGGTTTTCTGCTTGCACGATTTATAAAAACAGCGAATTCTTGACTGTCCATTGGACATTGGTAATTTAAAAAACCTCCTGGAACATTCAAAGCAACGCGATCAATGATATGTTCCGCGCTGCAATCCAAACAAGCAAGCACACGAACTCTTTTGACGAACCAATTTTAATAAAGGTATTTCTTCGCTTCACGATGGGACCTCTTCATCAGCGCTAATTCGGGATTGACTTTATGCATCGCCCCCCATTCAGCCAGCGCGTAAAGCACCTGCGCGTAACTCTCCGGATCACGATGCGTAAAAAAAGACCGCAGGTCTTGCTCTATCTCTTTCCGCAAAAGAACGTTATTCAACGGTTTTCTCTTCTTCTCAAATTTATCGCGTTCCTTAAATATCAAATAGGCGTAAAAAAGCGCCGGCAACGTTTTGGGGATCTTTTCATAAAAACTCTTCCGTTTCTTTTCTTTATTCTTAAGCTTCGTCCAATTCTCAAGGACTTTCTCGGCGGTACGCAACTTGACGGTACCAAAAACATGGGGATGACGACGGACTAATTTATCGGAAATCCCCCGTAATACCTCTTCCACGGAAAATTTCCCGTGTGCGCGAAAAACATCGCAGATCGACAAAACCAAAAGCATGACATCCCCCAACTCTTCCTTCGTGTGTTCCTGATCTTTATTATCGATCGCCTCGATAAGCTCATAGACTTCTTCCAATAGATAGTTCTTATAATCCATTATTTTTTGTTTACGGTCCCACGGACACCCTTTCTTCGAACGCAAAAGCTTTACGATATCGTACAAACGCCGGAATTCTTTCATGGATTTGACGCTTTCTTATATACCGGATACCCTGTAAATAAAAAGTCCCGCCCGATGATCCTTGCCGTAACGTCCTTAATGACCACCGCGTTCTTCGCCAACGCCACCCCCGCGCCCCCGACGGAAGAAAGCGCTTCTGTCCCGCCGATGATCTTGGGAGCAATAAAAAAACATATTTTGTCGGCTATTCTGTCATCGAAACAATGCCCTATTGTCTCTGCTCCGCCCTCGACAAAAACAGAACAAATTGAGAATGAATCGTACAATTTCTTCATCAGATCGCCCATCGAAAATGAAGGCTTTGCGGGCATCCCGACGACGTGCACGTTACCCTGCCGCTGTAAAAGCTTTATTTTCCGCGCGTGAGAATGGAAACACCGCGTATCACAGACAATGATGACCCGGTACACGCTGTTCTTAAAAATATTACCGCCGGGCCGTACGCGTAACTCTTTGTCGAGAATCACCTTCGTAAAATTCTCTTTCGGAAACGACGCGTCAAGATGCGGATTATCATGTACTACCGTTCCGATCCCCACCATGACCGCATCGTGCATGCTGCGCAAATGGCGCGCGAACACTCTGGCACGTTCTTCAGTGATCCACGATGAATCTTTGCGAAAAGTCGCGATCTTCCCGTCAAGGCTTTCAGCGACCTTGACGGTCACAAAGGGCGACCTTTGAGTCATATTCTTGATAAAAATCTCGTTCAAACGCCGGGCGGGTTCTTCCATAATCCCCTCAGTCACCGCGATCCCGTTACGGCGCAGCGTTTTCAACGATGCTCCCTGCATCAATGGATTGGGATCTTTCATGGCCACAACGACCCGCTGGATCCCTGACCGCAGGATCGCGTCAACGCAAGGAGGCGTCTTTCCCCAATGTCCGCACGGCTCCAGATTCACGTACAACGTGGCTCCCCGCGGTTTTTCCGACGCGCTGCGCAGCGCTTCGATCTCGGCGTGCGGCAGGCCGGCTTTATGATGATACCCCCGGCCGATCACTCTTGCCTGCTTATTCACGAGGATCGCGCCGACTAAAGGATTCGGCGATGTCCGTCCCGCGGCCTTTACGGCAAGCGCCAACGCTTGCTGCATAAAGAAAGTATCGTCCCGTTTTAAAAATGCCGCCATAGTAATGGGTATTATCCCAGATTTTATCTGCAGAGTCTATGCAGAAAAAGTGAAAGCTCGCCGGCTCTAAAGCTCGTGAGATCGAGAAAGAGAAGAGAACATAAAACCGATACACGATGGACACACGATTGATATTCAGTAGATATACATTGTAGAAAGTAAAGATCAAGCTGATTTACAACGTATATCCACGTGTATCGCGAAGCGGTATCCATGCGTATCGGATTTAAAGGAAACTTCCCAAACTCAGTCTACAGAGGTTTCTGCTGAGGGGATTAATCCGGCAAGGGAAAGGGCCTTTATTTTTGCTTTATCTTAAACTGTCCGACGATCTTCTGCAACGATTCCGCCTGCCCCGATAGTTGTTCTGCAGATGCGGCCAGCTCTTCCGAAGCCGTAAGATTGGACTGTGTTATAGAGGCGTTTTCTTCGGTAGCGACTGCCTGCTCCTGCGTCGCGGATGTAATAGAACGCAACTGCGATGCGATGGTGTTGATATCGCTGACGATTTTGTGCAGATTCTCACCGGCTTCCCTGATGATCCGGGCACCGTCAGAGACCTGGTTCGAGCTCTCTTTGATCAAAGTACCGATCTCTTTAGCAGAAACAGAACTCCGCTCGGCGAGCTTTCGCACTTCGTCCGCGACGACGGCAAACCCTTTGCCATGCTCGCCGGCACGAGCGGCTTCGATCGCCGCGTTCAACGCCAGCAGATTCGTTTGGTCGGAAATATCCGTGATCAGCGCGACGACTTCGCTGATATGCCTGGAACTTTTCTCGATCACGCCCATAGCTTCAATGGCCTGCTCCATCGCCTTACCGGTTTTTTCAGCGCTCTTGACCGTATTCTGGGCGATATCGTTCGCTTTCGTCGCATTATTGGCATTCGATTGTACTGAACTTGAAAGCTCATTAAACGTCGCCGATTGCTGATGCGCGCTGCTCGAAATATTCTGGGCGGTCGATGAGATCTCTTCCGTCGCGCCGGTCAATTGCTGTGCGGCATCCAGCACTTGAGAAATCACCGTATTTAAATTACCGACCATCGTATTCAAACTATCCCCAAGGACCTGCAATTCATCCCCGGTCTGGATCTGGGTCGTAGCCCCCAGGTCCTTTTGAGCGACTTTGCTTGAAGCCAACGTAAGCTCCTTGATAGCGGCGATAATATGTTTGCTGATTACCACGCCTAACCCCAACGACACGATGACCGCGATAATAATCACGACGATGAGGACCGTCTGTCCTGATCGTTCGGTAGTCTCAGCGCTCTGTTGAGCGTCATTCATCTGATGGTCGACATACGTCGTCAGCCGGTTCATGATATTCGTGATCTGCCCGGAGGCTTTCTCGACCCCTTCAAGCGCGCCGCCCTCTTCTTTCGCCAATCCGGTCACGACCGGACCGATATATTTTTGCAGGTCATCAAACCCCTTCCGGATATTCCTGATAGTCCGGCTGCCCCGGCTGAACAAAGTTACTTTCTGTTCACCGCTGACCGCGTTGATCTCCCGCGCCAGCGCGTGAAGCTTTTCATGTTCTTTCCCGAAATCATTGAGCAATTCCTGGAGCTTCGGATCTGTCGTGTGGTAACTGTAAAACCATTGTCCAAACGCGCATTTCGTATGGTCCAGTTGGCCGGTAAAGTCGCTATTATATTCCGCGGCATCCTGCAACGAACGGACCCAATCATCATGTTTACGCTGGACCAGGAATAAAAACGTTTGTAATTCCGTTCGGACGCCGTCCTGCGTCACATTATAGCTGACTTTCTTATCATGCACCCGCATCAGATCATAGGCGCTCTTCGTAAAAAAGCCGAGCGCTTTCGCCGCTTCTCCGATAAGGTTTGCCATGACCGCGTCGCCTTTCTTAACGTGGAGCTTCAGCTGCGCGGCCGTATATAATTTTCCCTCAGCGCTCTCTTTGAATTCCCGGGAATCGGTGCCCAGAGCGATCATTGCCATATACATCTGAAAATCACGGGTGGCCTTGTCAAAGTCTTCCCGTAACGCCGGCAACGCGTCGTTAAAGACCAAATACTTATGGCAGATATCTGAAGCCGCGTCAACCGTAAAATTGGCTCGCGCCGCGACTTCTTTATACGGGACATTTTCCCGCAGGATCACCTGCGCGGACTGAGAGATCTTCCCGGACATAAGGATACCCGTGGCTCCGGCGACAAAAACAAGGCAGGCGACGATGAGAAACCCGCCGACCAACCGTTTACTCACATTCAGACTCATTGAATCCCTTATTTTTCCGCGCTACATCCGCTGTGGGCCAAAGGCCCACAGCGATAGCGCGTATTTCCTTTATTTATCCGAGGCTTCCACCTTCAAAGTCTTCTGCAATTCCGCAACCGGAGTATAATCAAGAGCTTCGGTCCAGCCTTGGACTTTCGCGTCCTTCGCTGCCTTATCGTCGGGCTTCATCTCCATAAGAGCTTTCTTAACTTTTGCGGCTACATCGGCAGGGATCTGATTCGTCTTACCCAACGGCCATTCCGGATATAACGCCGTGCTGCAGACAAAGGGAAAATCAGCGTACTCTTTTTTGTCAATGATCTTGTAATCGCTTAACGTAATAGTTCCTTCGGCAACCATAGTCTCAAGCGTGTCGGTCCGGACAGTCCCGGCCTCGACCTTCTTATCCCGGATAGCGTAGACGACTTTATCATGGCTGGCACCCCATTCAAGCTTAGCAAAATCCTTGGCCGGATCGATCTTATTATTCATCATTTCCAAGGCAGCCATCTGCCAACCGCCGAATGACGATTGATCAACACCCATGAACGTCTTTCCTTTTAAATCATTCAGGGAATTAATCGCGGGATTATCCGCGCGGGTCAGAATGACGCCGCCGAATTTGGCGACAGCTTTTCCCTGGCGCAGGTTTACCATCGTCACCACCGCTGCCGCGTTATATTTCTGCTGCGCGGTCACAAACATCGAAGAATTAACGATGAAGAAATCGACTTCTCCGTTCTGGATAGCCGCAAACGTCTGCTTGAAACTCAACGGAACGATCTCAAACGTCATTTCCGGCAATTTCTGTTTTAAATAATCCGCGGTCGCGCCCCATTCCTCCAAACATTTCTCCGGGCCGCGTTTGGCAAGTACGCCGATACGGTATTCATCTTTTGCCATAAGCCCTGTTGCAAACACAAGAACAAAAAAAATGCCGACGATACCTTTAATTATACGGTTCATAGTGAATGCTCCTTTCTTTGTTAATGCATACTGGGATTCGACACAAAGAAACGACCCGGGGTAGTACCCTCTCCCGGCATTTTTTGTACTTCACGCATTCTTTTTTTTCAAGAATCCCCTTACCCTACGAAAACGAACCTGCTTCTACTATAACAAACCCCTGAGGAAGTAAACATATATCAATCGAATCTTTGATCGGTGATCTCCGCGGTCTTTCTGATCAAAGCGCAAAAAAATCCTTCCATGCTATGGTTCGGAAGGATCCGGATGGTATTCCTCACAACTGGATCAAAGATCCTTCCCTCCCATGACGACAGACCACAAACCATGACTTCCGGGACACGCAAAGCTATCGGCACGATTTCGATCTGATCTTTAAAAGTCTTTACCGCCCAATCGATGACCGATTCATTCTCTTCCGGCGCAAACGTACACGTAGAATAAACCGCCGTCCCGCCTATTTTTAAACAACGCAACGCGGAAGTCAATAATCTCTTTTGCTTATACGCCGCTTCTTTGATCTTTTGGATACGCCAGTAACCGAACGATGAAGGTTCAGCCGCCAAAAACTGTCCTTCCGATGAACACGGGGCATCGACGAGCACCCGGTCAAAATATTCAGGGTACTTCTTCCAGGCGTACGAACCGTCCATGCAGAAATGCTTTACCGACGTCGCTTGCTGCATGGTAAGATTGGCCAATAACTTATAACAACGTACCGATACTTTTTCAACCGCGACGATCTCGGCGGCGTTCCCGGCCATGCAAGCGATCTGCGTCGTCTTGCTTCCCGGGGCAGCGCACAAATCAAGGACCTTCTCTCCCGGCTGCGGAGCAAGGACCAACACCGGGATCATGCTCGATAATCCTTGCACGTAGATCAGAGAATCCTTATAGAACGGTGTTTCCTGGAATTCGCGCAATTTCATGTCCTGGAGGATAAACGCCAGATTATACCAGGGAACGTCTTTGACTTTTATGTAAGCGTCCCGCAACCGCGAAAGGAATTGCAACCGTTCTATCTTCAGCGTATTGATGCGAAATGTCGTCGGGCGCCGCTCCGCGAACGTGGCTAAAACCGCTTGGAATTTTGAGGAGGGGACTATTTTTTGCAGACGCTGCACAAACTCGGCGGGCAATTTACGTAAGGCCGCTTCCATGTTATTTTGACGCGTTAAACAACAGGCCCAGCGCGATAAAATTCATGACGATCGCGCTGCCGCCATAACTGACAAACGGCAACGGTAACCCCTTGGTAGGGAAAATACCGATACTGACGCCCATGTTCATGATTATTTCAAAAACGAACATGCACAGGATCCCCAATGCCAGCATCGAGCGAAAAGGATCCGCAATATTTCTGCGCAAGATGTTGCCGTAATAGATAATGACAAAAAATAACGCGAGCACTCCCCACGATCCCACGATCCCGAATTCTTCACCGATGATCGAATAAATAAAATCGGTATACGCGGCCGGCAAGAAAAAAAGACGCTGAATACTCCCCCCTAAACCGGTACCGATGATCCCGCCGCGGCCAAAGCCGATCTGGGATTGAATGACTTGAAACCCTTTACCTTCATAATCGCTCCACGGGTTGAGAAAAGAAATGATCCGCGCTCGCCGGTACGGACTGACTGCGATCAATGCGGCAAGTGCGCACACGCCGACGGCAAAAGGAATGACGATCTTTTTTATCGGGAATCCGTTGACGAACAACATCGCCACGCTGAACATGAACAAAAAAAGCACCATCCCCAGATCAGGCTCGAGGATCAACAAAACGCAGCTTAAGAAGAATAACCCGGCCAAGGTACTCTTTTTCTGAAAAAACTGTTTCGGTTTCTCCACAGAAAAACAAAAAGCGGCATAGGTAATATACAGGACTTTAAATATTTCCGAGGGCTGTATCTTCCAGCCAAAAAGCTGGAGCCAGCGGCGGGCCCCCCCCATTTTCTTGCCGATCCCGGGGACCAGCACGATAACGAGTAAGAAAATCCCTGTCCCGACGATGGCCGGCAGATACTTCTTGTACTTATCCAGATCGATGCCCAGCGAAAGAAAAAAACAAAGGTATCCGATAATGCTATAGACAGCCTGGCGCTTCAAATAATACATCGGATCGTTATATAACTGCCAGGAGGAAATAGCCGAGGCATCGTAGATGATGAGGATCCCGAACAAATTCAAAAAAAGGACCAGAAGAAAAATACTTCTCCGCAGTTTATTTAAATCACGCCCTAAGGCTATGGATGAGTTTTTTAAAAACATTGCCGCGCTCCTTATAATCTTTGAACATGTCGAAACTCGAACACATACACGACAAAAGAACCGTATCTCCGAACTGCGCAGTCGTCCGGGCCGTCTGTACTGCGTCCGCCAGCGTCGCGCATCTTCTTTGAGCCACCGGACCTGACGCTAAGGCATTGCATATCTTATCCTGAGCCTCCCCGATCACGAGCACCTCCCTGACTGCGCGCAGATGCGGAAGCAAACGATCGTACGACAGCCCCTTATCTCTGCCGCCGCAGATAAGAAACACCGGACCTTTGATCTGTTGCAAAGCCCAGATCGTCGACTCGACCGTCGTTGATTTCGAATCATTGACATACGCGATGCCATTTATCGTTTTGACGTATTCTAAACGGTGCGGTAACCCCTTAAACTGTTGGATGACCTCGCCGGCGAGCCGCGCATCGATACCGAACAACGAAGCAACGGCCACCGCGGCCGAAAAATTCTCATTACGGAATCCGTTCGCTGAAAAGAACACTTTCTGAGCCTTACTCTGAGCCAACTCCGGCAGCTGCGGTCGAAGATGCTCGCTGACCACCGCGTAATTCTGCGCGGTCTGATTCTTAAATATGTTCAATTTACAAGCTCGGTATTCCTGGAAACTGGCGTGCACATCCAGATGATTCGGCACGATATTCAATAAAACGGCGATATGCGGGCGGAACCGTTCGATCGTCGATAATTGATACGAGCTTACTTCCAAGCAAACAATATCGTCAGCGCCTACCTGCAGCACATATTCCGAAAAAGGGATCCCGATATTCCCTAACAGATGCGTCCTCCTGCCGGAATGCTTCTTGAGGATCTTAAACGTTAAAGCCGTGGTCGTGGTCTTCCCGATAGATCCGGTCACCGCGACGATCGTTCCCTTGCACAATAGAAAACAAAGTTCGATCTCGCCGATAACGGGGATATTGTGTTCCCGCGCCCAGGTAAAGATCACGGAATGTAACGGGACAGAAGGGTTCACGACGATCAATTGGCTGTCCTTGATAAAATCGAGAGTATGTGACCCGAACTCTGCATCGACGATATGGCTTTTGACCTTTTCATGGTCCTTTGCCGAACGTTCCCGGGATTTCTGTTCGGTCAGCTTGACTTTTTTTCCCAAAGAATGCAATAGTTTACACAAGCCTACCCCGGTTTTTCCCAATCCCACGACCGTAACGGTATGCACGTGTTCTAAAGAATTCATTGTATCTTCAAGGTAAGCATCGATATGACTGCCAGAAGTATGGCCACGATCCAGAACCGGATCACAATCTTTGATTCAGGGATCCCCAATATTTGATAGTGATGGTGGATCGGCGCGGCCTTAAACACTTTTTTCTTCCGGATGCGGACAGAAACAAGCTGCAAGACAACGGACAACGCTTCCCAGACAAAAACGCCGCCGGCAATAACGAACAAGAATTCTTTCTTGATGAACAAAGCGACCGTTCCCAATACGCCTCCCATGGCTAAAGAACCGACATCTCCCATGAACACTTGCGCAGGAAACGAATTGTACCATAAAAACCCCAAACAGCTTCCGGCTAAAGCCCCACAGAGGACCGTCAACTCTCCGGCGCCGCGGATATACGGGATAAATAAATAATTACTGAATTGCAGGTTCCCGGAGAGGTAACTCATGATCGCGAAAACCACGCTCATGCTGACAATGCATCCTCCGGCCAGGCCGTCAAGGCCGTCGGAGAAATTCACCGCGTTGGAAGTCGCGCTCACCATGAATGCCGACCACAAGAGATAAAAGATCCCCAAAGGCACCGTGATCTCCTTAAAAAACGGAACGACGACCGTACCCGAAGCATCATGGTCAAACAAAACAAAGACGCCGACCAAAAGGCCGACAACGGCCTGCAAACCGAGTTTTTTGGAACGCGAAATGCCTTTTTTATTCCCTTTCATCTTCACATAATCATCCCAAAAACCGACGGCGGCAAGCCACACAAAGACCAGCGTCGTATAAATAATCAGCGTATTCGCCCAATTACCCCACAAAAACATGGCGACAAGGACTCCCGCGACCATAAGCAAGCCGCCCATAGTCGGCGTGCCTTCCTTATGCTGGTGCAGCTTCTCCAAATGTTCCACTCCGTACATATTGATCTTCTGGCGCACGCTCATCCCGCGCATTTTCTGAATAAACCATTTCCCCAGGATCAATACGACAAGAAACGAAGTGACAAACGCCCCGCCTGTCCTGAACGTCAGGTATTTAAAAACATTCAGAACAAAAAAATGGTCCTTAAGAGGATAGAGGAAATGATACAGCATATGTCAACTATTCACCGTCAAATTTAGAATAATCGGACGTCTCTATTTGCTTAGAAATTCCAAATTACAATAAAATCTGTTTGTCTTTGTAATTTTGATATTGTCTATTGTTCGTAATTTGGATTTTGTGTATTGGAAATTAACTTTGTACCGTAAGTTCGCAATATCCACGCAAACAAAAAATAGTTTATAAAAAATACTCCAGTATCTTACCTAAATAAAAAGCATGCGATCCTTTTATATAAATCAAGCTGCCTTCTTTTGCGACTAATCTAAGAGCATCGGCGGTCTCCTTTTGCTGTGACGATCCAAAAAAGTAAATCTTACCGGCCCAGGCAGGATCCTGCGCCAATTCTTTGCCGACCGCGTGCATATGGTCCCCGATGAGAAATAAATATTTGAAACCTACCTGCGTTGCCGCGTTAATGACGTCGTTGTGATACCGCACGGCATTCTCTCCCAATTCCAGCATGTCAGCAAAAACGCCGATTTTTGCCGGATACTGCATATTTCGCACGACATCAAGCCCTGACTTGAATGAAAGCGGATTCGCGTTATACGTGTCATTCAAGAAAAAGTAACCGCTACGCGGCACGACTTCCATCCGCATCGGAGGAAACTCAAAATCACATAAACTCTTTGTCGCTTCTTTGACCGAAAAACCAAACAGCATACTGCTGCCGATCGCAGCCAAAGCATTGTGCATGTTAAAATAAGCCGGCGTCTTCAACCGCAACGGATATTTATCATTTACCAGGAAATACGAATCATTCTGCGTGGAATGCAAGTAATGAGCGAAGATATCGTACGTGCGTTCCGAACCGAAACGAAGCACCGTATTCGGATACCGTACTCCTTTTAAAAAAGGGTTATCGAAGTTCACGACGCCGATGGTCCGTTTCGCCCTCAAAATGCTGCGTTTCTCTTCGACGACCCGCTCCAAACGGTAAAACCCTTCCAAATGCGCAGGCCCGACGTCAGTAATAACGCCGACATCCGGGGACGCGATCGTTGCCAATTCCGCGATCTCCCCATACTTATTCGATCCCATCTCGGCAATACAGATGTCCGTGGAGTTGATAACTCTCATCAGCGTCTTGCTGACGCCGATGACGTTATTTTCGTTTGCGTCGGTCTTGACCACTGAATGTTTCTCGCGCACGATATGATAAAGCATTTCTTTCGTCGTGGTCTTGCCGACGCTTCCCGTAATACCGACCACGTTAACGTTATTCTTCGCGCGGATAAAATGAGCGACCGCGCCGAGCGCCGCCAAGGTATCCTCGACAACGATCAACGGTACCGATACCGCGGCATTCTGACGAGAAGCGATGATAAGCGCCGCGCCTTTTTGCGCCGCTTCCTCGACATAGGCATTCCCGTCATAATTCTTGCCCCGCAGGGCAATAAAACATTCGCCTTTTTTTAGGGTACGGGTATCTAAAGAAAAACCGTCAAGAGTAGTCGTTGCCAGCAACTCTTGATTCAGGACGAATGACGGTTTTAAATGAGAGACGAGTTCAGTACTATGAACGACTGCATTCATTGCCACGGAGGTTTAGTAATTTAGCTATCTCTTCACGGTCGCTAAAATGGATCTTCCCGGTCGGCAGTATTTGATATTCCTCATGCCCTTTTCCTGCCACTAAAAGAGCTGCTGTGGGATTCTCTCGTAAAAGCCTGATGCCTTCTGACAGCGCCTGAGAACGGTTGACGATAACCTGGCACTGGTTTTTCTTATACACGAATCCTTGTTTGATCTCTTCACAAATAACCTCAGGATTCTCGGAACGTGGATTATCTGAAGTTATAATAGTGTATTCAGCCGCTTCCGAAGCGATCATACCCATCAACGGGCGTTTTTTCTTATCCCGATCGCCGCCGCATCCGAACACCAAAATTATTTTAACATATCCCGCAGCTTTTAGCGAGAGCAAAGAATTCTCCAGGGCATCCGGGGTATGCGCATAATCGACAAAGATATTCTCGGCAACCCGTTCCAGCCTCCCCGGAGGCAAGAGAACGCGCTTAAAAGCCTGTTGAATATCCGATAACGGGATACCCATATGCGCTAAAACCGTAAGGGCTCCCAAAGCATTATACATATTATGCTTTCCAAAGAAAGGATACTCAAAATCCATGGTCTCCGATGGCGTCACGACCGTGCACATTGTCTGCTCCCGGCCAAATTGTATGCCTTTCATACTATACGAAGCATCTGAATTAATGCCGTAACTGATCTTGTTGCCTCCGATGATCCGGAATAAAACCCCCCCGCGCGCGTCATCGATATTAATGATCGCTTTACCGTCGGGAGTCCGGTACTGGGTAAACAGCCGGCTTTTGGCGTCAAAATAACTGGCAAGATTCTTATGATAATCCAAATGGTCCTGGCTTAAATTGGTAAAAATACTATACGCGAAAGGCAATCCTTCGATCCTGCCCTGATGCAACGAATGGGAGGATATTTCCATAACGACTACTTTGACCCCGGCGTCAACGCAACGGCGCAGCAATTTCCGCAACGTCAGAAAGTCTGCGGTCGTTAATTGAGCTTCTTCGGATATTTGCGGAGAAATCCAATTGCGGACCGTCCCAAAACAGGCGGCACGGACCCCTAACGTATTTAAAAGTTGAAACAGGAAATACGCGGTCGTCGTTTTTCCATTGGTACCGGTTATACCGACCAAGGTGAGCGCATCCTGCGGCCGGCCAAAGAACGTATCCGCCATCTTTAATGAAGCGCTACGGATATCTTTGACAAAAAGAATGCGTTTATCCCGCGCGAATTCCTCGGGCAGATCCTGCCGGATCTGTTCGTCGGCGATAAAGACCTCGATCCCCTTCCTGAGGGCTTCTTCCATCAAGAACACCGGAGTACAGTGCGTGCTCGGGTTGAGGAAAAAAATGTTTTCATCGACAATCCTCCGCGTATCCATACTGATCCCGCGCACAACGGTCTCTAAGGAAACATTGTGATTTGAAACATCGGGCACCATACTGCATAATTGCTGAAGCGTCATTTTCATGGATTCCCTTCCCACACTGCGGAGGTATTTCTATATTTCAAAAGAAATTCGGCAATGCGTTTAAACACCGGCGCGCAAATAACGCCTCCATATTGCGCGTACGCCGGCTCATCAATGACGACTGAGACCACATACGCGGGCTTTTCTACCGGAAAAAAGCCGACAAACGAAACGATGTATTTGCTTTTCGAATAATGCTTGGTTCCCGGTTCGACTTTTTGCGCGGTCCCGGTCTTTCCCGCGATATTGACGCCATCGATCTTTGCTAACTTCGCGGTACCCTGCGCGACGACGCGCGTCAGGATCTTTTTGGCATGGTCCATGATCTCCTGCGGCACGATCGGGTCTCGGGACCGGTGCAAAGGGAAATCCTTAATCGTAATGCCTGAACTCGATAGCACCTTTTGGACGACCTGCGGCCGCACGGCATACCCGCCGTTGGCGATAATACAATACGCGGACGCGAGCTGGATATTCGTCGTCGTCACTTCTTGGCCGATCGGAATGATATACGGCGACGTCTTCGACCAATGTTCGGGTTTTTTAACGATGCTTCTGACCTCGCCCGCTAAATCGATACCGGTCGGTTCTCCGATACGAAACCGTTTGATGTAATTATACAAGACCTGCGGCTTTAATGCACTGGCTATTTTTGCGACCCCGATATTGCTGGATTTCTCGAAGACTTCCGGGAAAGCCAATCTACCGTAAGGCTTCCAATCATGCAGAATAGTTCCCGGGATTTTATATTCGCCGTTTTCGCAATAAATAACATCCGTGTCGCTGAACGTTTTTTCCTGCAACGAAGCGACGAGAGTAATAGCCTTAAATACCGAACCCGGCTCATACGTATCGGTAATTGCCCGGTTACGAAATGCTTCTTTAGGGCTGCCGCCGACATTATTCGGGTCAAAAGAAGGATTACTGACTAACGCCAGGACTTTCCCGGTTGACGGCTCCATGACCACGACCGACCCGCCTTTTGCCCGATACTTTTGTATGGCCTCATCAAGATAGGCTTCCACCCAATATTGGATCTGCGCGTCGATATTTAAAACAACATCATTGCCGTCCCGCGCCGGTACCAATAAGTTTTTCAACGGCAGGAGTTGTCCCCGGCAATCGCGCAACGTGTACGCCCAGCCGTCTCTACCATGCAAATAATGGTTGAACAATAACTCGACCCCCTCGATCCCTTTATGGTCGACGTCCACGAAACCGAGGACCTGCGCGGCAATCGCTCCTTCCGGATAAAACCGTATCTGCTCTTTCATCACATAAATACCCGCCAACTTTTTTTGTTTAAGGACCTGATACACATCGTAATCCAGCTTACGTTTTATCCAGACGAACTTCTTTTCCGATGAGATCTTTTGCAATACGCTTGCCGCGTCCATCCGTATGCTCTCGGAAACAGCCTGCGCGGTACTTTCTTTATTCTTTATTTCGTGCGGATTCGCCCATACCGAATACGAGTACGTATCCTCGGCAAACAACCGTTTATGAGAATCGAGTATCTTCCCACGTTGTGCTTTTAATTTAACGACCCGCGTGGACTGCTGCTCGGAGAGATTTTGAAAAAAATCCCGGTGCAAGACCTGTAAATAGAAAACACGGATACCGACAGACAGAAAAAAAGCGGCAAAAATGTACCCGAGTATTCGAAGGCGGAAATGGACTAACAATGTGTTTACGCTGGTTATTACTTCTTCGGATGCGCTTCAACACGTGAATCGAAACCAAGGAATCTCTCTACAAGCGCCAACAGCACTCCGTTTTCCTGCTTTAACTGCCGGTCCGGGGAGAGTGGCCGCTGGGCGATCTGCACGACATTCTGTTCGGATGGGAAATGGAACTTCTTATCTTCAGCCCACTGATTGATCTTTACCAAAGACGTATTCCGGGAATAATCACAATTTAATTTATATTTCTTCTCCACAATGGTATTCCGCTCGTTCTCCAGGGAATTCAGCTCATACGCCAACAAAACGACTGCTGTTTTTTGATATGAATACGACAAAGAGAATATGAATAATCCCACAATCGCGATAATTCCCATTACGAATGTTTTCATGCTTCCTCCAATTTGCATTCAGCTACCCGTAATTTCGCCGAGCGCGCCCGGTTATTTACCTCGACCTCTTTTTCCGACGCAACGACCGGTTTCTTCGTAAGGATACGAAGTGCCCCTGACGCCGCATATTTCTTGAACGTGTGCTTAACGATCCGGTCTTCCAAAGAATGAAAAGAAATTATCCCGATGCGAGCGCCGGCGGCGCAAAACGGAATAAGCTTATCAATACATTCCTGCAAAGACTCTAATTCCCGGTTAACCGCAATGCGTAATGCCTGAAACGCCCGCGTCGCCGGATGGATCTTCCCGCGGGAAAACGGCGTCGCCATGGCGATGATCTCGGCTAACTGCTGCGTACTTAAAACGGGATTTTTCTTACGCTCTTCGACAATCCGCCGCGCAATGCGTTTATGCCACCGCTCTTCACCAAACGTTTTTAAAATGGTAGAAAGTTCCTGCTCGCTTAAATTATTCACTAAATCAGAAGCGCTGATCAAAGAAGTACGGTCCATGCGCATATCCAACGGTGCATTCTTGTTAAAACTAAAACCTCTGAATGACTGCTCCAATTGATACGATGATATACCTAAATCAAGTAGAATACCATCGACTTTATTGATTTTCAACGTATTTAAAAAAACATCGAATGATTTATAATCTCCATGGAATAAGAATGTCCGCTCCTTAAACTCCCTCAGGCGTTCTTCAGCCACGGCTAACGATTCTTTATCTTTATCAATGCCGACATACACGCTGTCAGAACGCATCTGCCGTAACAAAGCCGATGCATGCCCGCCCATACCGATGGTACCGTCAAGAAAAACCCCGCACTGCTGCGGCCTCAAGAACTCCAGGATCTCCTCAAGCATTACCGGGACATGCGCCGAAGCAATGCCGCTACTATGGTTCATGTGAACGTGCTGCATAGTTCGAAGATTATTCCGCGAGATGTTCAGCGATTTTCTCGAAAGACTCTTTATTGCTCTCATAGAATTTCTCCCACTCACTCTTGTCCCACACCTCAATACGCTCCCCTACCCCTAAAACCACCACATCTTTTTTGATCGACGCAAACTGTTTTAAATGCGCGGGAATAAGGACTCTCCCCTGTGAATCCACGGAAACCCCCGCGGCACCGCTGACATACATTCTCTGAAAGGCACGGACTTCACTTTTTGTATCCGGAAACGTCTTGATTTTATCGATTTGTTTTTGCCACTCTGAATCCGTATACATATACAAACACTTATCTAACCCGCGGGTTAAATAGAAACTCTTCAATTTATTTTCTTTGATCGTATTTCGAAACTTTGCAGGCAAGACAACTCTATCTTTATCATCAAGTGTGTGATTATATTCGCCGTACCACATTCCACTCTCTCCCATTTCCTACCACTTTGGCCCAAATACAACTATAAATTACTCCATTTAGCTTAAATGTCAAGAATATTTGTTAAATAAATTGCTGTAATACAATAAGTTGTGGTGGTATGTGACGGCAACCCAATCTATTGCCCTTTTATCGATAAAAAAGAACGAAACATATGGGGTTTCTTATAAATAGGGCACTACCATAGCGCTCGTATGAGAAATAATAGCCTTTCATGAAACAATCACTGAAGAGCCGCGTTAGAATGTGGATAGAAAACCGCGCGGGATTTCCGGAAGAAAAAACTTTTGCGAAAAAGGATCTCTACCGATCTTCTTTTTTTCTACTTTTTTCAGTCACCCAGAATTCCATGTACTTTCCAAACATAAGGCGTGTTTGCGCGTCAAGAGCGGGTAACGCGCTAAAAAAGATCGAGATCCCCGGGATCAAGATCCACTCCATCGCATGGCGCATCTTTCTCAGCAAAGGATGCCGCATACGTTGCGCCGGTAATAAGCTGATGCTCAAAAGAATGGTGATCAACAACGATAACGAAGCCAGATGAAATATGGTTGTGGTAATACGCGGCGCATTATAATACAGTACGGTGCTGGAGAATTCCCGGCTGGCAACAATCGCAGGGATCCAGCCGATAACCGCCAACAAGAAAGGCCAGGTCGCCCATGAAACATGCCCTTCAAAAAGCTTGATCGTATACCGCGCTTTATCATAGAAAGAAATTTTATCGGCCTTAAAGAACGCGCGCACCAAAATAGGAAAATTCTCAACTCCCCAAGCCCACCGCCTTTTTTGTTTATACACGTTGACGACGGTCTTGCGCAGGTCTCCCGCGTCAACGACATCCATCGATACCGTAATATACATCGGCACGACCCGGTACTTTCCGTCATAATAGATAAACGCTTTCCAGAAAATCGCCGAATCATCAGAGATCATATCAACCGGCCAATACCCGATCTCCACTAACGCGTTAAAGCTCATACTATGGCTGGAAAACGTGACTAATTTTTCCGGATTTGTCGCTTCGATCAACTGAAAAAAAGATGATCCGATATCCAAAAGCCGCGCGAAACTGGGCGCATCCCAGATATTATTATGATAGACCGGTATCGGCTGAAAACTAGCGCGGTCCCGATACGGAGTGATCATGAAATAATAGGTCAAACAGGAAAAATAATCCGGGTGAACGACCGTGTCCGCGTCAAAACAGGATGCCGTGATATTCTTATACGGGATCCCTTTCTCAGAAAAATACTGCGCGGCCTTTTTTGCCGCGAATGTCGCATTAGCCCCTTTTACGCGCGCTTCACCAACGACGCCATCCGGATGAAAAACGACCATAAAATCGAGAAAATGCTGATGATATTTATGCTTCATCTCTTCCGCATCGTCTTTGACGCGCTTTGTCGCGCGGTCCTCAACCGCAAGAACGACCATGATACGCTGCGCAGGATACCTGCTTTTGACCAAGCTGACGATAGACGGTTCAACGACCGTCTTCGACTCCCGCAAAATGGGGATCACCACTAAATGATAAATATCTTCAGACGACGGAGGAACATTCCGGGAACGCTTCAAACGTCGTAACTCCCACCGATGGATAAAAGACCCCACTTTCTGTTTGAAGCGCGCTCTGGTCATATTGATCGTAAACGGCGTCTTATTCCCGAACAACGAATCGATGCGTTTTACCAATTCCATCCAATGAGTCCGATACTCGAATGAAAGCCGTAAATAAGAAAGGACCAAAAAGACCGTCATATAGAACAGTTTCAGGAACCAGTAAAAATCAAACGCGATGATCAACACCGCGGCGATGACCGGCTTCCAAAACGACAGCACGGTCATCCAAAACAAGATATTCCAACTCATCAGGCCCGGCAAAACTTCCAGGAACCGTTCAAAACGATACGCACGGGCATCCAAATTGTAACGGGTAAAAGCAAACTGCATCGGTCATCCTTCCTTTTGAGCCTCAGCACCGCGCTAACTTCATCGTTAGTGAACTTCCCGGGCTCGTCAGCGTTGCCGGCAGGCCTGGGTTTTCTGCTGAGGCGATTTATAAAGACACGCGGTACAAATGCATGCGAAGCTCCACCGTCGTATACGTCCCGCATCCCAAATGTATCACAGGACGGCGATGGTTATTTAACTTTCAAAATTCCACTTTTGTGGAGCGGAATCCCGGGGCGGAAAACATTCCGCCGAATGGGTTACATCGATTTCTCCTTACGGACCCCGATAAAAATCAATTTAACACCGCGCCGGAGCTCTCCTCTTCCGGCTCTTCTTCTTTCCTCATTTCGGGGAACTGGAAATTAATCATATCTGTCCTCGGCAATATTCTCATGACGACCAATTTCCCCTGTTCCGCGTCGAGAAAAAATAATTTGCCGGTTGATTCCTGATAAACCATATTACTCTTCCGGCGGACCTGCACTAAAAACTCAGGTTCATTCTTTGCCGACGCATTCACGTCGATCAAATATACTTTGTCTTTATCCCGGAACAAGATATGCGAACCGTTGTACACCCAGAACGCCTGTTCAATATTTTTTCCTTTCTCATAGATCCACTGCACGCGCGGGCCATGCTCAAAAATATCTTCCCGGTCCTTATCTTTCGTAAAGTTGATGATCCCTATCCGTTCTTTCTGCCACATCAACAACTGTTTCGTATCCGCATAAAACGCCGTACCGACGATCCCTTTATCAACAAAATAATACGGCAGCAGATTGGACAACAGCTCCCCTTTTTCTCCGATAAAGACCAGCGTGTCCCGCGTCAATGCTTTTATCCGAAAGAACCCTTTGATTTCGGCAAGCAACGGGCTGATCGGCATGTACTTCTTGTGATATATCCGCGTGCTCTTTTGCATATCACTGCGCACAAAACTCTGGTCTGCGGCAATAGAATACACCATCCGCTCGAACAATCCGTATCCGCTGACCGATTCCATGAATTTAGGGAACATGGTCCGGGTAACGGTATTCAAACGATAGAGGTCATTGTTATATGCGATAAAAAGATACTTCGGATACGTCGCGTCCCACTCGGCAGATTGAAAAGGCGCCGACGGCAGCAATGAAGACATATCAGTTAGCACGGTCTGGTCTTTCCGTATTTCCCCCCAAAGATACCGCGGCTCCCTGTTCACATCTTCGACCTGCATCAAGAAATACGGACTCCCGTCGACCGTCACGCACGAAACAAACCGCATGTCCGAGAAAGTATCGTCTGTTTTCAATAAAGGCCGCAATTCATCTTCATGACCATCGTATATAAGGCAATCCTTCAGCTTCTCATCCTTTACCACGAGGAAATACGGCGTCGAGGGCAGCGCGACGAGTTCTTCACATTCTTCCGAAGTAATGTCCTGCACGGAAAGCTGCTGCGGCAACATCAGGACCTTATCCATCACCGTCGCCCGGCCGGCTTCTACCGTTACCGTCCGGCTCCAGGGTTTATAATTCTTCATCGCCAAGCGGACCGTATACGCCTGCGGCAGGAGCCCGCGGACAACCGCAGGTGTCCGTTTGGTAAACCGTCTATTTTCCACGAAAATCGTCGCGCCGGCGGGATTTGAGACCAATGAGATCAATCCGGTCTCAATAACGGTCTTTTTGGCTAAAGGATACACAAAATATCCAAACGCCTGTAAAATGACGACGGGACAAAAAACAAAATAGATCAAAACAAAGACATAAAACAGGATCTTCCTCAACAACAACATACACGCATTACCTCACGCGGATAACGATGCGACGCGGGACAAAACGACCGGCTATGATCTCTCCACGAGGGCCGGCCCTTGTGAAGAAACAATCCCTCCTGACACCAAAAACTTTATTGCCTGATCAACGGTCATTTCCAAGACTCTGACCTTGTCCCGGGGAACACAAATAACCGGGCCGCTAAACGGTGAAGGCGAAGTCGGCATTAATACACAGACCAAAGACTCCCCGGTCTTCCGGTCAAAATCCTCAACCGATTCATTCGTAATAAACCCTAACGCATACGATCGCGGCTGAGGAAATTCCACCAATACGACTTTCTGAAAAAACGGTTTTTCATGCTCGCCAAACAGAAACTGCGATAATTGTTTTGCCGGCGGGTAAATATGTTCGACGAAAGGCAATTTCAAAAGGATTCTTTCGATCAGCGGTAAAATCTTTTTGCCAAAGAAATGGTTCGATAATATGCCGATACTCACGATGGACAAAAGGGTGATCGCAAACCCTAAACCGGGAATCGTATAGTCATACCGGTCTTTCAAATACCCGTTGACATATTTCCCAACCCACCCGTCCATAAAACGGAATACCGCCAAGAATATGTAAAAAGTAGCGAATACCGGTAGGATCGCGGCAATACCGGCAAAAAAGTATCTCCGAAGCAGCCGTAATTGAACAACAAAGAAATTCCGTATACTCATCTACAATCCCTGCATCGAAGCAATGACCCGTTGACTCACTCCCTGGCTCTGCAAATACGTGATCTCTTCGGGTTTCAATGAAAACCTCGAATTAGTCATGCGTATTCTATCGATGATGACATTCTCATTGACGCCTTGTTTGGTGTAATCCACGATCTGCGCCAAGGTCATTTGCTGGGGATTTCCAGCGGCAGAATTTCCCGGAGAAGATGTCGCGCTTTTCTTCTCGATTTGAGCTCCGACTATCGCGCCGGTCACGATACCCGCGGCAGCCCCTATCGCGGCACCTTGTCCGCCATAATGGTGCTGTTGGCCGATAATACCTCCGGCAGTCGCGCCCAGCAATCCACCGATGACCGAACCTTCAACCGCCCGCGATTTAGTACCTTCACAGCCCGCCAAAGCAAGGATCAAAAAAAGAGCTGCCAACCCTCCCCTGTAATATTTCATAATCAAACCCTCCTTTAATGAGACTTACATTCTTCTCGAGTCCGAAGGACGATGAAAAAATGTGTAGTCGAATTATCCCTACCTCATTGCCGGTAACGAGAACGTAATTATACCACAGAACCTTATTTTGAAATAATCGGAATGAGGTGCCGTATTTAGGAAAGCTTGCTCTTGACGATGTCGCTGATAAGCTTTGCATCTGCCCGCTGCCCCACTTTAGCAAGAGCTTCCTTCATTACTTTCCCCATGTCTTTTATTGAAGAAGCCTTGGTCTCTGCTAATACCTGGGCTACGATCTGCTGCAGTTCGCTCTCACTCAACATTTGCGGCAGGTAACGTTCGATAATACGTATTTCCTGCTCGACTTTCTCGAGAAGGTCATTTCTGTTTGCGGCAAGGATACTCTCTTTGCTTTCTTGAAGGCGCTTCTTTTGTTTCTTAATGATTCCCAAAGCGTCGTCATCCGGCAAAGGCTTTTTTTTCAAATCGATGCTCGCATTGCGCAGCTCCGCTCTGATAAGACTTAAAAAATCAGTCTTTACTCTGTCCCGCGCTTTCAACGCTTCGACATAGTCCTGATATATTTTCTCTTCCAAAAGCATGGAAATACTATACCATATTTTCATGAAAGTTCAATACCGCCGCGCAGGAGGCTGTCTCCTCTCTGCGCGGCGTACTTATGACTTCCCTGCGACCCTTTAGCTTTATGCGGCGCTTATTGACAATCGCGCGGCTAGTTGTCACTCTCACAACAATTACTGATACACTGGGAATAATTGTTATACGGTTCTACCGCATCCCACGTGTATCCTATAAGAGGCCGGCAGATGGCGCGGCATCGTTCGACACGGCCTTGTTCATACTCCGCATATGGATAGTCCGGCACTGCAGGCGGCGTATATACCGGATACGGGACCGGCACCGATCGATAGACCACGGTTGGAGCCGGCGTTCCCGGGGATCCACGATCGAATGGGCTGTAATACCAGGAACGACCGAGATGCATCGCAATACCGCCGCCCAAAGAAAACAAAATAGCGGCGATAACAATACCGGCCTTCCAGGCTCTGTGCTTTAAAGCGTCAAATCGCTCGCCCAGAAAATAGGTTATGACAACCAGTAACAGCCAGATTATTGCCAACAGGATCAAATTCACTGTTGAAAAATAACCGGTAACTCTCTGCCATAAAACCCCGGCAGCGTGCAGAAGAGCCGTAGAGAAGCCGATAAACATCCCTCCTCCTAAAATAATAGGGACCACGTATTTTAACGGTACCTGATTATTTTTATTCTCCTGATCATGTTGTTCCATAGACAGTACCTCCTTTTCATCCCATAGATTAAACGGGACAAAGGACAAAAAGTTACACAAAAAAAATCCCGCTGCCTGCTGCAGTCAAACAACAGGTATGAGCTTGAAAAGAGTTGCCCTGAGAGAAGTTACCGGGGAAAAAGGAATAAACCCATTATGGATTCGTCGCTGTAGAATTGCCGGTCGCGGGAGGAGTATAGATCTTATCGAATTCCGTACCGTTACTTTGCGTCACGATATATTGCTTCTTTTCGAATATCTTGCTGTCGGACTTAATGATCCTGATCGCGTCCGACCGTTGGGCGTCAAACTGGATGCCCACGCTGTCCGCACTCTTCTTAAACCCGCCTTGAATGCCGCGCAGCATCCAAAGTTTCATCAGTAATATGGTAGTGACAACGAGACTGATCACAGCTACATATTCCAAGGCAACCTGGGCTGCGCGTTTACTCTGCGTCATATACTTTTCTCTCTGCCCTCTTGTCTTAATACAATTTATCGACAATAATCGTCTGGCTCGTATTCGACGTCGCATTTATATTCTGCGCCATACCATTGGTGATCTCTTCTTGTTTACCTGATCGGCTATCGGTATTGGTAAATTGTTTTACCGGGTCCGTACTTTCGCTATCGCCAAAGCTGACGCCGGTCAGATCGTCGCCGATCTTTCCGCGCACACTGCTTAAGGTCTTTGATCCATCCCGGATCTTACCGATGAGCGCTTTCTTGACCATATCCTGAGATACGAGCACCGCGCCAATAATAACGCCTAACATTATCGCGTATTCTGATAAATTCTGGGCTTTCTTCTTCATCCTGACCATAATAGTCCTCCTTTGCGTTCCTCACCTTTATCGTAACGGCGGTGCATCAACCTGCATTCTGCCCTGAAACGTATCGGTTGCCGTATTGTCGGCTTGAACAGTCTTATGAAAGTTATCTTCCACCATTTTCTTCATCTTTCCGGACATCGCGATGATCCCTAATATCACCGCCGATAAAATAAGCGTATATTCCAACATACTCTGTGTTTTCTTCTGAAATCTTTTTTTCATCAGTCAAGCCCCCTTTTCAGCGCAACCGGTTTAACTCGATACGCACATCCTGCAATTTATTATTCAATGCGCCCTTGATATACCGCTGCATGACCGCCAGCGCGGCGACGACCGCCGCCAGCAATAATGAATACTCCAAAATAGACTGAAATCTACGGCCGCGAACGATCATTGTGTGGTTACTCCCGGAGTGTAAGAACTGCCGGAGCTCGTGCTATCAGACCGCGTAAATTTATTCGTCGGTGTCTCATACGAATTCGACGTACTGTTGACATACGATGTCGACTTGGTCTTATCGCTGAACTGCTGGCCGAAACTGTCGCCGACCGTCCGGAATTTTCCCTGCAGGCCTTTCTGCATCCATCCCTTCATCCAGAGCAACGCTCCGATAACAATAGTGATCAATGTCGCGTATTCTAAGGTCGATTGAAATTTACGTCTTCTGTTTCTCATATCTCTCCCCCTCTTGTTATAAACCAATCATCGTGCTAAACCGCTGCGTTGACCGTTCCATCGCGTTGGTCGCTTCTTCATATCCCTTTTTTGTCGACCGTTGCACCAACGCTGTGCCGGCAATAATACCCAACACGATTGCCGCAAAGACGAGCACATACTCAAGGGTACTTTGTCCTTTTCTTAATCTCTGTAACATAACACACATTTCTCCTTTTTCACTTTCATGCCCTTCGGTCAAAAGAGATCCTGCATTTTGTGATTATTTGCTTTCCCCTACCCTGCAATAACTATATCATACGCCCTTTTCTCTGGCAAGAAAGGGCATACCTGATTACAGCATTTTATGAAAACGCTTCCATAAGCCCAAATAATGCCTGCGAAGCCAGCATTATTTGCCCGAATACCTAAAGGTAGGCTTCGCACGGGTCAACCGATAAAATCGCTAGATTTTATCGTATCCCGTCGCGGCACCCAAAAAATGACACAAAAACTGCGATTTAACAGCATTTTTTGGGAAATTAATTTTTCATAAGAAAACAGTGAATATTCGCAAATTCTAAAAAACGCTGATATACGCGAATAAAGACCATTTCTTAACCTTGAGAATCGCATCCAAATGGCTGGTTTAAAAAATGCTATAAATAACGCGGTTTTTCCCTTCTTGTTTGGCTTTATACAAGCACAGGTCGGATTTCTTGATCAATCCTTCTTTCTCCAGGGAATCCGAAGGAAATGTAGCTATACCGATGCTAATGGTCAAGCGATGAGAAGGAGCAAAAATAAACTTCTCCACCGACTGCCGCAAACGTTCGGCATTGACCACCGCGTCTTTCTTGCTTGTCGACAGCATAATGATGACGAACTCCTCACCGCCGTACCGGCAGGCAATGTCCGTAGCGCGGGAATTTTTGGTGATCAATTCCGCGATCTGTTTTAAAGCAAGGTCGCCGATCTGGTGCCCAAACGTGTCATTGTATTTCTTAAAATCATCGATATCGATAAGCGTCAAGGAAAGATGCTCCGGCCCGCTCTTTGTTTTCTGTATTTCTTCATCAAGCTTATATTGGAAATAACCGTGGTTCCAAAGATTCGTCAGAGAATCTTTGTGGGATTTCAGGAGCGTCTCTTCGTATACCTTCGAATTCTCGATAGCCATGCCGGCCTGGTTCGCGAACATACTCAACATTCTAATATCCTCTTTACTGATCTCCGTCTTCAAAACATAATTATCCGCGAGGATCGCTCCGATGACCTTATCCTTGGCCATAAGCGGCACGATCACAAACTCCTCCAGATGAAAGGTCTTTATCAAGACATCTTCGGCCTGCCGTTTCGATTCCTGCTGCAGACAATGGACGACTTCTCCGGTACCAATGGCTTTATACAACAAGCCTCCTTCTATCGGATTATAATTAACGGTAAAGGACGCCGTGACCTCAAACAACGGCGGCTTTCGCGCTGAATTGCTGATCGTATTGTACGCGCCGATAAGATCATAGAGGTCCATCTTCTGGGTCTCGATAAATTTCCATATCGTGTCCGCCTCGCGCGCGGTATATGGCCCTATCCCCATGACTCCTTTTATAAGACTAATCCGCTCATCCAACAAGAAGAGCATAGCCCGGTTAAAACCAAAACCTTCATGCGCGGTAATACCGGTCAAGATAATATAAAAAATCTCTTCAAGCCGCAGCGTCGTACGCATCGCCTGCGTGATCTCATAAAACACGTTCAACTCGGTGCGGACTTTCTCTAATTCCCGGCGCAATACACTGTCCGGGTCATCGGCCGGTTTTAAAGGTTCCCCGCCGGGGCCGGGTTTATCCTGAGATTGCGGTTCCGGTAATTGATTTTTTACTGAAAGACTCCTATCGTCAGCCATATGATTACCTCGAAATTATATTTTGAATCGAACAACTCCCCTATTCTGGAATAATACATATTGAATACCATATGGAAGCCTTAAAATCAAGCCTTAATGTACTTCGCATAAGTAAATTAAACATAATATAATAGTATAATAACATATCTATCATATCTTGCTTATATTACTTATAATATTTTGTTTTACTCTATTGTTTATATATTCTATGTCACATCCAATCTTTACGAACTCCTTAATATTGCCGACATCGATCAAACTGCCGCACGGCCTGATTTTAGCAAAATAGGATATATCAGAATCGATAAGTATCGAAAACCCGTGCAGGCTTATCCATTGTTGGAACCCGACCCCCATAAAAACGATTTTCTTCTTTGCCATCCATATTCCATCAGGCTGATTGTCCACGGCAACGCCGACAATATCCGTCAACGCTGCCGCAATACTCTCTTTGAAAACCTGCAGATAACGCTGAAGGGAACGATTAAAAACATTCCGGATATTCACGACCGGATAAACCATCAACTGCCCCTGGTCATGAAATGTGATCCTGCCACCCCGCCGGACATTATAAACCGGGACCCCCAGGGTATCCAGAGAAGCCAGAAATTCGTTGAGAACGGCTTCCCGTCCTAACGTATAGACCGGTTGGTGCCTGCACAATAATAAAAAATCCCGCTTCTGAGTCAAAGCGGCGTGAAAAAGACCGTGCTGCAACAGAAGAAAATCGGAATAATGTAAGACCCCCCTATCGATGATCTCAATACGCATATAAGGTCTTATTCAAGGACGCGAATAAGCGATTCTGAAATGGTAGGATGAACAGCGATCAGTTTCTTTACCGAAGGAACCGGGATCCGTTCCTGAATAGCCAAGGTGAACGTATGAATAAGTTCCGAAGCGTATTTTGAAAGTATACTGGCGCCCACGATACACTGGGTATTCTTATCAATAATAACTTTGAGAAACCCTTCTTTATCCGCCAAGACATGCGCAGGACTCTGTTCGATCAAAAACATCTTTTTAATGCTATAACGGTTTTTCTCCGGCAATACGTCTTCATGCATACCGACGGCAGCCACAGATGGGATGGAAAAAATGCAATACGGATACAGCCGGTTATGCGGTTCGGCCTGGCCGGCTATCTGCGCGATAACTTGTTGCGCCGCATGTTCCGCGGTATAGGCATACATCTCTTTTCCAAGACAATCGCCGCAGGCATACACGTGCGGCTGATTGGTCTGATAGGCTTCATTCGTGACTATATATCCCGCATCCGAGGTCTGTATCAAAGAACCGGGCGCCGCGCTGACGTGCGGCATCCTGCCGGTCGCGGACAAAATACTGTCGTACGCGGAATGATCTTCAGCCGCGGCATCCGCAGATACTTTGATCGTCATGCCTTCCCGCTTCATCAACGATGTCAGGCGGTTGCTGACTTCTCTGTCGATACCGGGTAAAATGCGCGGTTCTTTTTCGACGACGGTAACCGAACAACCCAAATGATGTAAAATACACGCGTATTCAATACCGATCGGGCCGGCTCCCACGATCAAAGCCCGTTTCGGTACGCTCGTTATCCGCTGAATGAATGACTCCGGCGTGTATGTTTTCTCGGCCGGTAAGAACGGAAGCTGCCGGGGCAGCGATCCGGTAGCGATGAGGATGTTCTCCGCAGAATACGCCGTTTGGCCGGCCATGACCGAATGAGCTTCGGCAAGCCGTGCCTGCCCGGTAATAATAGTCACACCTTTTGCGGCTAAGAAATCGCGCGTTGCCTTACGGATCCCCTCGATGATACTTTCTCTTTTTTGCACTAACCGCGCGAAATCGATCTGCTCTTTTCTGATGAGTTCTTGAGCATAGTTTACGGATTTAATCGACGAAAGGAAATTCACCAGGAACTTCGTCGGAATGCATCCTTTATTTAGGCACACGCCCCCGAATTGATCCTGCTCAAACAAAACAATATTATTCCACCCGCGTTTAACGCTCTCGAACGCGGCTTTTATCCCGGCAGGGCCTGATCCGATTATAGCGAGTTTGTACATTGTGAGTGGTCGTTTTCCGGTGACGATAGCCGTTTTCGTTATTCGATCACATTAAAAGATCTCTTGAAGTTCCTTTAGAATTACCAATATCCAATTACCAATACTACCAATCAATGACCAATTTCCAATGAATCTCCCCGGGCTAAAGCCCGGGGTTTCTGTATAATCCCTGCTCGGCTATATATGGCAAAATTCTCTTCGACAATTTTGCCAACCTCGCGGGATAATCGTACGCATTCATCCCAG
>Ga0172370_10002251_pt1 | contig 28162 bp, 26 predicted proteins | sample LakKiv5m_FD_114538 | JGI IMG/M metagenome (GOLD analysis project Ga0172370, IMG submission 114538) | Freshwater microbial communities from Kabuno Bay, South-Kivu, Congo - kab_022012_11.5m | ecosystem: Environmental > Aquatic > Freshwater > Lake | place: Democratic Republic of the Congo...
TGGGTCCGTGGTGTAACTTCTGTCCCTACAAAATTATCTGTGAGGCTTGGCAATAAATTTTAGTATAATTTAACCTAAGATTATGACAGAAAGACTGGCTAAATCAAAATTTGTCAACCGCTTGTTTGAGGCGTTTATACCTCTTACCGCCTGGATAATAATCACTTTACCATTATGGCTATCCCCTTTTCATCCGGCTTTAGTTGCTTATTTTATTATCGCTTTTGATCTTTACTTTTTTTATAAATCAGCCCAAACAACTTCTTTTGCCGCAATTTCTTATCAAAAAATATTAGAAACGAATAAAATAAATTTTAGAAAAAAAATAAAAAATTCCGATATTGAAACAATTAAGCATTTTGTCATTATCCCCAACTATGAAGAACCCATTAACAAATTGGAATCAACCATTAATAATCTAATTGCCAATGACTATCCATCTGAAAAAATTTTTCTAGTGCTCGCCTTCGAAAAAAGAGAAGAAACTGCCAACAATAAAGCTCGCTCGATTGAATCTAAATATAAAAATAAATTTGCTGAAATTTTTTATTTTTATCATGAACTACAACCTAATGAGGTCGAGGGAAAAGCCAGTAATCAAAGTTATGCTGCAAAAAAAATTGACGATTATGTTGAAAACAAACATTGGGATAGAAAAGAGATCTTGTTTACGATCTGCGACGCCGATAGCCACCTGCCCGCTAACTTTTTTTCTTATTTAACGTATCAGTACCTAAAAGACGACGATCGTCTTTACCATTTTTACTGGGCACCGGTATTGCTGTATAACAATTTTTGGCAACTACCCCTTTTTGTACGAATCCAGGCGACTCTTTCCTCAATTGTTAGGTTGGCGTTTTTATCGTACAAAAATAATCTTATACAGATCTCAACTTACAGCACAAACCTATGGCTATTAAAAAAAATAAATTTCTGGGACGTTGATATTATCCCAGAAGATTGGCATATTTACCTACAAGCCTTCTTTACTTTTGGGGAAAAAATAAAAACAATGCCTCTTTATACCATTGTTAATGGTGACGCTGTTTATTCTGGCCAAATTCTTAAAACTTTAGCCAGCCGGTATGAACAGGAAAAACGTTGGGCCTGGGGAGTTACTGATGTTGCCTACGCCTTAAAGAAATTTTTTCTCACTCCCCACATTGATTCTTTTCTAAAGTTAAAAAAAATATTTTTTATTATCGAGACACATCTTCTCTGGCCGGTTTCTTTTTTTGTCTTAACGATCAGTGCTTCGATTCCGCCGTTAATTAACCCTGTTTTCAAAAGGACGGTATTGGGTTTCTTGCTTCCTCAACTCTCCGGGTTAATTTTAACACTCTCATCCGCCATGTTAATTGCTTATGTTATTCTCGATATCAAATTAAGACAAAAAGTCAAACAGACAACAACTATTGCTTCTCTCCCAATTTTAATTGTCCAGTGGTATTTACTACCTATTGTTTCTTTTATTTTATCCTCACTGCCGGCTTTAGAAGCGCATACTCGTTTATTATTAGGAAAAAAGATAAAATATAAAGTGACTAAAAAAATATAATCATTATGATGAATTATTTATTCACCAAAACACCCCTTCTTTTTTTTATGCAATCTTTTTGGCGAGATGAGGCATTTACCTATTTGCTTTCGAGGAAAAGTCTGTTTGATATTATTAACTTAACGGCAAAAGATTTTAATCCTCCATTATATTATTTTATTGTTCACTTCTGGATGAAGGTATTTGGTACCTCGGAAATTTCTCTTAGAAGCATCTCTTTGATTTTTTATTGGGCAACCGTTTATGTTGCGTTTCTTTTTCTCAATGATATTTTTAAATTCCGCCTAAAAAAAAGTTTTCTGTATTTGCTATTGGTTATAATCAATCCTTTACTTGTATATTATGCTTTTGAGGCACGGATGTATACGATGTTTGCCTTTCTTGGTAGTCTTTCCTTTTATGCTTTGTATAAAAAAGATCCGCTTCTCTATATTTTGGCGACCATCCTAGGTTTATATACGCACTACTTTATGGTATTCGTTTTGCTCGGTCAACTGTTGATCATATTATTGGTCGAAGGAAATAAAAAAATAAAGCTATTGCAATCTATTTTATTATCTGGAATTTTGTTTTTGCCCTGGGGAATATTTGTACTGCTAACCAAACCGGGAATAAACCAATCTTTTTGGATCGAAAAACCGCCGCTCATAGCCATTCCAAATCTTTTGGGAATATTGTTTATTGGTCATGAAGCGGCAAAAGACGTACCAAAAATTGAGATATTAAAAAGAATAGTCGTTTATGTAAATATAATATTGATATTACTGTATTCAAAGATTGCATTTTTTTTCAGGCGATATTTTAATAAACCGAATTTTAAGATACTTTTTTATCTATTGGTTTGGGCGCTGCTTATCCCGATAATTGTCGGCCTGATTTCTTTTATTAAACCTGTTTACCTTTCCCGATATTTAATTTTTTCCACCGTAGGAATATTAATCATGACATTATATTTGATTGACAAACTAAATATTAAATTACGGATAATCTCATTATTACTTTTGGTTTTTTTATCAGGACTCTATCAACAGAATCAGGTGATCGCCAGAAAAAAAACCGATTTAAGAAAAACCATTGAAGAAATTAAGATGCTGGCGCATAAAGATGACAAATTATATGTTACCAGCGAACTTGACCTCATGGTGGCACAGTATTATTTTCCTGAAAATCGGGTTTTTCTTTATGAAAAAAATTATCAGGATATTCCCAGCTACGTCGGTAAAATACTGATAACGCCTGGCAACATCACTTATCATTTACCAAGATACCCGACGAAAGCTTTTATTTTGAATTCTTATGGATCTTATGAAGTGAAAGCAATTTTTTAATATGAAAAAAATATTGATCATTGCCAATGTTTTAATTATCGGAGCCTTTTTAATAAAAATGGTGAGCATTCCTCCGCAACTACCCTTATTTTATTCTTTACCTTGGGGAGAGGATCAGTTGGTTGACAGCTGGATGATTTTAATTCTCCCCTTATTGATGGATGTTTTCTTTTTTTTAAATGAGTTCATTAAAAATAAATTATTTGGTGAAAATGTCTTTGCCAAAAAAATTATTGATTATTTTAATATTTTTTTAGTGATTAGTTTGGCCGTAATATTTCTAAAAATTGTTTTGTTGTTAGCCTAAACCATATGGTAATAATTTTTTCCCTAATAATAAGTTTTGTTTTGTCGTTTCTATTAACAATCCCAACCATCGCCTTAGCAAAAAAGTTTCATCTTGTAACTAATAAGGATGTCCGTTATCATCCAGCGCATACCCACAAAGGAATTGTTCCGAGAGCGGGCGGTTTACCGATCTATCTGTCAATATTAGTCACTTCAATATTTCTTTTGCCGATTAATAAAATTATGTTTGGGATTCTTTTTTCAAGCTCTTTGTTGTTGATAATCGGTTTGCTTGATGATTATTATGATTTATCACCTTATTTAAGATTTTTGGGGAATTTAATTATTTCCGCGCTGGTTGTAGGTTTTGGTTTAGGTATCCCATATTTATCCAATCCCTTTGGTGGCATTATCAGATTGGATCAGTGGCAAATAGCAGTTAACTTCTTTGGCCATCATTCAATTCTTGTTTTTGCTGATATCTTATCAATCATTTGGCTTACCTGGATATTGAATATGGTGAATTGGAGTAAAGGAGTTGATGGCCAGCTTCCAGGATTCGTCGCTATCACTGCTTTCTTTTTAGGCATTATTGCCCAAAGATTTACCGCTTACGATATCAGCGTACAAACGGTTGCTATTTTTAGCTTTATAATTGCCGGTGCTTTTTTGGGTTTTTTACCGTTCAATTTTTATCCGCAAAAAATCATGCCTGGTTATGGAGGAGGAGCGCTGGCAGGATTTTTATTAGGAATACTGTCAATCCTGTCATTTGGAAAATTGGGTACAGCTGTTCTTATTCTTTCGATGCCGATGATTGATGCAATATACACTATTTTTCGTCGTTTAAAAAATAAAAAATCACCATTCCGCGCCGATTGGGGACATTTTCATCATCGTTTACTGGATATTGGCTGGGGTAAAAGACGAATCGCGGTCTTTTACTGGCTGGTGGCTTTAATTTTGGGTATCTCGAGCTTGTTTCTAAAAGGAATGGGGAAATTACTTGCTTTTATGGCCACGGGAATTATTCTTTCGGTATTTATAATCCTGATCGATAAAATAAAGAAACAAAAAAGCTTTGGTAAAATAACTAAATGAAATATTTCATCAAAACTTTCGGCTGCCAGCAGAATATTGCTGATTCAGAGCGATTGGAAAGCCTTCTTACTGCTCAGGGAATGAAAAAAGCTCTATCTTACGAAAAAGCGGATTATATTGTTATTAATACCTGTATGGTCCGTGAATCTGCAGAAAACAGAATTTATGGATTAGTTAATAATCTCTCTGAGTTGAAGAATAAAAATTTAAAATTAAAAATTATTTTAACCGGTTGTCTCGTCGGCCTGGCCTGTCGGGATAAAACCGGAAAATATTTGGAACGCTTAAAAGAAATCATGCCTGCTGTTGATGAATTTCTTCCCATTGAAGAAATTGGGTTTAATTATTCTCCCACTAGAAAAGATAAAATTTCTGCATGGGTTTCCATTTCCAACGGTTGTAATAATTTTTGTACCTACTGTGTTGTTCCGTTTACCCGCGGTCGGGAAGTCAGCCGACCCTTCGAAGACATAATTAACGAATGCAAGCAACTTAAGAAGAAAGATTACAAGAACATCACTCTTCTTGGACAAAACGTTAATTCATATGGAGCCGATTTAATTTTAAATAAAAAAATAAAGGCAGGTGGCGCGAGTGAAGAGTCTCTTCGAGAAGCGGATTTCCGGAATGACAGGAAGAGCCTCGCAGAAGAGAAGGATCACGAGCGACAGAATCTGCCGCTGATGAAACCGATCTATGTTAAACACCTTGGCCGTTACCGCGTTCCGACTTTCTTTCCTTATTTATTAGAAGCGGTAGCGAAATTAGGTTTTGAGAGGATTGATTTCATTTCCTCCAATCCCTGGGATTTTTCCGATGAATTAATTAAAGTGATTACCCGCAATAGCAATATCGTTCGCATTATTCATCTCCCCGTTCAGTCCGGAGACAGCAGTGTCTTAAAACGGATGAATCGCTGGTATACGTCATCTCAGTATCTACGCTTGATCTCAAAGATTAAGAAATCGATTCCCGATGTCAAATTTACTACTGATATTATCGTTGGTTTTCCTGGAGAAACAGAAAAAGAATTTCTCAATACGGTTAGATTGTGTAATAAGGTTGATTTTGAAAAAGCCTATATCTCAATGTATTCGTCCCGTCCTTTTACTACGGCAACAAAACAACTAATAGACAATATTCCTTATAAGAAAAAAAAACGCCGCTGGAAAATTTTAGAAGATTTAATCAATCAACCAAAATTTAAAAAGAAAAATTTGTCACCAACGGTAAATGATCGGAAACATCAACCTGCGGACAGTAATGGTTAGTTATTTTAATTTCTTTGCTGACAAAAATCATATCCGCTACCGCCGTATGATATTTAATGTCGGATTTTCTTTTTTTATTGAAACTCGTTGTCAATTCATCCTTGAAAACGCTGATTAAATACTTTTTTATTCCGGCAATCGTTTTGGTATTTGGGCTAATATTAAAATCTCCGGACAAAATCGTGTTTTCCTTATCTTTAACTAAAGTCACGATCTTTTCTCCCATTGATAAACGCCGATCATTGTCATTACCGTTAATCCCCCAAATTCCATGAACGTTGAATATGTTGAGTAAACTTGAGTTAACATCAATTTTTGCATGAATAATATTTCTTGGCACATTGGTAAAATCTTCATTCTTAATTTTTGGCCAGGTTCCATAGGGTATATCAAAAAAAACCGTTTGGGAAAAAACTATCGGGAACCTTGAAAAAATTACGTTGCCAACTTCAATTACACCGTATTTTGTTTGCTTGTTGAAAGCCGGTGCAAAACTATAGTACTTGTAGCTGAATTCGCTTCTGATCTGATTGATTGTTTTAAACTTTTTTGGAACTTCTGTCCCAACTCCAGTAATTGCTTCCTGAATAGATAAAATGTCAGGATTCTCGCGCTTCAAAAATTCAATCGCATTATCAAATAACTCACCTCCCCACCAAATATTCAACGTAACAAATTTAATTGGCATAAAAGCGGTTTAAATTACTTTTCAAATTTCTTAACGGCGTGACGATATTTGCAATAATCGCAGTCTTTTCCCGGTCCGGGTAATTTATCCTTATTTAAACACGCGAAAATATCATTAATCGTTTTCTCTACCCAGGAATCATCACCCTCATAAGGAATTATTTTCACATTAAATTCTAGTTTTCCGTCGAAAGCCGCTTTATCTGTATCGCCGTTCGCGTATACAAAATAACCGATTTTGGATACATTAAAACCATTCCGTCTGAACAACCACTGATAAATTTCCATCTGTCTTTTGTATCCTTGCTGCCAGTCGGCATCGATAGTGACCTCTTCATCTTTTGATGTTGCTTTATAATCAACAATGATAAATTCTTCTTTTGGATTAATCCAAAGATCATCAATTCCGCCGGTAATCAATAAGTTGGTTTTTTTATGGAGATAGGTGATCCCCCCTTTTAGAGCATCTCTCCATAAATTAATACGCTCATCGGCAAGCGGTATTGCGTCTACTTTATACATATCCATTAACGGATGCGGGATCTTTTTTGCTCGGTGGATATCAAATTCCTTTTTTAAGAGCTTGTCAACAGCGGAGTTTAATGAAAACGGGTAACCAGGCGGCTGAGCCACTCCCAATCTTCTATCTAGATAAAAACAGCGCGGGCAATTGATAAATAGATCAATTTTAGACCGGCTTATGCGGAACGGGTAAAGTGCGTTAGGAGCATAAAGATTTGATTTGCGGTTTGGGTTATAATATTGTGTCATATCAGATAATTTTACCTCAAAAGAAGGATAAATAACTATCGTTTTTATCCAAAATTATTAAAGATTAATAAAGTCTTTACGGTCTGCACCGGTGGAAATAATCTTTATCGGTATTTTTAAAAATGATTCTATAAACTTAAGATACCTCGTGCAGTTCTTTGGCAACTGGCTTAATCTGGTTGCTCCGGCAATATTTTCTTTCCAGCCCTCAAATATCTGATAACGAGGAGTCAACTTTGCCATTTCAATATAACCACATTCGCTCTGATTTATTTTATTACCATGAAGATAATAACCTGTGCAAATTTTTAATTTGGATAAGCCGGTTAAAATATCCAGTCTGGTAACTGCTAAACGATTGGCAGAAATCAATTTAGTCGTGTATTTGACCATTTCAAGATCAAGCCAACCAATCCGTCTTGGTCGACCAGTAGTTGTTCCATATTCATGTCCTTTTTCTCTAATATATTCGGCATTTTTGTCATTGATCTCTGTCGGTAGTGGTCCTCCGCCGACTCTTGACAAATAGGCTTTGACGACCGCCCAAACATAGTCAATAGCAAAGTTGGATACTCCGCTCCCGGTATTAACCGCTCCTGTGGTAATATTTGATCCGGTTGAATATGGGTAAGGTGACCAATCAATATCCAGCATCATTCCATGAGCCCCTTCAAAAACAATATTTTTTTTGCTTTCTACTGCGCTCTGAAGTAATAACAAAGTATCCTTAACATAAGGTAGAAGTTGCTTACGGTATTCTTTAAAAATATTTAATTCTTTGCCAATATCAATCGGGAGAACATTAAAAAGTTTGAGAATTTTATTTTTAATCGCTGCCTGAAACTTGAACTTCTCTTCAAAATTGGACCAGTTAACCAACTCATAAATTCTAATACCGTTATAGCTGACTTTATCAGCGTAAGTCGGACCAATTCCGCGTCGTGTTGTTCCTAGTTTGTTTTTTCCCCGGGCATTCTCATAAGCTTCATCAAGTGCTTTATGATATGGCATAATCAAGTGACAACGAGGGGAAATAAATAGCTTGTTTTTTAGTTGAATTCCTTCTTTTTTTAATTTACTAATCTCTTTTATCAACACCTCAGGGTCGATAATCACTCCGTTGGCAATAACTGCCTTGGCCTTTTTACTAAACACCCCTGAAGGAATCAAATGAAAAGGATGTTTCTTTCCATTAATAACGACGGTGTGGCCGGCGTTGTTACCTCCATGGAATCGAACAGCAAAATCTGCTTTTTGGGCTAACATGTCAACAATCTTTCCTTTACCCTCATCACCCCATTGAGAGCCGACAACAAGTTGAATCATAATATTGATTTAGAATTAATAATTAACTTTGTTAGTTTTTCCGCTAAACCGATATATTTTTCCGGCGATAATTTTTTTAATTTTGTAACTTTATCTAAATTAAGTTTTTTTAAAATATCAAAATATAGACTTTTCGTCAGAGTTTTTCCCTGGGTTAATTTTTTTAATTTTTCATAGGCGGCATTGCTGTTGGTTGACCGCAAATAGGTTTGAACTGCTTCTGCTAATATCTCCCAATGATTATTTAATTCTGTTTTAACAATTTTATTGTTAACTGTAATCTTATTTAGCCCGCGTATAATACTGTTCCAAGCTAAAATTGTATAACTTAAAGTTGCCCCAAAGTTTCGTCTGACTGTTGAATCGGATAAATCTCGTTGTAATCGTGAGGAAACTAATTTTCTGACATAAAGTTCAAATTGATTGTTAGCAATTTGTAGGTTTCCTTCGGCGTTTTCAAAATCAATCGGGTTAATTTTTTGAGGCATCGTTGATGAACCAACATGGTTGATGTCCTGTTTTTGCTGAATAACATTTAGCATAATATACTGCCACATATTAATACTCATATCAAATAAAATTCCATTAATTAATATTATTATCTGAAAAAATTCTAGCCAATTATCATAGGGTAGGATTTGAGTCGTATAAAGATTAGGTTTTAGACTCATTCCGTGAATAAAATTATTGCTGAAATCAATCCAATTAATATTTGGATATACAAAAGATGCAGCATTGAAATTCCCAACCGCCCCATTGCACTTACCCTCAAATACAAATTGTTTTACTTTCTTAAATTGTTTTTCTAACCGATAATAGTAATTGGCGATTTCTTTAGCGAAAGTCGTTCCGACAGCTGGTTGTCCATGAGTGCGAGCTAACATAGGAATATTAACGGTTAATCGTATTAACTTTCTTAGTTGGTTAAGTAACTTTAGTAATTGTGGAATTAGTATTTCTCTTTTAAAATCACTAAGTATTAATGCATAAGATAAATTATTGATATCTTCTGAAGTTAAACCAAAATGTATAAAAGAAATCAGCCGGTCTAATTTTTTTTCTTTAAGTTTGGTACGAAGATAATATTCTATTGATTTAACATCATGATTAATTTTCTTCTCAATGGTTTTGACTTTATTAAATTCCTCACTGTCAAACTCATTAATAATTTTATTAATTAAACTCGATTCTTTTTTTGACAGAGATATAACCTTGTAATGTGCAAGTTTCAACAAATATGCAATTTCAATCGTGATTCGATATTTAACTAGAGCGATTTCTGAAAAATAATTACTAAGAAATTGAGTTTGCTTGGCGTATCTACCGTCAATTGGAGTAATTGCTTTTTCTGGATTATTCATTAGATGTATGAAATCTACCGCTTTATTTTTAACACAGTCAAATAAATTTGTCAATTAACATGTTAAAATATTAACTATGAGATTATTGGTAACGGGTGGAGCGGGATTTATCGGTTCGAACTTTATTTTATATTGGTTAAAAAAATATCCGCAGGATAAGATTATTAACCTTGACAAACTTACTTACGCCGGCAATCTGGAGAATCTCGTATCAGCAGAAAAAAATTCTAACTATAAATTTATCAGGGAAGATATTTGCAATTCACAATTCGTTAATTCGTTAATGAAAAATGAAAAAATTGATATTGTTGTCCACTTTGCTGCCGAATCCCACGTTGATCGTTCAATTTTAGATCCGGCTCCGTTTATTAAAACAAATATTGAAGGAACTTATGTACTTCTACAGGCGGCTTTAAAAAATAACGTATCAAAATTTCATCACATTTCGACAGATGAAGTTTTTGGCGCCCTGCCTTTAGACTCTAAAAACAAGTTTAATAAAAATACTTCTTATAATCCCAGAAGTCCATATTCTGCCTCTAAGGCGGCCGCTGACCACCTGGTACGGGCATACCACACTACCTATGGACTACCTGTGACCATTTCTAACTGCTCAAATAATTATGGGCCGTACCAGTTTCCGGAAAAATTTATTTCCCTGGCAATCACCAATTTGATTGAAGGAAAGAAAATTCCAGTTTACGGAGACGGACTTTATGTACGTGACTGGCTTTATGTGGAAGATCATTGCCGTGCGATTGACCTAATTTTAAAAAAAGGAGTCATAGGAAAAACCTATCTAATCGGCGGGCAAACTGAAGATATATCGAATATTGAAGTAGTAAAAAAAATTATTAAAATCATGAATAAGGATGAATCGGTAGTTGAGTATGTAAAAGACCGACCAGGCCATGATCGTCGATATGCTATCGATTGGTCACAAACTAATAAAGATCTCGGCTGGAAACCCGGATTTGACTTTGATACTTATCTAAAAAAAACCGTCAATTGGTATAATATTCATCTGAATTGGTGGAAAAAAATCAAATCCGGAGAATATCAAAAATATTATCAAAAACAATATAAATTAACCTAATTGGTCTAATTATTCTAATTTCCAATCAAGCGCCAAGTGCCAATTGGAACTTGGGATTTTATTAGGTTAATTAGATTAATTAGAAATTTTATATATGACTATTACATTTATCGGTCATGGTTATGTCGGAATCGTTACGGCGTGTATTTTTGCTGATTTTGGTAATGATGTTTTTGTTATCGGACACACTGCGGAAAAAATCGCCCGACTAAAAAACGGTGATCCGATTATTTATGAACCAGGATTAAAAGAGTTGCTTAAAAAAAATCTTGCCTGTCGACGAATGCATTTCTCTCTTGATTTTAAAGACGCAGTTGCCAAATCAGATATTATTTTTATCGCCGTCGGGACACCTCCCAAAGAAAATGGAGAAGCTGATCTTTCAGCAATTTTTGACGTTTCAAGAAAGCTGGCAAAATATTTATCAAAAAGACTGACCGTGGTCGTCTGCAAAAGCACTGTTCCTGTCGGAACTAATAAAAAAATTGAGGCAATTCTGACAAAACACAAACCGAAAGAAGCTGAAGTCGCCGTTGCCTCTTGTCCTGAATTTCTGCGGGAGGGAACGGCAATATATGATAGTCTTAATCCTGATAGAATTGTTATTGGTTCAAACTCAAAAAAAGCGATCGAACGATTGCTGGAATTACATAAGCCTTTCAACGGAAAACGGGTCGTAACTGATTTAGCCTCAGCTGAACTTATCAAATATACTGCCAACGCCATGTTGGCAACAAAAATCTCTTTTGCAAACTTAATTTCCTTTTATTGTGAAAAAACGGGAGCTGATGTAGAGATGGTTCTCGACGCGGTTGGTCTTGATCAACGCATTGGCCGAATATTTATGAATCCGGGAATTGGATATGGAGGTTCGTGTCTGCCAAAAGACGTTAAAGCTTTGACTCAAACCGGTTCTTATCTTGGTGTCAACATAGATTTTTTAAAAGCTATTGAAAATATCAATCAATTTGCCAGAGAAAATTTTGTTGAAAAAATAATAAAAAAATCTCCGGGGAAAAAAATTGGTCTATGGGGCTTGAGTTTCAAGGCCAACACTGATGATATAAGAGAAGCTCCTTCAGTATATGCGATAAAAAAATTACTTCATCATAATTTCCAGTTAACCGTTTTTGATCCTGTCTCCAACAAGAATATTAAAAAAATATTTAATGATCAAATTAAGTATGTTGACAGTCCGGAAAAAGCAGTTAAACAAGTTGATGCTCTGGTTATTCTCACCGAGTGGAATGAATTCAAACAGACTGATTTAAAAAAAGTTAAAAAGTTATTAAAATCGCCGGTGATTTTTGACGGTCGCAACATCTACCAACCTCAGGTCATGAAAAAATTAGGATTTGAATACTATTCCGTAGGAAGGAGCGCTGTCGTTTAAACCTCATTATGAAAATTATTGTTGCCGGCGGGGCTGGATTTATCGGCTCTCATCTTTGCCAACGCTTGCTGGAAAAAAATCATCAGGTGATCTGTGTCGATAACTTTCTTACAGGATGTAAAAAAAATATCAATAATTTGCTGTCCAATAAGCAATTTAGCCTAATTGAACAGGATATAATCAAGCCCTTAAAGAATATTGAAGCGATCGATGCCATTTTTCATCTTGCTTCTCCTGCCTCACCCAATCATCACAGCCGGTTAAGTTTTCATGCATTGCCGATGGAAACGATGATGGCGAATACCACCGGCACTATGGAATTATTAAGGCATGCAAAAAAAAATAAGGCAAAATTTTTATTTGCATCAACGTCAGAAGTTTATGGAGATCCTGAAGTTCACCCTCAACCTGAAAACTATCTGGGCAACGTTTCCACGACCGGACCACGATCCGTATATGACGAAGCAAAAAGATTTGGAGAAACAATTACCGCTTACTACTATCGTGTAGAAAAAGTTGACAGCCGAATCGTCCGAATATTCAATACATATGGACCACGTATGCTTAAAGCGGATATGAGAATGGTTATTAATTTTATTAGTCAGGCAATTACTAATAAGCCCATCACGGTTTTTGGTAACGGGCAACAGACACGTTCATTATGTTACGTCGACGATCTTGTTGAGGGAATGATCAGACTGATGTTTTATCCGAAAACATCGGGAGAAATTGTTAATCTCGGATCAACTGAAGAACACACGGTAACCGAATATGCAAAATTGGTAAAAAAAATTACCAGATCAAACAGTGAAATCGTGTATAACGAAAAATTACCGGAAGATGATCCTAAAAAAAGAAAACCCGATATTACAAAAGCTCACTGCCTTCTTGATTGGTCCCCAAAAATTTCTCTTGAAGAAGGAATTAAAAAAATGGTTAATTATTTTCATAACAATAGTTAAATATGAAAAAAACGATAATCGTTCTCCCAACTTATAATGAATTTGGCAATATCGAAAAAGTCATCGAGTCTATTTTCGACCAACAAAAAAAAATTGATAATTGGTTAATCGAGATATTGGTTGTTGACAGTAGTTCACCCGATAGTACCGGAAAAGCTGTTAAAGCATTACAGAAAAAATATTCTGGAAAACTTCACCTTTTGGAGACAAAAAAAGAGGGGTTAGGAAAAGCGTATTATCAGGGCTTCCAATATGCGCTCGAGAAAATCAAACCTTTTGTGATTTTTGAGATGGACGCTGACTTGTCGCATGATCCAAAAGAAATTGTCCCATTTTTGAGATCGATTGAAAAGGGCGCGGATTTTGTTATTGGCTCTCGATATATTAAAGAGGGATCTATTCCTTCAAACTGGGGCTGGCATCGTAAATTATTTTCGGTAATCGGTAATTTTGTCGTTAAGGCCGGGTTCATGAAATTTGCGATAAAAGATTGGACCTCTGGATACCGGGCAATGAAAATATGGATGGTTAATTCTTCTTTGGATTATGTGAAAAAATATTCCGGTTATGTATTTCAAATTGCCCTTCTCGATCAGGCGATCAAAAAAAATGCTCGCATTAAGGAAATACCAATCCAGTTTACCGATAGAAAATACGGCAAATCTAAAATATTTTTTGGCCAGTATATTTTTCAAATTTTCTCTTATATCTTAATTAATTCCTCATTCATTAAATATGTAATTGTCGGGCTAAGCGGTTTTGTTATCGATTTTGGCTTATCATATATATTTATCGAAAGAATGCACTCCTTAATTTGGTTGGCAACTTTAATTAGCGCTGAAACAGCGATTATATCCAATTTTTTCTTAAATAATTACTGGAGCTTTGCCTATAAAAAAATTGCCGGAGGATTTCTGTCCTATGTTCCTAAGTTTGCGAAATTTAATCTTGTTTCGGTTGGTGCACTCGTAATCCAAGCTGTTGGAATTCAACTATTGGTTAACATTTTCGGCAAAGACTTGTGGTATGTTTATAAGGCTTTAATTCTTGGATTGGTCGTTATTCCTTATTCTTATATACTTTACAATAAGGTTATTTGGAAGGAGAAATAAAACAATTTCGTTATTCTTTAACCGCGTATTCTGCTGAGATCCAACCAAACTTCCCTTTTTCATACTCGATTTTATACCAATTGCTCTTTTCTTCAATCAAACTAAATTTATCACCGGGATTAACTCTGGCTGCTTCTGTTGCATCTACCGACGGCTCTTCTCTGACGCGCAGCCAACCGGTGGGCGTATCTTTCACTGTTACTGAATTACCGCTGCTCGTTTTAATTTCTGCGCTCGGAGTCGCTTCTTTATTCTCTTTGACTTTAGACGACTGGCTTTGATCAATCGCCAACTTGAAACTGGCATTAACGCGTAAACCCGACTCAACGTTGATCTTTAAAGTGCGTCTAAAAAAACCAGGCATAAAAACCGATAGCTCGTGCTCTCCCTGCGGAACATCTTCCAGCATCAACGGCGCAATCCCCTTTTCATCATTATCAAGATTGACAATCGCTCCTTGTGGCTCGGTTTCAATATATACTTCTCCGAGATTGGCGCTTTTTGGAGAATGGTCCATTTTGGTCACTGTCAAAATTTCACCGGCAGAATTAATATCTGAAGAACCAAGCTCTCGGTTGACATAAGTCAATGAATTCTTATAAATATTGATTTTGCCTTGCCAGGATGCGGTTTCTGTGGCCGTTCCTTCGGGAATCAGTTTAATGATATATTCACCAATCCGGTATTTTTCATAATAAGGAGTTTTTCCTATCACAACATTGTTAATGAAAATACTGGCGGTCGGAGATGAAACAATTTTTAACTGCCCGAATTCGTTCTGTTTATCGAGGACAAAAAACTTGACCAAAACAAAACCGACGAATAATATCACCAGTATAAAAAGTAGTAATAATTTTGGTTTCATAAGAAGAGTATATTTATTCTATTAAACCCTTTCAAATTATGCAAGATTAAGTTAACCTATCTTTACCAGAACCACTCCCAAAAGCATTATCAGACTGCCAATCCAGACGTCTCTTTTTGGCTTGTCTCCAAACAAAATCCATCCCAACAAAAGAACAAAAAAAACTTCTAATTTTTTTACTCCCGATACTAAAACCAGTGCGCCGGTCGTTATTCCATAGAGGTAACTTAAGGACACAATCGTATAAGCAATACCTCCAATTAGCAAAATCCAAAAATTGCTTTTCAATTCGGCCCCCAAATTTTTGTTTTTTCTTGCTAAGTAAAAACCGATTAAAACAGTTAACATAATATTTCCTAATAGAAGATAAAAAGATTGATTTGCAGGTTTCATGTTCAATAAGCTGAACTTATCAAAAACCGAACTGACTACCATAAAAATCATGGCCAATAAATATAAAAAAGCGTTTTTATTTGTTATCAGTATTTTGAAGGGTTTTAAAAGATGTTCTTTTGCTTCTTCGACTTTCAGAAAATAACCACCGAAAACTATCAGTATTAATCCTATAACCGGAACCGGTTTTATATTCTCGGCAAAAAAAATCAAACCGAAAACATACTGAAAAAAAACGCTGAAAAAGGCTAAAGGTACTATTTCAGACATCAGGCTCCCTTTCAAGGTTTTGAGAGCGAGAGTTTTTGCATAACCAAAAAAAATTACTGACCCTATTGATGCCAACCAAAACATAATGTTTAATTCCGGAATCCCATTTTTTAAAGCCGGATAAAGTAAGAATGGTATGGAGACTGCAAATAACGACCATGAAACTAGTGAGGCGTTAATTTTGTATAAAGCTTTTTTGTTAAGAATTACCGATACTGACGACAATAATGCTGAAATTAACGCATACCAAAACCACATAATAACTTGAATTATACAAAAATGGAGTTATAATATAAATCATGTTAGAAAAACTATCTGCAACCAATTCGTCTTTAAGGCGACTCTTTGGGGAGGGTAGTATTTCTATGAGATAAATCTAATTTCGTCAATACTACCAACCCGCCGACTTTGGCGGGTTTTTTTGTACTCTTACTTTCTGAACGAAGTGAAGATTAGTAAGAGTAAATCCGCCAAGAAAGGCTCCTCAAGACGATGAGTGAATAACGATGAGTTTGAGTCTTGAGGAAAGTTTCGGCGGATATTATTAATTAATTTTAAAAATATGTTAGAAAAAATTTCTGAACGAACAAATGGATGGATGGAAAGTCAAAAAAGACTAGTTGACAATTCGATAGACCTGTTGATAAACAGCTGGGGATTAAATAAGGCTTTAAAAGACCTAAATCCCTTACAAAAAAAACAGGCTGGGTTTGTAATGGAAACAATGATGGCGGCATATGGATTGAATATCTCTCCAGCCTTATTGAGTCAAGTCGTTGAGGATTTTTATCCTGGGATTGACGACCATCTTAAAGGAGGATTAACTGATAATCATAAATCGTTGGCGGTAACGATTCATGAAGATGGTGTTGCAACTGCAGTTAAATATGCGCCGGTTTTCGTTGGAGAAAAGGAAATCGGAATAGTCTCTCCTTTAAAAATTTATGCCGCTGGAGAAAAAACAAAAGTTAATTTTGGCAATGGACTAACTCCATGGACTTTAAATATTGATTTTATTATACCTCCTCCACACGCGACCAAGCAATTTTCTTTTCAAGGAGAAACTTATTTTGGGAAATCATATGTCGATGCTTGCGTGAGTGGGCAAAATGGGGGTTTTGTCTTAATAGACAGCGGTCATCCATGCGAGCAGGGCTGTAAGTTTTGCACATATTCACAAGGGATATCAGAGTTAAATCCGAATAATTTTTCGAAACTTGAACCTGTATTGGATTTTCTTGCCAAGTCAACCGGAAAAATAACTGCTTGCTTATCCTCTGGGTCATCTTTGTCACCTGATAGAGGAATTATCAATGTTTTCACCCCGATGTTGGAAATTATTGACGAATTAAAAACCAAATATCCTAAGACTAAAGTCGAGTTGGAGCTAGAATTAATGCCCTGGCAAATATCAACCAACCAAGCGGTGCTTGAAATGATTAAGAAATATCATCAAAAGGGATTTATTAAAGCGGTTAACCTAAACTTGGAAACCCCCCTCGGCATTGACCGAAGCGAGTTTATGTCTACGGACAACTTTGGAAAGGCGGGAATTCCGATCGCTGGTCAAAATGGCGATAATCAAGGATATCTTGAGACTTTTCAACTACTAAAACTCAATTTCCCTGACCTAAAGTTCGCCGGCTTAGTCTTATTCGGGTTAAAACCTCAATCCATGGGATGGTCAGAATATACGAAATTGTGTCTGGAGACGGTTAAGCTGTTTGCTCAAAACGATGTCAAATTACTTTTCCAACCGGTAAAAATCTCTTCAACCACCCAAATGGCCGACTACCCTCTGATTGACCCCTTTTGGTTAACTGGGGCAATTCTTTTAGCTGATCTGATCCATATAAATTATAAATTAAATAACAAACACAAAGTTGGATGTGTAAATGGTTGCGACGCTTGTGATCCATCAAGAGCGGGTTATGGCTTATTAAATTATTGCCAATCCATTGCCGGAAACGAGGGTATAAATCAATTATTAAAACCTTGGTTAGAAATTATTAACAATAAACAAATATGAACAAAGTAAATATTCGTCTTTATTGGGGAGAAAATTATTGTCCGAAACCAAGAATTGTTGAAGAAATGATGACAAAAGCCGTATTAAAAAGCCTCAAAAGAATCCATCAGTTTCCCGGTGAGGTTTATGATGAAACCAGAAAAATAATCGCAGAGTCAAGTCATGTGGATATAAATCAAATAATACTGGGGAATGGAATTGACAATATGATTAATCTCATAAGCCACTGTTATGTTGAAAAAGGAACAATTGTGGCTGGTTTTTCACCTTCATATAACATATATAAAATCGCAGCGAATAATCACCGCGGACTATTTAAATCAATCAGAGTTAATATCGGTCAATCATTTTCGGCTCAAGAATTATTTGGCAAAATTAAAACAACAAAGCTTTTTTTTATTGCTTACCCTAATAATCCTACTGGCCATTATTGTATCAATGTAACTGAGCTAGAAGAATTATTAGTTAAGTACAAAGGAATCATTATTGTAGATGAATGTTATTATGGCATTGGTAACAAAACCGTAGTTAATCTGTTGAACAAACACTCAAACTTAATTATTTTAAGAAGTTTTTCTAAAGGATTTGGTTTGGCTGGTTTGCGACTGGGATATCTTATTTCTAACAAAAATATTATCAACCAGCTTAGTAAATTTCATTCAGAAATTGAGTTGGATCCGATAAGTATTTTCACTCATCTTGTTAGTCAATCTATTTTACCCTGTGGAGATTTATTACTGAAAAAATACAATCAGTTTAAAAGAGGATTTATTGAAAAACTAAAATCAATTAAAAAAATAAAGGTTATCCCAACTTGGACGTCATTTGTTTTAATTGAGCTGAGTAATTTTCATGATGCCGACGCTATCACTTCTAAATTGGCTGAACGCGGAATTTTTTTAAAAAAAACGAAAGATTATGATAATTTTCCAAAAAATATTTTGATGTTTGCTGTTCCGGAAAAGAAATATTGGAACTATTTTATTAAAAGCTTAACAAAAGTTATCAATTTGTAATCGTTTTTTGCTATCATATAAACCAATGATCAAAGATGAAATAATAAAAAATTTGGCTGTTGCCTTAAAGAAAGTTGGCATTAATGATGCCAAACCGACATTGGATCGTCCGGCTAATGCTAATTTTGGTGACTACTCAACCTCCATCGCTCTTAAGCTGACGAAAGTCCTTAAAAAAAGTCCCATGGAAATTGCCAAGCAAGTTGTAAATCATTTTCCAAAAACTGAATATATTAAAAAAATAGATATTTTAAAACCTGGTTTCATTAATTTTTGGATTTCAGATAAATACTTGTTAAAAGAATGTACAAATTTCTCTCAAAACCGTTATGATTTTTCTTCGGTAAATTTTGGTTCTAACAAAAAAGTAATTGTTGAGTTTGCTCATCCAAATACTCATAAATTATTTCACATCGGTCACCTAAGAAATATCTCGACCGGCGAGTCGCTTGTCAGGATTCTTGAAACAGCCGGAAATAAAGTGATTCGAGCCAATTACCAAGGAGATGTCGGATTACACATTGCCAAATGCTTATTTAAGATCAAGGATCAGGCTGCAAAAATCAAAGATTTAAAAACCATCGAAGAAAAAATTAATTTTATCGGAAAAGCTTATACTGAAGGATCCCAGGCATACGAAACTGATGAACGGGCAAAAAAAGAAATCTTGGAGATAAATAAAATGCTTTATGAGAAAGATCTGAAAATAATCCCTTTGTGGAAAGAAACCCGTCAATGGAGCCTTGATTATTTTGACAAAGTTTACGAGCGCGTTGACAGCCATTTTGACAAATTATATTTTGAAGGAGATCTAACGAAACGGGCGACTGAAATCGTCGATATTGCCTTAAAGAAAAAAATACTGGAAAAAAGCCAGGGCGCTATTGTTTTCAACGGTAAAAAATACGGTTTAGATACTAGAGTGTTTATTAATTCTCAAGGATTTCCAACTTATGAGGGTAAGGAGCTGGCGTTGGCCGAAAAAGAGTTTTCCGATTCTGGTGATGTTGATAAATGTATTCACGTTGTTACACCTGAACAATCAAGTTTCTTTAAAGTCACTTTCAAAACAGAAGAATTAATTGATGAAAGAAAATATAAAAACAAACAATACCATTTAATCTACGAATGGGTAAAACTTAAAACCGGGAAGATGGCTTCGCGTGAGGGTAATATTATCGAAGCCAACTGGTTAATCGATCAGATTAAGGAAAAAATCAGCGCTCAGTTTAAATGCGATGAAAAAACCCTGGAAAAAATAGCCGTTGCATCGGTAAAATACTCATTTTTAAAAAATAGTACATCGTCTGTCATCGCTTTTGATATTAATGAATCAATATCTCTTGAAGGTAATTCCGGACCATATATTTTATATACCTACGTTCGCTGCCAAAGCGTCATGGGAAAAGCTACCTCTTCTAATTCCATGAGTCAGGATTTTGATTTAAAATTTAATCCGGAGGAGTCAGATTTGATTAGATTTATTTTTCAGTTTCCGGAAATCGTCCAAAAAGCTGCCAAAGATTTTTCACCCAATTATATTGCCAATTATCTTTATGACTTGTCCTCAAAATATAATCTTTTTTATCAGAAAAATCCTATTCTTAAGGCCGATAAAAAGACACAGAAATTAAGATTGTTATTGACTCAAACTACCGCTCAAATTATCAAAAAAGGACTAAATCTGTTGGGAATTAATACGGTGGAGAAAATGTAATTATGCCATTTTACATCTGTTCTAATTGCGGTTTTGGTTCAGGTTCCTGGATTGGGAAATGTCCAGATTGTGGTCAATGGAACACTTTAAAACTTCAACGTGAATCGCAATCAGAAAAACATAGTCATCAGACTTTTCAATCGACTAATCTTACCAAGATTGGTGTCATCGACAAAAAACGCTTAGCGACCGGAATTTTTGAACTGGACCGTGTCTTGGGCGGAGGATTTATCCCTGGAAGCGTCACCCTGATTACCGGAGAACCTGGAGTCGGAAAATCAACTCTATTGTTGCAGACAGTTCGTGATTTCAAAACTTTATATATCTCCGGTGAAGAAGGAGCAGAACAAGTAAAAGACCGGGTGGACCGCCTGAAAATTAATGAAAAAAATTTCTATTTTTCCAATACTCAGGAGATTGAAGCTATTATTAAAGGAATTCAGGAAAAAGAGATCAACTATCAGTTAATTATTATTGACTCGATCCAAACGATGTATTCCTCAAAAGTTGAAGGTATTGCCGGGAGCATTAGCCAGTTAAAAGAAGTAACATTTCAGTTAATCGCCTTAGCCAAGAAAACAAAAATTCCGATCGTCTTGGTCGGACATATCACTAAAGAAGGTGAAATTGCCGGACCAAAAACTTTAGAACATATGGTCGATACGGTAATTGTTTTTGAGGGAGAAAAAGTATCACATTATCGCATCTTGCGGGCAACCAAAAACCGATTTGGCTCGACTGATGAAATCGGAATTTTTGAAATGTCCGATAGGGGACTCTCGGAAGTAAAAAACTCATTGATTTTCTTGGAAAATACGGACAATATTGCGCCTGGAATGGCAATTGTGGGATTAACGGAAGGAAAAAGGACGCTTTTTTTTGAAATTCAAACATTGCTCTCCCCGACTATTTTGTCAATTCCCCGCCGGGTGGTAAAAGGCATTGATTACAATAAAATATTGTTACTACTGGCAGTATTGCGTAAGTATTATGGCTTCCCGCTCGACAGATTTGATATTTATATTAATGTTGTTGGTGGCGTATCGATAAAATCAACCGCGGTTGAACTGGGAATTATTGCTTCTTTGATATCTTCTTTTAAAAACAAACCGATTAAGAAAAACTGTTTGTTTGTGGGTGAAATCGGACTGTTGGGAGAAGTGAGAAAAGTGATTAATGAAAAGAAAATTATTGCTGAAGCCCGCCGTCTTGGTTTTAAAAAAATCTTTTCATCTCAAAACTTAAACAGCATTAAAGAACTCAAAAACGTGTTTACTCCTTGACCGCCCCTTGTTTAAAATATTCTCTGGATATGACTGATTTACGACCGTTGGCACCAATTGCTTCAATCGTTACAATATTTTTTCCTAAATTCAGAGGATAATTAAATTTGAAAATTCCATCTTTGTTTTGAAATATTCTTTCACTTGAAACGGTAATTACAGCATCTTTATCGGTTTTACCAACTATTGTAACCGAGTCACCCTTCTTGAATATGTTATTTTTAGGAGAAGTAATAATAATCTTCGGTGGACTGAAATAGGCTCTCAGCTGAAATCCGAAATAAACGAAAAAAACGCCAAAAATAAGAACAAGAATGGAGTAAAAAATTTTTTTAGTTGCCGGAGTCAAATAACGGCTGGCGATTTTTCTCTTAAAACGAATGTCTTCCTTTTTTTCATAATCGCGGTAGAAAAATGCGATTGCTTTTGCCGGATCAATATTTAAATACTCGGCATAATTTTTTATAATTCCGACGATATATATCTTTGAGGAAAAAAAATCCCAGTTGTTATTTTCAATTGCTTGAAGGTATTTTTGTCTGATTTTTATTTCTTTTTCTATTTGAGAAAGTGTTTGCCCTTGTCCGATACGTTCTTTTTTTAATATTTCGCCCACGGTTAACATATTAAGATTTTACTCTTTCGCCGTATTGTTTTGTTTCAGGATTAACCGTCACCAATTCTCCTACTCTGATAAATAGAGGAACCTGAATAATCACTCCTGTTTCTAACTTTGCTGGTTTTTTTGCTCCTGTTACCGTATCGCCCTTACTTGAATCTTCTGTTTCAATTACTTTTAAATGCACGCTCATCGGAGGCCGGATATTCAATGGTTTGTCATCGTGCATATAAACATAGTGTTTTGTTCCTTCTTTAAGAAAATCAGCAATGTCACCAACGATCGTTCGGGATAAATAATATTGGTTGTAGGTCCGTTCATCCATCAAATAAATATTTTCAGTATCTTTATAAAGATACTGCATTTCAACCACCTCGACCGGTAACGTTTCCACTGATTCGTTTGATTTAACAGTAAAATCGATGTTTTTCCCAGACATTAAATTTTTTATTTTTGCCTTCATCAAAGCCGATCCTTTTCCCGGAGAATAAAAATCCGCTTTTTGAACTTGCCAAATCGTATTTTGATACATGATGAATTCACCTTTTTTTAGATTTCCCGCATTTATTTTCATAATGATTAATAAATCGTAATTAATTTTAACTTATCGATCGAATCGACGCCGGCAAAAAACATCGCCAATCTTTCAAATCCGATCCCGGCTCCTGTACAAAGACCAAAATTATATTTTAACGCTTCTATAAAGCCTTTGTCAATCGCATGATTAATCATATGAAGACTTTTTCTCTTATTGGATTCGCGGATAAACCGTTGCTCTTGCTCTTGGTTATCGTTTAATTCCGTGCAAAAACCGCCAACTTCCAACCCGTTGATATAAAATTCACATCTTTGTGCAGTCTTTCCGTCTTTATTTAATTTGGCCAAGGATGCCAATTCTTTTGGATAATCATAAATTAGGGTTGGATGACCGTTTTTTCCCAGATGTGATTCAACCTCCTGAACAAAAATTTGCGAAAATATATCTTCATATGAAAAACCTTCGACTTTATAACCTTTATTTTTCGCTTTCAATAAGAAAAGCTCATGATTAAAAAGCTCTTCTTTTGTTATACCGGCGAATTTCTCAAATGCCTTCGCCACCGACATCTTTTCCCATTTTTCAAATGAAATTTTTTTATTTTGATATATTAATGAATTATTAACTTTTGAATTTTCACTTGTGTTTTTGACTTTTGACTTTTGACTTTTGACTTGAGTGTTGATAAACTCCAACATTCTTAATACTTCTTCAGCCATTTTAAGATAATCGACACCCAACTTATAAAACTCTATCATGGTAAATTCCGGCAGATGCCAACTCGACCTGGGTTCACTGTTACGGAAAGCTTTCCCCAAGTAATAACAGTTGCCGACGCCATATGCAAGCAATCTTTTTAAAAATATTTCCGGCGAGGGAGTCAAATACAGATTCTCTTTTTTCCCCAAGAAATTAAACTGCGTGCTGAAAATTTCCAGATATGACTCGGGAATCAGCGCCGGAGATAAAACGGGAACGTCGATTTTAAGATACCCATTTCTTTTCATAAAATCATGGACCGCCTCTTCTACCTGAAGTATGATTTTATATTTGGGTAAGTTACTGACGTTTGTCTTAATTTTCATGACAGTTCTTTTTCAAATTCCTCAAGTAATTTTTTTCCGCGGGAAGATACCCTGTCTGGAATATCGATACGATAAATTACATACTGGTCCCCTCTTCTTGAAGAATTGGGATAGGGAACACCCTGACCTCTTAACCGAACCGTAGTTCCTGACTTTGTTCCCGATCTGATTTTCAATTTGATCGGGTCGTCAATCGTTGGAACTTCAACAATTCCTCCGAGTACTGCCAGCGGGTAAGAAATCTCTTTTTCATAGAGGATGTCTTGACCTTCACGCTTGAAAAAAGCATGTGACCTTACTCTCACCTGTAAGTCAAAATCTGAAAATCTTATCTGTGTTCCATTATCGACCCCTGCCGGGATTTTAATGGTTTTTCTATCACCTTTGATTACGGTTTCTTTTTTTACTCCGTGAACCGCTTCATCAAATGTCAACGTAATTTCAAAAATTTCCCTTCTTACTTGCCTGCGGCGACTCCCGGAAAAAGGCGACTGGAATCCAAAAAATTGTTCGAAAATTTCAAACGGATCTGAAAAACCCTCAAAATCTACGCCTTCGAAGGGAGATCCTCCTCCGGAAGAAGTATAAGTATATGTAAATGGACTACCATATCCACCCGTTGCCCCACCGCCTGCACCTGGACCGCCTCTGTTAAATGCAGCCTCGCCATACTGGTCATACATCTCTTTCTTTTTTGGGTCGCTTAACACCTCAAAAGCTTTGTTTACTTCCTTAAATTTGGCCGATGCTTCACTGGATTTATTGCGGTCCGGATGCCACTTCAGCGCCTGCTTCCGATAAGCAGCTTTGATTTCCGCGGCAGTTGATTTTTTAGACACACCAAGAACATCATAGTAATCGGCCATATAAATATTTATTAGTTAACGACTTCTCCTTCCTCAACTTTCCCATCTGCTTTATCATTTGGTTTTTCTTCTTTTGACTTTTGCTTGCCCGACGTTGCCTCGCCAGAGTCGGGAGTTTTGCCTTGATCTTTATACATATACTGGCCGATTTTTTGCAACTCGTCTGAAAGCGCCTTTGTGTCGTTTTCAATTTCTTCTTTTGATCCTTTTTCAAGACCATCCTTCAGCGTCTTGATTCTTTTTTCAACGTTTTCTTTGATATCTTTTGGTACTTTATCACCGGCGTCTTTCAGGGATTTTTCCGCAACATAGCAAAGATTTTCACCTTTGTTCTTTGCTTCAATCTTTTCTTTTTCCGTCTTATCTTCTTCGGCGTGCTTTTCTGCTGTTTCTTTCATTTTGTCAATCTCATCTTTGGTTAGTCCGGTTGATCCGGTTATCTTAATCGCCTGCGATTTGCCGGTGGCTTTATCTTTAGCCGTAACCGTTAGAATCCCGCTCGCATCAAGGTCAAAGCTGACTTCAATCTGCGGCACTCCGCGTGGCGCGGGTGGAATACCGTCAAGAATAAATCTTCCCAGAGATTTATTGTCCCTAGCCAAAGGCCGTTCACCTTGAAGAATATGAATTTCCACCTGGGTTTGATTGTCACCCGCTGTGGAAAATATCTCTGATTTCGTGGTTGGAATGGTTGTGTTTCTTGTTATTAATGGAGTTGTAACACCTCCCAGTGTCTCAACACCCAAAGTTAATGGAGTAACATCAAGTAAAACCACGTCTTTTGTTTCTCCTGTCAGTACTCCGGCTTGAATCGCTGCTCCAACTGCAACTACTTCATCTGGATTAACTGATCGGTTGGGTTCTTTCCCGAAGAATTTTTCAACCTCTTCTAATACTTTTGGCATTCTCGTCATTCCACCAACCATTACTACCTCATTAATATCTGAAGTTTTTGCTTTAGCGTCCTTCAAACAATCTTTGACCGAACTGAAAGTCTTTTTAATCAAATCTCCGACTAATGACTCGAGTTTAGCTCGGGTTAGCTTCATCACTAAGTGTTGTGGTTGACCTTCTTTGACGGTAATAAACGGCAGATTAATTTCTGTTTCGGTTGAAGTTGACAATTCAATCTTCGCTTTTTCCGCCGCATCGCGCATTCTTTGCAACGCCTGGGAATCTTTGCGCAAATCTATTCCCTGGTCTTTTTTAAATTCATCTGCGATGTAATCGAGGATTACCTTGTCGAAATCATCACCGCCCAAATGAGTATCACCGTTGGTCGCCTTAACCTGAAAAACGCCTTCCCCTAATTCCAATACTGTAATATCAAATGTACCTCCCCCTAAATCATACACGGCAATCGTGTGGGTGTGTTTTTTATCCAACCCGTATGCCAGTGCAGCAGCGGTTGGTTCGTTGATTATGCGCACCACCTCAAGACCGGCAATTTCTCCGGCCTGTTTGGTCGCCTGTCGCTGGGCATCATCAAAATATGCAGGAACGGTGATGACGGCTTTTTCCACCTTTTCACCTAAATATGCTTCTGCATCTATTTTAATTTTTTGCAAAACCATAGCAGAAATTTCCTGCGGAGTAAAGGTTTTTCCCTCAATTTCAATCACGGCCATTCCATCTCTCCCCTCCTTAATTGCATAAGGAAGCCATTTTATATCGTGCTTAACCGATTCATCAGAAAATCTTCTTCCCACTAATCTTTTAATCGAAAATATTGTTCGCTTGGGATTAATAATCATCTGTCTTTTAGCCACATCGCCAACAATTCGTTTAATCGGATCAACCACTGAAGGAATCACATTCCGACCTTCCTGGGAATGGATAACCTTTGGCTTTCCACCTTCCATCACTGCCACACAAGAATTTGTTGTTCCTAAATCAATACCAATTATTTTTGCCATATTATTTTTATATAAATTATTAATTTTTAACTGACTGTTTTTTACTTACTTTAACTTGAGCTACCCTTAATATTTTATCTCCAAATTTATATCCTTTTCGTACAATTTCAACAACCACATTGTCTTTATCGCCCGCAACCAACTCGACCGCTTCAGCCGTATGCGGATCAAACTCTTTCCCCAATATTTGTAGTTCTTCAATATTTTCATTTTTCAAAATTTGGAAAAACATCTCTTTGATTTGCTTTAGTCCATTATCTTTAATAAAAACTTCCGCTTTTTCCAGATTGTCAAGAATCGGTAGCAATTTTAAAATAATTTCTTGCTTGCCTTTTATTGTCAGCTGACTGAACTCGTTAACCATCCTTTTTTCAAAGTTCTGATAATCGGCCAACATCCTTAAATACTTATTTTTATAGTCCTCCCCTTCTTTTTTTATTTTTTCCAACTCTTGTTTTAATTTAATTAAGTCTTCAGTCTTATCTTTCACTGGTGTTTTTTTATCCATTTTGTTGTTTTATCAACTGTTCAAGCAAACTGGAAAAATATCTGATTTGTGGGACGATAAAGTCGTATGACATTCTTTTCGGTCCAACTACGCCGATAATCCCTTTGATTTTAGCGGTCTCAAAATCACCGAAAATACTGGCGCATGATTCAAATAACGGATCTCGGAAATCCTCTTCTCCCAAAAGGTAAATCAATTCCTCTTCAGCTGTAAATCTGCCTAGAACCCTTTCCCAATAATTCGATTGATCAATTAATTCAAACAGGTTTCGGGATAAAACCAGATCAAAAAATTCCGGCTGTGTTAGTATGTTGGCGATACCTGAATAATATAAATCACCATCGTTGGTTGCTACCAATGATAACATACCGGTTTTTTTGGATAATATCTTTGCTGCTTGCGAAAGCAACCGGTGGGTTTCTGCCCGATCATCCCAAACACTATTTTTGTAAGAAACTTCGTCTGTCGTTGACAACTCTTTTTCCTTCATCAGATTTTTAATGTAAAAACGGAAGCCCTTGGCCGAGGGAACTCTTCCTGATGAAAAATATTCTTTTTTCAAGAATCCTTTTTTTGCCAACTCAACCATTTCATTTCTGATTGTTGCCGGACAAACTCCTAGTTTGTATTTTTTTTCGATCACCCCTGAGCCAACCGGCAATCCGGTTTCCGAATACTCTTTAATGATTACGTTTAAAATGTCTATCTGTCTTTGAGATAATTCTTCCATAACTAGCGCTGAGCGAATCCCAATTTGCTTGGAATAAGTCGAAGCGTTAGCAATAATATACCAACTCTGCTAA
>Ga0172370_10002266_pt1 | contig 28047 bp, 26 predicted proteins | sample LakKiv5m_FD_114538 | JGI IMG/M metagenome (GOLD analysis project Ga0172370, IMG submission 114538) | Freshwater microbial communities from Kabuno Bay, South-Kivu, Congo - kab_022012_11.5m | ecosystem: Environmental > Aquatic > Freshwater > Lake | place: Democratic Republic of the Congo...
ATCGACGCCAACCTCAAAAGTACATTCAATTGCTCGAAATTTGCCGTCAAACACATGATGCGCAAACGCGTTGGGCGCATCATCAATATCGCCTCGGTGGCCGGTCAGATGGGCAATCCCGGGCAGACGAATTATTCGGCCTCCAAAGGCGGCCAGATCGCCTTCACCAAAGCCCTTGCGCGTGAAGTCGCCGCCCGCAGTATCACCGTCAACGGCATTGCGCCGGGTTTTGTGGATACGGAAATCCTTGACGCGATGACCCCTGAAACCCTCGAAGCGGCGCTCAAAATGGTGCCGCTTGCGCGCAAAGGCAAACCCGAAGAGATCGCTTATGCCGCCGCATTTCTCGCCTCCGATGAAGCCGCGTATATCACCGGCCAAATCCTCGGCGTGGATGGCGGCATGGCCATGATGTAAGGAGAATTCCATGGAAGAAACACAAGGTAAAACAACCGTATCACCCGAAGTATTGACCACCATTGTGCGCCTGTCTGCACTGGGGGTCAGCGGTGTCAGCGGACTCGCGCCCGTTTCAGGCGGAGTAAACCGCCTCTTCAAACGGGGAGCAGGCGACGGGGTCCGCATTGAAACGGAGGAAAATACCGTCTATGTGGATTTGCATCTCATCCTCCAGGAGGAGGTCAACATCCGCGAAGTCAGCCGCAATGTCCAACAAAACGTGGCCCGCGCCATTCAGGAAATGGTCGGTATGGATATTGGATATGTGAATATTCACATCGAGGATATAAATTACGGGGACGGCGAGGCTTGACCTTATGAAACCCCGAACCAGAGCGCGCTCCATCGCTCTGCAGGTCCTTTACGAAACCGATATCGCAGATAATCATCTTCCAGGCGAGGTATTAAAGGCGCGCCTGGAAGAAACTTTGCTTGCGAGTGACCTTGCCGAATTCGCCAGGCAGATCGTCTTTGGCGTCCTGCCCCTCAAACAAGATCTCGACCAATTGATCGCAAAATATGCGCCCGAGTGGCCGCTTGACCAGATCGCGGCGATAGACCGTAATATCCTGCGGATTGCCTTTTGGGAATTTGCAGTCTCGCGCGAAACGCCCGTCAAGGTTGCCATCAATGAAGCCGTGGAGCTGGCAAAACTATTCGGCTCCGATTCTGCATCCCGCTTTGTCAACGGCGTACTTGGCACGCTCGCGGATCATGAGCATGAAATTCATCAGATCATAAAAAATAGAATTGAACAGGAAACGAAACAGGAATTATAGACTATGGAAATCCTTGGCGTTGGAATGTCTGAACTTGCTTTTATTGTCATCATTATGTTGATCGTGCTCGGCCCCAAAGATATGCAAAAGGCAGGCAAGATCATCGGTAAATTTTTACGGAACATCGTCACTTCTGACGGGTGGAAGATCTTTCAGCAGACTTCACGCGAACTGCGGACTCTGCCAAACAAACTGATGCGCGAAGCGAACGATGAGTTAAACCAGATCGGGAATCAAATCAGCAATCCCTCAAACCCGACTTCACAGGGAACCAATACCCCAAACATGCCTCCACGCTCCCAACCCCTGCCGGCCAACCCTGCGCCGGTGAAAGCTTCTGAAAACAAGGTCCCGCCTCCCGCCGCTGAAGAAAAAGAAAACGAAAGCGATCAGCAAAAAGATGCGTAAATTTCTTCTGGGCCTGTGGCGGATCATTACCTTTCCCTTCCGCCTTGTTTTCAATATTCTCGCATTTCCGTTTCGAACGGTTAACCGATTCTATAAATTTCTCAATAATGAACCGGAAGAACGGCCGCTGGCAGATGTCTTTATTGACCTGACCACCAACAAAGACACCCGCCAGATGTTATGGGATCAAATCGAAGACTTGCGCATGCATATCCTGCGCGTGGTAATCGTGCTCTCGCTCACAGTACTTGCCTCCTTTTGGGTTGCACAGGATCTTATGGAGTTTATCGCTGTACCGGTGGGCGGGTTGGAAAAATTGCAGGCCATTCAAGTGACGGAGGAGATCGGCGTATTCATGCGCGTGGCCATGACCACGGGCATCGCGATTGCATTTCCATATATTGCTTTTGAAATTTGGCTGTTCGCTGCGCCGGGCTTAAAACCGCGTGAAAAAAAGATGGGCCTGGTGGGCATTCCGCTGGCCACCCTGCTTTTTCTGTCCGGCATGGCCTTTACCTATTATGTCTTAATTCCCGCCGCGCTGCCATTTCTTGGGAGCTTTACGAAGATCTCCCAATTTTGGGCGGCCAAGGAATATTTTGCATTTGTGACAGGCTTGATGATCTGGATTGGAATTTTCTTTGAATTTCCACTGGTTATCTATATACTATCATCCATGGGTCTGGTGAAACCCGCCATCCTTGCAGAACAGTGGAGGATTGCAGTCGTGATTATTGCCATTATCGCCGCGGCAGTCACACCCACCATTGATCCGGTTAACATGGGACTGGTGATGATCCCCATGATTTTGTTATACTTTGTCAGCATCGGCTTGAGTTATATCGCCTACGCCGGGCGAAAGCAGATCAATACCGGGCAAGAGGTGTAGACCGATGGTGAGTCAGCAAACCAGGGCGCCGCGTGAAGCGGCGGTTTTATCCGAGGAGAGAGAATGAAAAGGTTATCGTTATTATCCCGCCGCTTTATTTTCGCGGCGTTGATGCTGGCCCTGGTCGGGCAGGCCTGTACGCTTACATTATTTGATAACCCGATCAATACCGCGAATCAAACGCCGATCCCCGTGGAAGTGATTCCTTCGCCCACTCCGCAGCCCGTGGCGCAAACCACTTTCATCGTGACTTTGCCCGAGCCTCTTCAACAAAATGAAACGCTTTCCATGGCGGTGATGGATGAGGTGACCGGCATTTCATTAAACGCCGTTCAATATCCAATGAGCGCGCGTGATTCGCTTACCTACACGGCAGTCCTGCCTTTGCCTTACAACTCGGTCGTCAAATATCGATATATCCGCCGCGGCGATTCACAGGTGCTCGAAGATACCAACCTCGGCACACCGATCCGCTATCGAATGCATTTTGTGGCCGGACCTGGCGAAGTGCAGGATGTTATTGCGGATTGGGGGGACAAATCCTATGCGCGCCCGACCGGGACGATCCTGGGGCAGGTGTTCAACTCCGATACTGGCTCGTCCCTGCCAAACTTGCTGGTCTCCGCAGGCGGCGTTCAATCCATAACGGATTCGCTTGGGCGGTTTGAACTTGGTAATTTACCGATCGGCACACAGCAGTTGATCGCATACAGCCTGGACGGAATGTATCAACCATTTCAGCAGGGCGCCGTCGTGGCGGAGGGCAAGTCAACCATCGTCGACCTGTACGTTAAACCAGCCCGGCTTGTAAATGTCACCTTCATGGTCTCGGTTCCTGAAACAACTGTGCCTGGCGTACCCGTGCGAATTGCCGGGAATATTTTACAGTTTGGCAACACATTTGCGGACCTGCTGGGCGGCGTAAGCACAAACACAGACCGAATGCCGATCATGGATTTACAGCCAGACGGGCGGTATGCGCTCACCGTCGGTTTACCCGCCGGCGCTTATCTTCAATACAAGTACACCTTGGGCGACGGTTTCTGGAATGCTGAACATAAAGTGGACGGACAATGGAATTTGCGGGAGTTTATTGTCCCCACACAGGACATTACCCTCCAGGACAGTGTTGCCACCTGGGCGGCTGGCGATTCAGCACCGATCCTTTTTGAAGTGACCATTCCGCCCGTTACACCGCCCGGCGATATTATTTATATCCAATACAATACCTTCGGCTGGATGGAACCCATCCCCATGTGGCCGCTCGGGAACAATAGATGGGCGTATAAACTTTATGGCCCATTAAACGTTCTTGGCACGTTTTCATACCGCTATTGCCGCAATGGGCAATGTGGCAGCGCTGATGACGGCGGGACAAGCGGCTCCTCGCCAAATGGACGGCAGGCTCTTACCAGCCTGCTTGGGCAGGACGTGATCGATACCATTGACTCGTGGAAATGGTTCGAGAACCCCGAGCCGATTACCTTGGTGGGAGCGGACATTACCCCGCGTACAAATAATTTTGTTGCCGGTATCGAATACCAGCCTGCTTATCGACCCAACTGGTCATATTATGCGCCGCAGGCCTTCGCCAATACGCAGGCCCTGGGTGCCAATCTTGCCGTTCTGACCCCAAGTTGGACATATACAAATATCTCCCCCTTGCGCTTTACAACTGTGCCGGGTCAGGATCCCCTGTGGATCGATTCCGCCATTATGATCTCTCAGGCTCGTGCCCTGGGACTTAACGTTGCCCTCTTTCCAAATCCAAAATTTCCAGCTTCCTCGGATGATTCAACCTCGCCCAGCACAAACTTTTGGCTGAATGCGCCGCGAGAGGCAGACTGGTGGCAGACCTGGTTTACCCGTTACCGCGCCTTCGCAGTTAATTATGCAGATCTTGCCTCTCAAACAGGCGCACAGACTCTCATCCTTGGCGGTGATTGGATTACGCCGGCGCTGCCCGCTGGAAACTTACCGGATGGCAGCCCGTCCAATCCACCGGCCGATGCGGAGACGCAGTGGAAAGCCATCATCGGAGATGTCCGGGCACATTTCAATGGACAGGTATTTTGGGCAATGCCATATACCCAATCCAGTATCGATACGCCGTTGGATTTCCTGCAGGAGGTGGACGGCATATACCTGTTATGGTCGGAGCCGCTTTCCACAAGCCAAAGCGCCACAAAAATAGATTATGCCAACGAAGCCGGCAGGTTGCTGGATAATGAAGTTGCACCGCTTGCCACCCTATTGAACAAGCCCCTCATCCTGGCGATTGCATATCCATCCGCTTCAGGCGCGGCACAGGGTTGTATCTCAAATGAAACAGGCGGCTGCTTTGATTTGAATGTCCTATCGAGACCCAATGCGGACATTGATTCGGTCAATTTGGATCTGCAAACCCAGGCGGATATTTACGAAGCCATGCTGACTGCGGTCAATGCGCGCTCGTGGATCTCAGGCTTCATCAGCCGCGGCTATTACATGCCGGCGGCCTTGCAGGACAAATCCACGTCCGCTCACGGCAAACCGGCTGCAGATATTTTATGGTATTGGTATCCCAGATTGCTGGGGACAATTCAGTAAAGTCATTAATCTTCATAAAAGAACACCCGCAAATTAAACAGATTTCGCAAGGCAAATTTTTTACGAAATCCACCCTGATTTGCGGATTATTATATATAGCCAATCGGAGGACTTATGAAAAAAGCAGGTAAAGTAATTGGACGGATTCTGGTCGGAGTGATTATCCTTGCGCTGATCGCAGCAGCGGGCGGGTTTTATTATTTCAAAAGCTATCTTCCCAGTACGGTGGCAAAAGAATCTTTCCCGCAAATCGACGGCCAGATCAAAGCGGAAGGTCTCGACGGCGCGGTGGATATCTATCGCGACGCCATGGGCATCCCGCACATCTACGCATCCACCTCGCATGATATCTTCTTTGCGCAGGGCTATGTCCATGCTCAGGACCGCTTCTGGCAGATGGATTCCTGGCGGCACATCGGCTCTGGCGAACTTTCGAAAATGTTCGGGAGCGGGCAGGTGGAAACCGACACCTTCCTGCGCACCCTCGGCTGGAGACAAACCGCCGAGGCGGAATGGGAAGGACTCGGACCCGAGCCAAAAGCCATTCTGCAAGCGTACGCTGAAGGCGTCAACGCTTATCTCAAAGACCACAAGGATACCGCCCTCAGCCTTGAATACTCGATACTCGGCTTGCTCAGCCCGGATTACACGCTGGAAGAATGGACGCCCATCCACTCCCTGACCTGGGGCAAGGCCATGGCATGGGATTTGCGCGGCAATATGGGCGAGGAGATCGAACGCGCGGTTCTGCTGAAGACCTTCACTCCCGAACAGGTCCAGCAGCTCTTCCCGGATTATCCAAACGACCATCCTGTCATCGTCAACAAAATCGGGGATGGCCAGGCCTCAAACACTTTACCCGGCTCTCAACCTGCCAATATAAACTTCGCATCCCTGCCTCTCGATAGCCTGGCGGATAACGCCTCATTATTGGACGCTGCGCTTGGGCCGTGGAGCGACGGCATTGGTTCCAACTCCTGGGCAGTTTCCGGTGACTTAACCGACACTGGCATGCCCTACCTCGCAAACGACCCCCATCTCGGAATTCAGATACCGTCCATCTGGTACCAGGTGGGGCTGCACTGCATCAAGAAAACCGCAGAATGTCCGTTTGAAGTGGGGGGCTTTTCCTTTGCCGGTGTGCCCGGCGTGATCATTGGACACAACAACAAGATCGCCTGGGGCTTCACCAACACCGGGCCAGATGTGATGGATCTGTTCATCGAACGAGTAAACCCCGAGAACCCAAATCAATACGAGGAAAACGGTCAATGGGTGGATTTTAAAATTCGAGAGGAAACAATTCAGGTCACAGGCGGTGACGCGGTCGTCATCGAGGTACGCAGCACCCGCCATGGACCGGTCATCTCAGATGCCTATGGTCCGTTGAAGGATCAGGGCGATCCAAAAGATACCGAGTTCGAAGCTTTCAAGGATCGCGCCGGCGTTGACCTGCCTGAAAATTATGTGATCGCACTCGCGTGGACGGCGTTGACGCCCTCCACTCCATTTGAAGCCATTTGGGGTTTTGACAAAGCGCAAAACTGGGAAGAGTTCCGCAAAGCAGCCAGCGGCTTCCATGTGCCGGCCCAGAACCTGATCTATGCAGATGCCGATGGAAATATCGGATATCAAATGCCGGGCGATATCCCCATTCGTAAAAATGGGGACGGCACGCTGCCCGTGCCCGGCTGGACGGATGAATATGAATGGACCGGATTCATTCCCTTCGAAGAACTTCCGTACACATTCAATCCCGCTGAAGGATATATCGTCACCGCAAACAACCAGGTTCCGCCCAATGATTATCCGTATCTCATCACCAAGGATTGGGATTACGGTTTCCGCGCCAATCGCATTACAAGCATGATCCATAATGTGGGAGGCAAGATCGACATTCCCTACCTGCAGGGAATGCAGGCAGATTCGTACGATGCGATGGCCGCGATCTTTGTCCCCCTGCTTCTGAATTTGAACCCCGCTTCCGACCTTGCCCCCGCGCTTGATACGCTAAAGGGTTGGGACTACCAGGACCGGGCAGATTCAATCTCCGCTTCCGTCTTCAATGCCTTCTGGCGTGCGCTCCTGAAAAACACCTTCGACGACGAACTCCCTGAGCGCTACCAGACGGACGGCGGCTCCCGCTGGAACGAGGTCATGCGCAACATGGCAAAGAATCCCAACGATCCATTCTGGGACGATAAAACCACAAGCGATGTGACCGAAAACATGAACGACATGCTGAAGAAATCGTTTGCAGACGGGATCACGGAACTCAAGGGGATCTTCGGGAAGGATATGTCCACCTGGAAATGGGGCGACCTGCATGCCGCCACTTTCCGCAACAGCACATTGGGCGAATCGGGCGTGTTCCTGATCGAAGACCTGTTCAACCGCGGACCGTTTCCCACCGGCGGCGGCGACACCCTGGTCGATGCCACAGGCTGGTCCGTCCAGGACGGTTACGAAACCAACTGGCTCCCGTCCATGCGCATGCTCGTGGATTTCAGCGACTTGAACAATTCACTGACCGTTCACACCACGGGCCAATCGGGTCATGCCTATCACAAGCATTATGCTGACATGACGCCACTCTGGGCTGGTATTCAGTATTACCCTATGTGGTGGGAGCAAGAGTCTGTGATAAAAGACAGTGAAGGACATTTGCAGTTAATCCCATAAAATTCTTATAACTATTTACAGCCGTTAGCTATCAGCTTTTAGCGGTTAGCTATTAGAATTTAGACGCAAAACATCCGAAGTCGAGAGGCTTCGGATGTTTTTGTTAGTGTTTTAGCGTACCCTGCGCCAAAGACATAATCTTTTTCTTTGATTCGTAGACGCGTACCAGTTTGCCATCCTGCATTTGCAGAACACGATCCACGTATTGACACATACGCAAGTCGTGTGTGACCATGATGCCGGCACGGTTGTTTTCATGTACGAGCTTGGCAAACGTCTCCACGACTTGATAGGCGCGTTCTGTGTCGAGGGAGGCGGTGGGTTCGTCTGCCAGCACAACGGCGGGATTATGGATGAGGGCACGCGCAATGGCGACGCGTTGTTGCTGTCCGCCGGAGAGTTGGGCGGGGAGATTGTGCAGGCGGTCGTTGAGTCCGAGGCGGGCGAGAATTTCGGCGGAACGGACGCGCCCTGCTTTGTTGGCTTGTCCGTTGAGACGCAACATAAATTCCACATTTTCCTGCGCGGTCAAAAAGGGAATCAAGTTGTTCGATTGGAATGTGAAGCCAATCTTCTCACGGCGCAATTTGACGCGGCGCTTTTCGTTCATCTGGGAGAGGTCTTGTCCGTCAATGAGGACTTGCCCGCTGGTGGGTGAAAGCAATGCGGCCAGGATCGAGAGCATGGTCGTCTTGCCCGATCCGCTGGGACCGACGAGAGCGATAAATTCACCGGAGTGCACTTGAAAGGAAACGTTGTCCACGGCATTGATGGTGGTTCCGTCCAGCGCGAATGTTTTGATGAGGTCTTTTACTTCCAGGGCGATTGAGTTCATAAATTTCTCTTTTATAGTGGTGATTTCGATACGCAAGCAGCCGGGACCGCACTATGTAATTTCATGTTCACTTGTTATGGGTGGTTTCGATGCGCCCGCCACGCTTTGACAACGCTAACACTCCGCTCAGCGCGACAGGGCTGCTCAACCAGCGGGTTATCATCCTAACCGCAGTGCCTTGAGCGGCTCGATGCGGACGGCGTAGATGATGGAGACCATGCCGCCGAGGGGACCGATGAATAGCAACAAGATGATGGCGATCAGGGAACGAGTCCCGTTGAAGACAAAGGGAATGGTGGGAGGGAGTCCCAGCGAGAAGAGGTAGGTAAAGCCGCCTCCGATGGCGACGCCGATGGCTGTTACCACGATGATTTGAATCACTGCCGCCCAGCCGACGACTCCGTTCGAGGAGCCGATGGCTTTCAGCACGCCGATCTGTGGAACCTTTTGCAGTATTTGAATCTGGAAGAATCCGCCAATGACCAGTACACCGATCAGCAGGGTGAAGAAGCCCTGCGTTTGGACTGTCCCCTGCTGGGCGGAATAGCCAGGGATATTGATGATGGTGGTTTCGATGTCAGCCACTTCGATGTTCTTAATAAGTGACAACAAGCGTGCTTTGGTGGCTTCGATTTGACTTGGGCCGGTCACTTTGACGGCGATGATGTTTGGATAAGCTATATCATCGTTCAAATCTGCCGCAGATTGAGGGCGAATCTTTTCCCACGTAGCAGGTGGGACAAAGATGGTCGGTTGGAAGAAATAGGATTGGCCATCCACCATGCCAACAACGATCAAACGAAAGAATTTATCATCTATTCCCTGCGTGGAACGAATCTCAATTGTGTCACCGACCTTGATACCAGAGCGCAAAGCAACGCCGCGATCAATAACGGTTTCACGTGCTTCGCCGCCGCGGAGATCTCTTCCCTCGATGATGGCGGGCATCCCGGGGAGACCGGCTTCAGCTCCAAGCAATGAAACTTTGAGCGGCTTTTCAGTGGATACGATCTCAGCGGAGGACGTGTAGATCGGACCGGCATCAGCCACCCCGTCGACGCGGCGAACCGAGCGCGTGGTGTTCGGATCCAGCCGGCTCGAAGCGATGATGTAGTCCGACTTTTCGCGAAAGACAATGAGTTGCGCATCCAGATTGCCAACATATTGACGGTTGGCAGTGGCAAGTCCTTCGCCGAGCGCAGCGATGAAGAGAACAAGTAAGGTGATCAGCGCGATGACGAGGCTGACGAGTAGGAAACGTCCGCGGTTGCGAAACACTTCCTTTAGCGCTAGATAGAAGGCGAGAAAAATATTATTCATATCATTAGCAATTAATTAGCAATGTTACTCTCCCGAAAACCATCGGGACATTGTGAGCGACAGCGAAGAGTCTCCTCACGTGAAGAGAGATGCTTCACTTCGTTCAGCATGCCAATCCTTAAGGGGCTACCGGTCCCTCGAAAGGATTATCCCAATCCAAACCCATCACGCCGTGCAGGAGCAGGTCAACGGAGGGATGATCGGCGATATCGTCATAATAATACGGCAGGCGGATGCGCCCATCGGGTGCAATGATAAACGTGCCCGCCATTTGCAGGGCGTCCTGACCTTTGGGAGGCAGATCGGTGTTCCAGCCGCGCTCACGTTTCAAGCGGCGGTTGGAGCGCCACACGTTGAGCGAAAGAAAAAATTGCCAGACGTCCGCGCGGTCAAGCCCGTAGGCTCGATAGGCGTTACGTTCCGGGTCAGCGAGACAGGTCACGCCGGGAGCGCGCTCCGAGCAAAAGACTTTTGCCTCTTCAGGCGTACCTTGCGTGATGATGGCCAGCCCCAGGTTCTTCGCCTTGATCTCCGGCGAGGCCGTGACCAACTGGTCAACCATCTCCTTGCACTGCGGACAGCCAAAGTGACGTGTGAACGCAAGGATCAGCGTGCGCTTCTTCCAAAAGGAGGAAAGCCGAAGGGACTTGCCCTCCACATCCTGCAACTCGAGGTCGGGAGCGGGGTCGTTGAATTTGAGGTGTGCTAGGTTTGGCATGTTTCCTTTATACCACCAGGGCTTGATTTGGTTGGGATATTTTATATGCGGTGACTGTCAAAAGCTATCGGAAATTCAAATCGGAAAAAGCGAATTTCATCTGGATAGTAGCGGACGACATCCTGGGCGGCGCGTTCAAGGCGCATGAGTACGGGGATGTGATTCTGTCCTTTGAAGTCATAAAACACCGTCATTTTTTGGGGTTTTTCGGCGCGCCAGATTTTTCGCTTTTTGGAGGCAAGATATCAAGTACGCGCTGTTCGACAGACTAATTATAAGCGGGTCGAATCACTTTGGCAAAACATTATCCTTGCAGCCTAAAGACGAGGGACGGGGTTGTAATGCCTCTATTTTTGTGAAATAATGAACATGAAAATATGAGGTGAAACATGGTAGCCCAAAGACGAAAAAAGCAGGATTTGAACGTTCTCAAGCACTTGTTGGACTATTCCAAGACCCTGCACGAGCAGGAAAACCAACGCAATGATAAATTGACGAACGTTACCAATATTTATCTTGTGGTGATTACCTTTGCTTTAACACTGTTGCTGGGAGTGTTGAGCCTGATTTCCCCAACGGCTGGGACGCTTCTTGTAAATTTAAGCGGGGAATTTCGAATTATTTTATTTTGCGGGTTGGGGGTGGCTGTCTTGCTCATCTTATCGTCTTTATTTTTCACGATGTTGGTGGTCAAGGTGCGGGCTTTCGAGCGATTATGTAACCCAAAGGAATTTATTATCGAAGCCTCTACCATCCAGACCGAAGAAGAAGTCATTAGTGAAATTATTTCGCACTATGTGGTTGCCACGGAAAGAAATTTCATCACCAATAATACAAAAGCCAGGCTGCTCACGTATGGGTTCCAGTCTTATATTTTTGGCTTTGTGATTTTGGTTTTGACAGTGATTGGTTTGCTTGTGTTCGGGAGGTAGACAATGTTCTCAAATTGGATTTCTAACGTCATTAACCCGATGAAACTTCGTAGTTATAAAGGCAGGTTTTTCCGTTTGAAAGTGAAATTTTTCAACGAGGTAAATTTATTGAAGCGGGCAAAAATAAAAAAAGAACTCGAGTCGCTCTTGAGCCTTGTTCAAAAATTAGGTGAATTAAGTAAGCCGCTTGAAACCGAAATATACAACTTTATTCACAAAAAACAAGCCGTGAGAATCACCCCTTCACGCTTGGCGGATATGTTGCAAAGTAGCATCGAAAGCAGGGAGAAAGAAGTTGTTATTACCATACACCCAAAACATCACTCCGGCGGAGGCTTAGCTGGCAAGATTACAAGAAGAGAAGGCAGTGCTATTTCTTCAATGTCTACGCTGCGAAAACAGAAAAGTAACAAAATAAAGCCCGATATTAAACGTGAAAGATTTAAGCCTGACTAGCTACTTCTTTTTACTTTCTATTTAATTGCCCTGCTCCTGTGTAAGCCTCATACACATGCTGATAGACCACTTCACATTTCTGGTCATATAAATCTTTTGTGTATGGCTCTGGCAGTTGTTCGAGGGCGTCGAATATCGCCACGCGGACGGCGGCGCGGGTTTTTTGTTGTTTGCGCCAATCCAGAACGATGCGTTCGGCTTTGAGGGTGTCGAGTAGTTCTTTGGCGACTTGTTTGACTTGCTCGCGTTCTTTCTTGTTGAGTTTGATATTGGGGCGGATGAGCAGGTCAAAAATGGCGAGTTCTTCTTCGGATAAGTTCTCTGATATATGACGCTGTTCTTCTTCGCTGAGGGAGCGAGCGAACGAAATTACTTCCACAAAGAAGGTATCTACGTCTTTGCCGCCTTTGTTATAGTCGGCGATGAGTTGCTCGAACTTGGCGGCAAAGTCTACGCGTGATTTGTTGACTCGCAGCATGGCTTGAAGTTGTGCGCTGATTTTGCCGCGCAGTCGGTCGAGTTCGATATTCTTGCGGCTGTTATCAAATATCTTTTTGAGCGCGTCGAAATCCACTTTGGACATATCGAGCACATGCGAGCCAGCGGCGTTCTTGATGATGTATTGCTCTTTGACTTTGATGGACTTATCGAGCACGCGATTCACTTCAGCCATGACAGCTGAGAGGTCGGTGACATCCTGACTGTTATTGTTGCGGACGCGTTCGGCGAGCACTTGAATGGCTTTGCGTTCCATGCTGAACTGACCCGCTGAGACATCGGGCAGGATGGCTTGGAAGAGCCGTTCCACTTTGAGGGCGTGCGTGATGAATTGCGCCTTGCTTTGGTCGTTGACCAGAACCGCGTTCACGGCGTCATCCATGAGACCGATGCGGACAAATTCATCGCCTGCCTTGATGATTTTGGAGAGGCTAACGCCAGCACTACGTAAAAAAGATTTGGCTTCTTTCAGGGCTTTTTGCAGGTCATTAACCAATGCCCGCTTGGCTTCGACGGGGAGTTCGCCCGCTTTGATGCCACCACCCGAAGCGGAGCCGTAAATCGCCAGGGCGGATTTGAGGTCTTTGAAGATGCCGATGTAATCCACAATCAAGCCGTTGTTCTTATTGGCGAAGACGCGATTGGCGCGGGCGATGGTCTGCATGAGCGTATGATTGCGCATGGGCTTATCGAGATAAATAGTGGAGCAACTCTTGACATCGAAGCCCGTCATCCACATGGCGCAGAGGAAGACAATGCGGAGCGGATTTGATGAAGCTTTGAATTTTTCGTCGAGTTTTTCTTTCACCATGCGCAGGCGGTGCGGTTCGATGTCGAGACCGAGTTCGCGCATGTCGGCGACTTCGTTCTGGCTTTGGGAGATGACGACTGCCATATCGGTCTCGCGCATGAAGGCGAGTTTGGCTTCGATGTCTGCTTTGCGTTCGGGGTCGCTGGTGGTCGCTGAGCCTGTCGAAGCGTCGAGGTCGGCTTCGAGCAGGGCGCGTTGAATGCTCCAATGCTTTCTCACTTTATCGAACATCCTGACCGTGGTGGCTTTGTCAATCGAGACCACCATCGCCTTACCAGGGAAGCCGCGTCCCATGAAATGTAGGACAATATCTTCGGCGATTTTTTCGAGGCGTTCATCGCGGGTTATCAAATCATATTCGTGCGGGAATTCGCGGGCGAGTTTGGTTTCCTCTTCGGAGTCCAGTTCGGCGCGTTCGAGTATGGATTCGAGTTCGGGGTTGAGGTTCTTGTTGGCGAGTTCCACTTCGGGGATACGATTTTCATAATAGAGCGGAACCGTGGCATTATCTTCCACCGATTGCTTGAAGTTGTACACGCTGACATAATCGCCAAAAACCTGCTTGGTCTGTTCTTCGCCTGCCATGAGCGGCGTGCCTGTGAAGCCGAGGAAGGCGGCATGGGGCAGGGCGTTGCGCATGTTGAGGGCGAGCGTGTCGTATTGGGAGCGGTGGGCTTCGTCAGTGATGACAATAATGTCAGAACGCTGAGACAGGACAGGGTGGGGTTCGCCGCGCTGAGTCCCAAATTTCTGAATCGTGGTGAAAACGTAGCGGTGGTCTTCATCCGCCAGCATTTGGCGCAGGTGTTCCCTATCCTGTGCGCGGGTCTTTTCTTCGGGTTCAGTGACCGCGCCTGTGCCCGCGAAGTTTTTGTAAATCTGGTCATCCAAATCAATGCGGTCGGTGACGATGAGGAACGTCCAATTGCCTGCGAGTTTGCGCTGTACCTTTTGGGCGAAGTAAATCATGGAGTAGGATTTACCGCTGCCTTGCGTGTGCCAGAAGACGCCGAGCCGACCTTGATTTTTGAGGATGTTTTCAACAGCGACAAAGGAATTATTGACGCCGAGGAATTGATGGTTCATCGGCGCGAGTTTTTGCAAGCCGTTCATGTCTTCGGTGTAGAGCATGAAGTTCTCGACGATATCGAGCAGGCGAGATTTTTCGCACACACCGCGCAGTACCGTATCGAGCGAGATGACGCCTCTTTCGCCCTCGGAGTTGATTCGCTTCCACTCGTTGAAGTGTTCCCACTCTGCGCTGAGACTGCCCAGCCGCGTGGCGGAGCCGTTGGAGAGGATGATGAGGGCGTTGTACCAGAAGAGATGGGGGATGGTCTCTTTGTAATCGCGCAGGTTGTCGCGGTAGGCGTGCGCGAGTTGTTTGTGACTGGCTTTGAGTTCGATGAAGACCAGCGGCAAACCGTTGACGAAGCCGAGCAGGTCTGCCCGGCGGGTGTAGATATCCCCCGTGACCCAAAGTTGTGAGACGAGCAGGAAGTCGTTTTCTTTGGGATGTTCCCATTCCATCACGCGGACGGTCTCTTCGCGTTGAAGCCCTTGTTCATCCTTGAACTTGACCTTCACACCATCCTTGATGAGTTTGTACACATCCTGATTGGCGGCGACGGGTAGAAGCGTGGCGCGCTCGCGGATGAGTTCAGCGATGGCGAGTTCGATGGCGACCGAGGGCAGGGCAGGGCAGGGTTTAGTTTTTCAAGCGCAGGGCGCAGGCGACTGACCAGCACCACTTCGCCGCGATGTTCGCGCCCCAATGTGCCATTCGCTCCGAAGGTTTCATCGTAGCAGTTGACAGCCTGCCATTCCAGCACATCCTTGAAGAGACGGATGCTGGCTGTTCGATGAGGGCGTCTTCGGTGAAAAGATTCATATAATTGTAAGGAGTAAATGTGTTGACATTATTATAAATTCGACTATACTTTAGGTAGCCTCATCCACCATGAGTGGAAGGAGTTCTGAAGTCGCCCGCAAGGGCGACTGATGCTTTAATTTATCCTTCTATTATATTTCCTCGTTAGAAGTCTTCGATTGCTGTCTCCGTCAACGTGGTATGCTGTGATGAGAAAATAGATTTTTTCCTTCTTTTGCAATATTACAACATAATCGAAAGCTTCCAGCCATATGTAGACTTTTATTTTTCTATCTTCACGTACTTCCCACAATCTGACCTCAGGCTCATTCGAGTTAAGAATTGTTGGTTTGCACCAGGGGAGCCGTTTAGCGCGTGGGTAATCTGGTAATCTTTCTTTCGTAATAAAGTCTTTTCTTGTTGTGATATGCCAAAAACCCTCAGGATATTTTCCTTCAAGGATGCGAGCATCCCAAATTAACCGCTTGTTGTTGTATTTAAACTTGTTCTTAATAAAGTCACTTTCAAATACTTTGAACAGACGCAGAAGAACCTTATCCCAATCCCCATCGGTATCAATCAAGGTAGGCAGCCATTTTGGCGTCATTTTCCCCTCATTCCTCTTGGTTGCCAGTGGAATAAATTTATCTTTAATTCTCTATATAACGTGTTACGAGTTAATGAATAACTGCTTTGTTCTCGCATTTGCTGAATAAGTGAGCCTTTTGCCTCACTGTGTACGTTCTCTCTGTTTGCGCTTGAGATAATTCCAATCAGGAAATCAGCAAGTTGCATTTGTTCAATCTCTTTGGAATGCACTATTTGGATGCGTTGTATTAGCTCTTTTGAAAAATCATATATGCTATTACTTAGAACTTCATGCAGTGTATGAATTTTTGAACCGCCAAGCGTGTCTTTTATGTCCACGTATATCTTGTATTTATCGTGCGGACTAAAAATAGTTTTCAGCATGTCGAAATACATTTTGTAATACCATCCGTCATGACCGCCTTCAAACTCCTCGTCGTCGTGTGACAAGCCAACTTTTGATGCAATAAGGGCACGAAAATGCAAATCAGGTTTTGAAAAAAAGTATGCCAACAACTCTTGGTAGAAAGGTAGTTTTGCCGGGGATACTTTTGTCCATTTCACTTCAAAAAATGGAGGCAATCCATGTTTAACCTTTATTGAGCGAATTTCCTCCGCAACTGTTCGAGAGATTTCTGCTGGACACCAAACTGCTCCTAATACCATGACTTTTTGTTGGTCATGTTCAAGATGACAACTTTCGTCACAATATATATTGTATAGTTTGTCCATTGTTCCTCTTGATGAGATTTACAAAATGATAACTAAACATCAATTTCACCACTAACCAAACGCGGACAGAAACAGCTCGCGCGTTCGCCGCAGATTGGACAAAGCTGCTTCATACCTCAACCTCACCATTGATCAGCCTCGGCAGGAGCAGGGCGCGCGTTTGGCGCAGGTTGGCATTTTTCAATGCTAGTGTATGCGTGATTTTGAACATCGGTGAAACAATGTTGGCGAATTTTTCGAGCAATTCCTTTGGTGGTTTCGCTACCATGAAAGTGTCAAAACATCTTTGTTGAACACGTTGACGACCCGAAGCGCCAACCATGCTGTTGATTGCATTGCCCCTAAACTCATGTTCACGTGATAAGAAATAAATGTATTCAGGGTTAAGTTCTTTTTCGCGAAAAACAATAATTTCCGTTGATCCAATAGAAACTTGACCGTCATTCAAAAATTGAACAAAAGCGCCTTTTCCGTTTTCAACGGATGGCGTAATTCGTGGGAAAAGAACATCGCGGTTTTGAAACTTTGCACCGCTACTTCCAGTCCGCATTTTTACTAAATCTAAATTGATAATCATCGATATCTCGGATATTGCATTCATGCCAACAAAAGGTTTTTCAACTTGTTTATCAACTGGCGTTGCGGGGTCAATATCAACCAATTCGCTAAACGGCTTGAGTTCCCACCCCTCAGGCAATGACTCTTTATCCACCTTCCCAAACCACTCCTGATAAATTACCTGTGCCATCCCCTCCAAAATACAGATGCGACGAATGTTATTTTCAATCAGGTCATCATAGGCAGAGAGGATGTCTGCGATTCGATTCTGGATAGGGAGGGGAGGAGCAGGAACCTCAATATCCTTCAATACATTCAAATCGGCTCTCTGGCGCCCTGACGCACCAGACATGCTTTTTTCTGCGGGTTTCCGAATAACATCAGAACTTGCTAGATAGAAGACAAAAGATTGGTCTGAAATGCCTTCCCTTTGGCGAAAAATAAAGTATTCTGTTGAACCAAAACCTAAACCATCCCCCACAAATTGAGCAATTTTCCCATTCTCTAAACAGGGCGTTATTCGCGCAAAGAGCACATCACCTTTTTGAAACCGTGAGCCGCCATTAAAAGCCTTCTTGTTTTCTCCGAATGCGTACCTTTGTCCAGGGGTGATTTCATCCATCATCACACAAGGGTATTCAGTGCCCTTTGTAAGTTTGACCGAAGGGTTGATTTCAATAAAATCGGACAGCCGCATTGTTCTCATTACGATTCCAAATATTTTGTTACATTCTCTGCAATCTTCTCTTCTAATTCATGTGCTTCGACATTAAGCGTTTCAAGTTCTGCATTCAACTCTGCGAGCCGCGCGTCAAAATCCACATCGTCAACATTTTGTTCAGTGACGCCTACATAACGTCCAACATTAAGACCCCATTCTTTTGACTCTACTTCCTTGAGTGTGGCAACTTTGCATAAACCTGCGATGTCTGTGTATTTGCGATTTTTGATTGACGATTTCAGATTGGAGAGTTGATCTTCGGATAATTGAGAGAATTGCGATTCATCGAGTTTGAAACCGTTCAAATCATCGCCGCGATACAGGCGCGCCAGTGTTGCAATCAAGCCGAGTTGGTTCTCGTTCCATTCACGGTGGGTGCGGTCAATTTGGGTGTAGATGTTGCGCGCGTCAATAAAAAGGATTTGGTCTCGGCGTTCTGTCTCCTGCTTTCCTTTATCAAGAAACCAAATTGCGACAGGCAGGATTACTGTGTAAAACATATTTGACGCGACCGCCACCATTATATCCACCACGCCCGCTTGAATCATCTGCCTGCGGATTTCCATTTCCGAACCGCGCGCATCCGATGCCGTGTTTGCCATCACGAAGCCTGCGCGTCCCGTAGAAGATAGCGAACTCAGGAACATCTGAATCCAGATGTAGTTTCCATTGTCGTTCTTCGGCATCCCATACGGGAAGCGGTCTGTCCGCTCCGCCAAATCTTCCTTGTTGACTCCGTCCACGTTGAATGGGGGATTCGCCATCACGTAATCGAACGCCCCGACTGCCTCGAACGGGTCGCTGTAATAGGAATTGCCTTGCAGGACGCTTCCACCCAAGCCGTGAACTGCGAGGTTCATCTTACAGAGTCTCACCGTCTCTTCGACTCTTTCCTGACCGTACACGCTCAACGTCCCGCCTTTGTGGCGTGTCACGAAGTCCGCGCTCTGGACGAACATACCGCCCGACCCGCAAGCGGGGTCATAGATTTTGCCTTCGAACGGCTGGATGATTTCCACGATCAACTTGACGATGGAGGTCGGCGTGAAGAACTCGCCGCCTTTTTGTCCCTCACTCATGGCGAACTTGCCGAGGAAGTATTCGTAAATCTTGCCGAAGGCGTCGCCTTCGATGTCCATGGGGATGCTGTTGAAACTCTTGAGCAGTTCCGTCAGCAGGGGTTTGTCAAAGGCGATGTAATTCTTGGGCAGGATGCCGCGCAGGTCTTCGTTCTCTTTTTCGATGTCGGTCATCGCCTCGTTCAACGCCTTGCCCAAGTCCGCGCCTTCGGGCAGGTGCAGTAAATGATTCCAGCGCGCCTGCTCTGGCAGATACACCACGCTCAACTCTTGATAGTCATCGCGCGTGATACTACGTCGCTTGTTGGCGAACTTGGCTTTCAGTTGCTCATCCGCGTGCGCGAACTTCACGTCCGCAAAGCGCAGGAAGATCAATCCCAGCACAGGGATGGAATACTCCGATGATTTCAGATGCGAATTCGCCCGCAATTGGTCGGCGGCGTCCCAGAGTCGGTCTTCGAGGTCTTTGAGGTTGGTGGGCATTAAATTCCTTTATGTCATTGCGAGGGCTGGTGGTCGAGTAGCCCTGAGCGCATTTGGTTTATTATACTTCCGTGGGCGTCAAAGAATATAAAACACCGTCATTTTACAGGGAATGACGGTGTTTCGTTGGTGCTGAGCGGGTGATGGGACTCGAACCCACGATATCTTGCTTGGGAAGCAAGCGTTCTACCACTGAACTACACCCGCATAATGAATGCGTTGCATTATACGCTACGCTGAAAATGCATGTCAAGGCTGATGGAAAAACAGCCGCATCTTCATCTTTGTGGCTTGTTTACTGTTTCCGTTTTAGCAGCATGTTGGCCAACCCAAGCATTGCCTCACCGGCCTCGCCGTGAGGGCCAGCCTGTTTTAAATATTCCAGAGCTTTTCGAGTCTGAGCCTCGGCCATTTTTTCGGCATATTCCCTGGCGCCTTCATATTCAAGCTGGGCGGATACTTTGGTTATTTCATTCGCTTCGATTGGACCCCGTCTCCATCTTTCAGCAAACCCCGCATTCTTTTCCAAAGCGAAGAGTACAGGCAATGAATTTTTTCCTTCAACCAGATCGCTCGCCGCAGATTTCCCTGTGACATGTTCATCCCCCCAAATGCCAAGGATGTCGTCCTGAACCTGAAAAGCAAGCCCAAGGTGATACCCAAATAGACGATATGCTTCCAGTTTAGCGTTATTCGCATAACCAAGAAGGGCGCCAATATGAGTACAAGCGGAGAGCAGGGCAGAGGTCTTGCCGCCGATCATAGGCCAGTAATCATTTAGATTTAAATCTTTGCGTTCTTCGTACGACATGTCCATGAATTGACCGCGCGTCAGATCGAGACAATTCTCATTGAGGATGCCAGCTGCTTTGACGACGACCTCCGCTGGATAATATTCCGCCAAATCGAGGATAGCCTGATTGGCGATCACAAATAACGCATCGCCGACATTGATCGCCATGGGCGCACCCCATTTGACCCAAATCGTACGCCTTCCGCGTCGCAGGCCGGAATTATCCTGAATGTCGTCGTGGACCAATGAAAAATTATGAATGAGTTCAATCGCTGCTGCCGCTGAACATGCGTGTAGCCAATTATTACCACTACCATTTCCTCCACTTCGATTTTCATCAAAAGAAGAAGCACATGTAAGCAAGGTCAACAGTGGACGAATACGCTTGCCCGTCGCAAGCGAACCCGCGCCATCGCCCGTCCAGCCCATATGATAGGTGAGCATCTCGTGGAATAGTTTGGTGCGCGGTTGATCCAACCTTGCGATCTGGCGTTGGAGTTCTTTTTCAATGGCTTCAAGCATGGATTGTTGGAGATTTGGGGTCATATTTTATATTCCAGTGATGGAGTAAATTCCCAGATCCGTTCTTAATTGTTCCGGGGTTTGAAAGTGAATGGTATGGAGGCCAAGTTTGATTGCGGTTTGGATATTGGGCATTGAGTCGTCGATGAATAGGCATTCCTGCGCCTTGCGCTTGATCCTTTTCAAGGTCAGTTCAAAAATGGCGGGATGCGGCTTGACTATTTTGTGTGCGCCCGAAATGATCATGTCGTCGAAACAACCCAGGAAGTCGAATCTATTTTGTATGAGTTCGAATTTTTCCACAGAAAAATTGCTCAGCAGGTATAGATTCCAACCCGCCTTTTTGAGCGAACGCAATATTCTTATGGATTCACCGATCGGTTCCGTGATACTCTCCTCCCAATAGGTATCATATGCCTGGATAAGTGTTGAATACTGCGGAAATTGTTCGCAAAGCTCGGCAACACCCTCTTTGAACGGATAGCCTGCATCCAGACGGGCATTCCATTCATGGAAGCGGATCTCCTCGAGAAAAGAGTCAACAGCTTCGAGGTCGGGAAGGAAGCGCTTGTATAGGTTGCGGGCGTCCCATTTGACAAGTACGTTTCCAAAGTCGAAGATGATGGCGGTGATGGATTGGGTCATATACTGTGGGGGATATTTTATCGCAATATGACGATGTCCACAGAACCGTGTCCGAGTATGCCAAACTGGCGGTATAATCGCGCTTCTATAAATTGATTTTGGAGAATTGCATTGAGCCGAGTGATCAACCCCGATTCCGTAGGAAAAGAACGAACTCGTTTGACGAAGTCCATTGTATTGTGTATTCGTGAATTGGCAAAACAAGCCGAAGTGACCTCAGAGACAAAGGACCAGGCAGCCTTTATTGCGCTGGCTTTGCAGGCGATAGCCGATGGAATTGATGTCTCTGTAGTGGCGTGGGAAAAGCGTGATTATTGGGTGAAAGCCGATAAATTCCGCATGGAGTGGATGTGGGCAGGACAGTATGCGACCAAAATGAAGGCGGCTGTTCTCTCCGACGATTGGGGGACGATTGCGACGCTCATGCCGAAGATTGCGCAGAAATTCAGCAAGATCGTGGTTTCAGATCATCACAGACTGGGCAAACCGTGGACAAGCGCGTACAAGCTGCTGGCGCTGCATCAAAAGCTATAAGAAAAACCCCCGAGGTTCAAAGACTCGGGGATTTTCGTTTAACTTTCCTGCAATTTCTTTAAATGAAGTTTGGTGTTCTTGAGCAGCTCGATCATCAGATCGCGGATGTGCGGGTTCAGGAAATGATTCTCCAGCGTGGAGAGCGGCAGGAAGCGCGCGCCGGCCACCACGTGGATGCAGTTTGCTGCACCGCATAAACAAATAAAGGGGGCCTGCATTTCCCATTCGGTGGATGGATAGAAGAAGGAAAGCTCCTCGCCCTTTTCTATATCGCGGCGGGCGATCATCAGCATTTTGTCGGTATCCAAAATGACATTGGGGTCGCAGGAGTGGTTGAGAGCGGCAAGTTTTCCGACGTGGGTATGCCTGTCGCGCGCGATCTGCACGGTGTACCGATTCGGTTTGTCCATGATGTTCTCGCTCGGCATCTCGCAAATCGCTTCACCTTTTTTGTAAGCCTGTTTGGTTATTAAAGTTCTAAATTTGTTTTCAGTTTTTATGGTTAATGTTTCCATTGTTGTTACAGTCATTATGTTATTCTCCTTATTCGTTAAAACAAAAATACAGCATTTACATCAGTATAGTCATAATAGATTTAATTACAAGGGGTAAATGAGTTATGTATTAATATTTTAAGGTTATATATTGGTTGATGATGTATTGGAATTGCAATAATGCATGGATGTGCTGATTTAAAATAAACTCATTTGCAGCGAAGCTTTGCGCCCGTCCAGTAAAACATAGGGCGCGGCGCGCTCCGTGAGTATGCCAAGCTTCTTCAAGGCCGACAGATCGCGGATGCGTGTTGTCCTGCGGGCCTTCAGGATCGCCTCTGCGCCTTTGATTCCAATGCCGGGGATCTTTATCAACTCATGTTTTTCGGCTTTATTGAGTTCAATGGGTTGATGGATTAGATTCATTTCCGCCCAGGCCTGTTTGGGATCGGTGTGGAGCGGCAGATCCCTGCCGTTTGTAAATGGCAGGTCTTCCAGGTCAAAGCCGTAATCGCGCAGTAAGAATGAGGCCTGGTATAAACGATGTTCGCGCATGGGGTCCACGGCGGGTTTGTTTTCGAGCGGCGTATCGTGAATGGGATGGAACGCGCAAAAATAGGCGCGTTTGAGGCTTACATTTTTATTCAGCCAGTTCGTAATGCTGAGCAATTCCAGGTCGCTTTCGTCCGAGCCGCCGGCCACGAACTGTGTCACCGTGGATGGGTGGCGCCCATTCCAGAACTTATAGGCGGGCACGCTCCTGCGAATTTCCTCCACCCATTTGAGCGAACGCAGCAGTTCCTCAAAAAAGATTTTGTGCGGCGCAAGCCTCCCCAGCCGCTCCTTATTGGGCGCCTCCAAATTGACAGAGACGCGGTTTGCCAGTTGCATGGCGCGATAGATCTGGTCCTTCTCTGCGCCCGGCATTATTTTTAGATGAAGATAGCCGCGAAATTGATATTTCCTGCGCAGGATTTCGGCTGTATCGAGGAGTTTATCCTGCGTGCGAACACCGCCTCCCGCCAGCCCGGAGCTGAGGAATACACCCTCGGCCATGCCTGTCCGATTCATTTTGTTGAATAAGCCCGCGAATTCGTCCGGTTTGAAGGTGGCGCGGCGGAAGTCCCGCCCTGCCCGAAACGGACAGTAGTAACAATCCCGTTCACATGCGGAGGAGAGCAGGGTTTTGAGCAGGTTGATCTTCTGTCCGTTGGGGAGTTGGGCGGGATGTATAAAGGCGTGCTCGCTTTCCTTCGGGCTGAAGCAGGCCGGTTTGTTGGGTGTGAGGCGCGGCGTCACGGATCTGTCGAAGGGCAATGTCCTGAGCTGGTAGGTTGAGCTTGTCGAAACCCTGTCGAAGGGCGGTTCACCATCCGCCTCGAAGGACATTTGCGAAGATAATTCTTTGAGAGTCTCGAATGCATCCATACTTCCTAGTATAGAACAAATATTCTATTTATTCAAGGAGGAAAATTGGGGAAATATGTCACTTGGGCGGGAGGCGCGCACTAGCTATACTGGTTGAAAATCAGGAGGCAGGTTATGTGTGAATTTTGCACCCAGCATGGCGAGGGGGAGAAGTGGTATTTGACGATGGAGAATTACTCGAAGGATTTATTGGATCAAAATCAACGGCTGAAATATGCGGCCGATTTCCTGAACGGATTCGACAAACGGATGCCGAAGAACATCCGGCAACTGGACAAGCTCCGCAAAACTCCCTTGATGAAACTGGCAAAACCTGTGCTGACCCATAAGCAGAAGCAGGACCATTACGGGCAGGTGGTGCCGATGGAAGACGTCGAAGAAATCTTCGAGCTGGTACAGGGTGCGGTCAGGCTTCCATGTGTGTGCCGCCGCGTGACGACAGGGAATATGAATGCGCGTTATTGCTATGGCCTGACCATGGATAAGGAGTTGATGGAATCGCTCGACGATACGTTCAGCCTGGAAACGCTGACAAAGAAGGAGGCGCTCGAGTCGATCCGCAAACTCGATAAAGAGGGACTTGTGCATTCCGTGTGGACCTTCAAGACCCCCTTCATCGGCGGGTTGTGTAATTGCGACCAGGACTGCATGGCGTATCGCATTACCCACGCACGCAGGGATTACCCCGTCATGTTCCGCGCGGAGTGGGTGGCGAGCATCACTGCGGATATGTGCAACGGCTGCCGCTTGTGTATGAGGCAATGTCAGTACGGCGCACTCCGCTATTCTTCCAATAATAAAAAAGTGGTGATCGATCCCTGCGCTTGTTATGGCTGCGGCGTCTGTCGCGCAGTCTGTAATAAGCAAGCGATCACCTTATCCCCTCGTGAAGCAGTGGCAGGCGCGGCTGGAATATATTAGCAGGGGAGGTCATTACGAGCAGGCGTTTGCTCTTCCCGACCAGGCAATCTCCTGTTATCATTTGCGCCATCGATTCAACTGTGTTGATTTTCGAAAGGAGTTAACCATGGCAAACAAGGAACAAAAGGGAAAGAACAAGGAAAAGAAGAAGAAAAAGAAGGAGAAGCCAAAAGCGCCCAAGAAGTAATGGATCGCTTTTGCCACTCGAAAAGTAAAACAATTATATACGTCCCCCGGTTCAAAGAACCGGGGGACGTATCATTAAGGTTGGCGCTTGCTTTCTATATCCACTTCAGGAAACCCGCAAAGACGATCAGGCATAGGAGGTTGAAGGCCCAAAGCCCGCCGACGGCTTGCAGTTTTTGCTTGAACTCTTTCAGGTCGTAAACCCAAAAAGCGAATACGAAGAACCATAAGTATCCGAAGATGAAAATGAAAAGCGGCATACCGCGATTCCACCAGGACCAGTCCCAGGTGAGGGCGTTGGCCGAGTTGAGAAAATACTCGATAAACACTGAAAATGCCGAACCGCCGATTGCCACTGCCCAGCGATTTGGAATGCCGAGATATTTGAAGTTTTTTTCGGGATGCAGCATCTTTGTCCAAATGATGCCTGCCACCGCAAACATGAACATGGTCTCGATGTTCAACCCCACCAGAATTAAAAACGCACTTGGACCAGGCTCGCCCCAGATGGGTGCGTAGCCCGTGAAACGCAAAACGAGACCGTTGGCGATCTCGTTGAACCAATCTGCGCCCCAAAACGCCAGCCCTGCCAGGATCAGGTTCCAATTGCGCTTTTCGGCTTCCACGGTGTAGACGTAGAATACAAAAGACAGCAGGGGAATCACGTACCATTGGAAATTACTTCCATCGCGCAGACGCGCCAGTGCTTGCAATGCAAAATCAGTCATGCTGCCCTCCGTTTGTGAATTTACGCCAAGTATAGGACACATTTTTGTCCTTGGCTACATGTTTCGAGACACACCGCGCGTAACATGACCTGAGCCAGCGCATCGCGCAGCCGTTCACCCGCTTGGTATTCCCCAGGTTTGATGGAAGATATGGCTCTGGCATGAAAGCGCAGGTGGGTGAAGGTGAGGGGGGTGGGAAGAGGGGAGAGGTTAGACATGAGAGGGGAGGCGAGAGGCAAGATATAATCAACTATGTCACAGCGAAGAACGAAGCAGCCTCCCATCAATAGGGGATTGCTTCGACAAAAGACCACTGTCTCGCAATTTCAATCCACGCTCCCAATGAAGGGAGCGACGCAAGACAGAGGCCGAGACCATCAAAGCAGACGTGTTTCAATCCACGTTCCCAATGAAGGGAGCGACCGCAGGCTGCGGGCATTCAACGATGCGGGAACATGGTTTCAATCCACGCTCCCAATGAAGGGAGCGACTGCAAAATCTGGCAAAAAAATAAATCTGCCCGCCAGATATGGGCAGTTCACAGCAATCGTAAATTTGAAAACCAATAAAAGTCATTTGTGGATAAGAATATTTGATTGTTAAGGTTCAAAATATCCTGCGAACCTGCGCTTGAAATCATGGGAGCTTTGGGTTCGCAAGGGGATTGCTTCGCTTCACTCGCAATGACATTATGTGATAATCGTGCCTTCCATATCAATGCTGGGTTTTGCGCCGATATGTTCTATGCGGCTTTTCCATTTATCACCCAAATAGTAAAAGCGGAGACTGTCCACTTCGGGGTTAATGATTTTCAGTAAACTGTTTTGTAACTGTTTTAATTGCGCCGTGTCAATGATACATTCGAAAACGGAATTTTGCACGCGTTGACCATAGTCTTCGCATTTTTTAGAAACCCTGCGTAAACGAGATTTGCCAGCTTCGGTTTCTGTGCTGACGTCATAGGTGATGATGACCATCATAAAATAAATCTCCTTTATGCCATTGCGAAGCTGATGGTTGAGTAGGCGGTGTTCTTCCGCCGTATCGAAACCCAGCCCGAAGCAATCCCGACTCGATGAGAAGCTTGCTTCGACGGAAGAGCGCTGTCTCGCAATGACATTGATTTCATCAACTCCAGAAGAAAGGCGGATACGCATCGAGGTCGCCGCGCAGGTAACGTGCTAGTAACATGGCTTGAATGTGCGGGATCAATCCGAACGGTATCTTTTCCTTGAGATACGGATGAATGATCTCCTCTTTCTTTTTCTCCTGCCACGCGGTCAATACCGCTTTACGTGTCTCGTCGTCCATGAGAATGCCGCCGCTTTCCTTTTGCGTGAATCCCCTGCCAGTGATCTGTTTGCGGTTGACCAGCGAAAGCGCGAGACGATCCGCGAAAACGGGACGCAGTTCCTCCATCAAATCCAGCGCGAGCGAAGGGCGACCCGGACGATCCTGGTGGAGGGATGATGTATCCATTTTCGAGTTCTTCAATCGGTTGTTCCGAGCGATGCCAGCGCGATTCGTGAATTCGATATGCTACGCGGGGATGGAATTTCAAAACTATATCTACAGGTTCTGCATCTGTATACCAAATTCCCCAGGCGTCTATCAAAAACGTGGTTGGGTCGAAACCCTCGGGGATTGCGTATGTATCCTTCAATACTTCCACGCGTTCAATGCGCTCGATCTTCATCGTCCTTTGCGCGTTACGTGTTTCACTGAAACCAATTACATGTGTGGATTGTCCGACTGCATAAGGCTCAATGAAATAAACACAAAAGATGTGACTTTGCACGGGTTCTTTAGGTTGCTTGCGATGCCACACCTGCACTTTGCGTTGCTCCGCCCAGGCGAGAGTCAGTTTTTCGAGGGATTGCAGGTACACGGGGTCTTGGCGCTGGTCGGCTTCATCCATCACGTCCGCAGATTGTTTTACATGGTTGCTGATGCGTGGGGCGAGTTTTTCGAGCGAGATGCCGAGTTTACGTAAAGCTGAAGCGGCATGAGGGTTTTGCCTGTCCATGCGTGTGGCGAGTAGACGGGAGGCAAGATGCACTGCCATCGCCTCATGCAAGCTGAAAGAGACATTGACGAGATAAGAGGAACGGTCAATAGCGATGCGGCCGTCATCATAACGTATTGTGGGGAAGCGCTTCTCGAAATCACGCAGGTTACGGTGAATCACAGATCGATCCACGCCGAGACGACGCGCGATCTCGGATTGCGTCAGTCCCTGTGAATGGGTCAACAACAATGCTTCCATTTCCAACAAGCGGTCAGCTTTGTTTTCAGCACGCGACATAATGTTCTCCGCAACAAAAATTCATTTGTTTTAGGATAGCACAACACCTGCTTGAATTCTGCAACATTTTTCGTTGTTTACAGA
>Ga0172370_10002268_pt1 | contig 28042 bp, 22 predicted proteins | sample LakKiv5m_FD_114538 | JGI IMG/M metagenome (GOLD analysis project Ga0172370, IMG submission 114538) | Freshwater microbial communities from Kabuno Bay, South-Kivu, Congo - kab_022012_11.5m | ecosystem: Environmental > Aquatic > Freshwater > Lake | place: Democratic Republic of the Congo...
CATCAACTGACGGAGATTGAAATTATTTGGTCGAACCGATCCCGGGAATTTATGAGAGATATTCAGTGTTTTATAACCCTTTCTTTGCAGCTAAGTAGTTTATTTTCAGGGAACAGTTTATTTTAATGATCTATGTTACCGGGATTTGTTTTCGGACTCTTAAAATTCATTTTTTTCGGTTCCAGTCAAACTTCCTGATAATTTCAAAGTTCGCACCTATAAAATTAACTTTTTCGTTCAGGTAGAACCGTCTGTACATTTCCACACCTACCCTAAAATAGAGTTGCCGGTAATTGGCAGTAAATTCGCTTCGAAAAGTGAGCAAATCAAGATCGATCCCTGAACCAACCTGTTTGCGGTAACCTACTTCAAAATTGAGCTTTGTTTGTGGTGTAAACATATAGGCAATATCTCCCGACAGATCGGAATATAGTTGATTTACCTGGTCATCAATCATTGTATAGTTGCGTAAATTTCCGTTTAGCGAAAACAACAGGCGGCTGCTGTAGTTACCCTGTAAAAGCACAAAATATCTTAGCAGACGATAGGGAATGATGTTGCTGGCATAATCCTCGTACTCAACACCTGCACTTGCAAACTTGTATTCCAGGCGACTGCCGACGATGTTTTGGGTAAAATAATTTAATGTCTGATAATCTGAAGTTTCAAGGTTGAAGTAATCTTGTTTCGACCATCTGTAATAGACTTCGACAAGCTGATCGAATAACATAATGCTGGCATTGAAGCGCTGAAAATCGGAATCATATTGGTATGAACCCGGTTGGTTGGCAACATAGTCGATATAAACCGTTGAATTATTGGCGATCTGACCACCTGGAATACGTTGAATTTCGATGAAATTGTTCCTGTCGATAAGTGTATAGTCGAAAAATTCCTGATAGATGATTGTTCCTGTAATATCCTTTACCACTACTGATCCTGGGACGATGTTAGGTTTGTTGAGCAATCTGATTTGGCCATCGGTTAAGGTGTAAGCTTCGTTGATAATTTGAATAAGTACCGAAGCACTTTTCCGGTACTGGTTAAGCCGTGAAATGCTATATGAAAGCGAAAGATGACCGGTTGGTATATTTTTTTCATAACGTAAGTCGAAACCGGCTTTTTTATTGACTTCCTTGTAAATCGATTGATCTACTTTGCCATATTCGTAAGTTGCTTCGGTGAAGAGGCTCTGGTAAAAGTGATGCCTTAGGAACAAATTAACATTGTTTTGTTTTAGATTTTGTAATTCACGGTCGATGCTGTAAAAACCGTAGTTCGATCCGGCAATTAAATTTTCAGGAAGTTTCAGGGTTAAATTTTCATTGGCCTGCATACTGTTGTAAGTGTCGTTTCCTTTTTGTCTGGTTACTGAAATGTTGGAATTAAAACTGTAATTCCTTCTTTCGTCGAAATATAGGCTGTTATTCAAATTTATAATATCTGATGCGTTCCTGATTTCAAACTGGTTATAATCGAGTCGGGAAAAGGTATTGTGCGAATAACTCAACTGATTGTTGTCTCTTGCTGAAAAGGATTTATTGGCTGAACCAAGAAAATTGCATTGCCGGGTGTTAAAAACACGGTCGGATTGCATTTCGGTTTCCTTAGTAAAACCTTGCTGATAGCTTACATTGACGGGCAGAACTTCGTTGGCATAAACAAGGTTAGTCCCCCAGTTAGTGCTATTTACCTTCAGATTGGTCAGGTTTTCGCGGTTGGTATAGCTCTCGTTAAAATTTGCATAAGTTCCAATTACAAGTTGTCTTTGGTTGAAAAGTGTTGTATTGATATTCAATCGTTGTACTGTTTTTACCTCGGATTGATCCGGAACAACCAAATAGATATCCTGGCGTTTTTCGGGATTATATTCAGCTGTAAGGTCAACTTTTAAGAAATTCGGGTGATAGAAATAGCTGCTCGAATTAAGCAGTATCCCGCCATAAAGTAGCGGACTTTTCTGATAATTATAAATAGTATTTGTAATGCCTTTCTCGTACCTGTATTGTCCTCCCAATTTTACAGCACCTGACAGGGAGGTGGGACACCAGACTTTGCACAGTGATGAAGGGTTGCTTTGCGAAAAACACACCGATGGGTATAATAAAGCTAAACAAATATACCACCTGGTTTTCATGTTAATTTGAGTTGATTTTATCAGTTTAATAAATGTTCCTCATTGCTGCCATGAGGGTTATGACATTCAGTACAGTTTGTATCATCGATGCCATCATGATTTTCCTGTTTTAAAATATCTTCTTTGTCATGGCAAAAAAAGCATAAAAGCTGTCCCTTTCTTAGAAGAAGTTTTTCATTTTCGGTCATATGCGGGTTATGGCACGATGTACATTCACCGCCTTCGACCGGAGCATGCAAAAACTTGTAAGTGGAGGCAAAATTATCGTGGCATTGATAACAAAGTGCTGGTTGCGGCTCAACAAACTTGCCCATCATGTTTGGATCATGGCAGGCTGTGCATTCTTTTTGCTGATATGGAGGATGAATTATGTATTGTGGCCCGATAGCCTTCGCCATAATTTCAGTCATTTGTACACTATCGTTTCGCTTTAATGAATCCAGCCGTACGATGTTTAATGAATCACTATGGTTTGGGATGCCGTCGAAGAAGAAAGACATCGTTTTATTGGAACATCCAAGGAAGAATATTATCACCTGAATAGCCAAAACAAAAAATATCTCCTTTTTCAAGTTGTACATTTACGGGATTTTTTTAAGATGTGGTTCAATAGCTCCATAAACATTTAATCTGTCAGGTCCATATTGATTGGTTACAAAAATCAGATATCTTAAATTGTAGGCAGGATCAACAAACTTTTGAAAAAACTTAAGTTTATCATACGAAATAGCCACTTTTGCTGGTAACCACATATCACCAGGACCTTTGTAAGGACCACCAAAAAACATTAATATTTTATTATTCTTATTAAATATCTGGACATTTTCAAAACCAGCATCAACAACATAAAGATTTGAATTATCATCGACAGCTATCCCTTTGGGCCTGGCAAACTCTCCAATTTTATCACCATGACGGCCAACAGTACTCAGATATTTTCCATCCAGACTATAAATTTTCACGTCGAAGCCACCGATATCACTCACGTAAACTTTATCGTTGGCAACATAAAGATTTGTCGGCATAAATAAATAGCTTTCAGAGCTTTTATCGGTTTTGGGGAATGAATACAGGAGTTCATTAGTTTCTTTGTTGTAAACATTTATTTTGTTGTTGTTCATGTCGGGGACCCATATTTTATTGGCATAAACATAAACATCGGTCGGCTTAAACTTTTCTCCTTCCCCAAATGATGTAAGATATTTCCTGTTCTTATCGAAGACCACTATTTGCATGCGCCCACCGTCGGCAACGTACAGGTTGCCATCTATATCCACAAAGCAATTAAGTGGGACCTTTAAGATGCCATTTCCTCCAGGGGTAAAATAATCGAAAGTGTTTTTTACCAGATCAATAATTTCGAGACCAGCTACGCCTGGATCGCAGATAAACAATTTACCACCAGAAACAGCTATTCCATAAGGTTTAATGATTGGCTTAGGGTTTGATTCGCCTAAAACAAATTTGGAGAAGGCAGATTGCTTACCCGTGATGTCAGCTGAGCCGCTTATTGCCGTTAGGAACTGTATCCGTGCAGTATCCGGGGGTGAAGGATAAATCACACTTTCTTTTTCGGTATCAATTTTCGTGATATGACGCGCACACGAGAAAAATTGAAATATTATAACACCAATTAAAAAGAAGGTAAAATGTCGTTTTATATTCATTTTTAAAACCTTTTTTAAAAAATGAAAGGGTGAAAATTTCGCCCTTCCATTTTTAAATAAAATTTCAGAAAACCAACTATTTTTTGTGACAGGTTAAACAAAGTGCACTTACAGCATTGCTCTTAAGCAAGAGACTTGTTACTCCACCACTGTTATGAACATCATGGCATGAAGCACATTGCATTTTACCTCCGATTAGCATATCATCGGCGATGGTACCACCACTACCAGGGATTCCTGAAGGATGTGTTGTCGGGTCCCACAAACCGCCGTCAGTTGTAGCCAGAGCTGCATCATAGGTAAATGATACAGGATGATCATTACTCAGGCTGGTCCCGATTAATGAGGTTCCGGTCATAAAGTGATTACCTGTGGTTGTAGTTCCAAAATTTTCCATAGCTACAGTTCCATCATGGCAACTCAGGCATAATTTTGAACTTGCATCTGGCTGTCCAACGGTTGCATTTAAAGTTGATGATGCATACAAAACATAATTTGTAACTCCCGTAACCTGGTGATTCCATAATGGTGCCTCGGCAACAGTGGTAATAGCATTGTGGGGAGTATGACAAACGATGCAAATCTCTCCGGTAGCATTCCAGGTATCACCCGAAAAATCATGAGATGTTCCAACCATCGTTTGTCCAAACCCAACTTGCGCCAGTAATAACGCAATCGACATCGTAAAAAACAACTTCATACGTTTCATGTGTTTTTGGTATTTAATTAATAATAAATAATTTACGCTTTAAACCGCAACATGCGAATCAAAGTATTATGCCAAAGTCAAATAACATGCCATAACGCACATATGAATATTTATGAATAAGTTATGAATATCCTTTTAGATTTTAAAACCAATGGAATTGAGTTTACTCTATGAATGTAAAATGGGACGAGGGTATGTTTAATCCGGAGTTTGGTACCCGGGTCGCAGGATTCAGAAAAAACATTGGAGGGCGAAACCGGACCAATTTATTTCTTAAATATTATTAAATTTGCGATTTGGGGCAAATAACCCTAATAAATTGGGTTATTTGCCCCACTAACGGTTAAAGCTTATGCTTTTTTATTTTGTAGCGAAGTGTATCGCGTGTTATTCCTAAAAATTTTGAAGCTCTTGTCTGGTTGTTATTCATTTTTTTCAGTGCCTGAATAATCGTTTGTTTCTCGATTTCATACAATGAGGCATTTTTAAGCAAATTTTCAGGCTCAGGAGCAGATTCTGTTTTTCCCTGAGACTCAGCTATCTTTCGTGGAGTCTCCTGAAGATTGATGATTTCACCAGGTAGACTCTCGGTCTTTAAAGCTGTACCCGACTCAAGAATAACAGCACGTTCCATCACATTACGCAACTCCCTGATATTTCCTGGCCAATGATAGTCGATGAGCACTTTTTTTGCATGCTCATCTATGCCCCTGATGCATTTTCTGAATTGTGGGTTAAACTGACCGATAAAATATTCGGCTAGTACTAAGATATCAGCCTTGTGTTCGCGCAAGGGGGGAATTGTAATCTGGAACACCTTAAGCCGATAGTAAAGATCTTCACGAAATGATTTTTCTTCGACCGATTGCTTTAGATTTTTATTAGTTGCGGCAATTATTCTTATTTCAACAGGAATGTCCTTCGAGCCTCCAAGTCGTCGTACTGTTCTGTTTTCCAGAACGCTTAAAAGTTTTAGCTGGGTAGTAAGGTTTATCTCACCTATCTCATCAAGAAACACGGTTCCGCCTTCAGCAATTTCAAAAAATCCTTTTTTAAGTTTTTTGGCATCGGTAAAAGCACCTTGTTCGTGGCCAAATAATTCGCTTTCCAGAAGCGTTTCAGGCAAAGAGGAGCAGTTGATGGTTACAAAGGGTTTATCTTTACGTGAGCTTGAATTGTGAATGGCCCTGGCAAACATATCTTTTCCGGTACCACTTTCACCCAATAATAAGATTGTTGTAGTTTCGGTAGTCGCTATTTTCTTCGACAATTGTATGATGTGTTTGATTTCAGTTGACTGGCTGACAATGTGATCAAAAGTTACAATGTCCTTTTGTTGACGTCGTAAAACCTGGAGTTCATTGTTTAGTCGAAGTTTTTCCGTCACTTCCTCGATGATAAAATCGATCTCACTTAGCGAAAATGGTTTATTCACATAATCTGATGCGCCAAATTTCATTGCTTTAACTGCAGTTTCAATCGAGCCATAGGCCGTCATGAAAACAATGATGGTTTCTTCGTCGATGGCCTTAATTTTAGAAATCACTTCCAGGCCCTGCATCTTTGGTAATTTGTTGTCTACGAAAATTAAATCCGGGCTTTGTGTTCCATGAATTTTTATAGCTTCTTCACCGCTTTCGGCGGTAAAAACTTTGTAACCCTGTGCACTCAGATGCTTCTCAAGTGACCAACGAATGAGCTGTTCGTCGTCGATTACCAATATTTTTAATTGCTTCTTCATATAAGAATCTTGGATAAAATACTATTTGGTCGTTTCGACGGGCAGGGAAATTTTAAAGGTGCAACCACCATCTTTGTTGTTTTCAAACCATATCATTCCCTGATGTTTTTCGATGATGTCTTTAGAAATGGCGAGTCCCAGGCCTGTGCCTTCAGTTCTGGTAGTATAAAAAGGTTTAAAAATATCATGTTCTTTTTCTTCAGGAATACCGCTGCCGGTATCTTCGACAGCTATATTTACAGTTTTCTCATCAGGGTTATATGAGGTGTGAAATGTTATGGTACCCTTATTCTCGATTGCCTGGATTGCATTGAGGCCAAGATTAAGCAATACATTTTCGACTTGTTCGACATCAAAATTAAAAGCAGGAATCCCGGGTTGAATATCCACTACAAAATCAATCTTCTTGTTTTGTTTTTGATTTTTTAAAAAGAATACCAAATTTGATACAATTTCATTAATATCCCCCTCTGTAATTTTAATGTCGGTCGAACGGGAATATTTTAAAAGATTTGAAATGGCTGTATTTACCCGATTTGCCTGACGTTTTATTTCTTCAAGTATCGGTTTGTCCGGGCTGTCGTTCATGTCGCCAATAATAATTTCGATCGAATTGGCAATACCCATTAACGGGTTTCGTACTTCATGGGCCAATCTGGCCGCCATTTCCCCTATTGTTGCCAGTTTGTTGGCGTTTTGCAATACTTTTTGGTGGTAGAGGAAAAGTTCTTTTTGTGTACGTTCAAAATTTTCGATCATCTGATTAAAACACTGGGCAAGCTGACCCAATTCTTTAGATTCAGGGATGATCACCCGCTCAGTTAAATCACCCTGGTTTATGTTGTTTATGGAATTCTTAAAATGAGATAACGCCTTTTTTACAAATTTGTAATGGAGCACAAATACAAAACTTAAAATAATGATGAGCAGAAGTATCGTAAAGGAAATGGTATAATTCCTTGTAAAAGCAATGTTCTCCCGTGTTTCCTTCAACGAAAAATCCAACACCACATACCCAAGTGTTTCCTCTTTCTGCGTGTGGCATTTAAAGCAAACCTGTGAACTACGAACACGCAAAAATGCCCGTGTAAAAGGTTGACCTTCGATAGAAATATTTTCGATGGAGATATCTTTTTCTGAGGCAATTAATTTATCAAAGTCCAACATTTTTTTTATTAAAGAGTCCTGTACCAAAGTATCCTTATCCAGAGGAAGCTTCATCTTTCCCTGAGAATTAAAAAGGTAAGCCCGAAATATTTGTTTATCATTTCCCATATTTTTTAATAACGGTTTAATAAGCCGCCCATCATGAATATTGTTGATTTCATCCCTTAAAAAATACATGATATTAACAATATTTTCCTCGGCATTTTTGTAAACCCTTCGCGAAAAATAAAGGCTATAAATATGGAAGGATAAAAATGAAAATGAAGATATAACCACCACAAGTGTAATGATGATTTTTGACCGGAAAGTGGATAGATTTAATTTCATCTTCGTTTACCTATTTCTCGAAGTTGTCTGTTTTGGTTTGAAAATTTCAAAAACAGGACAAAAATAGAATCATCTAAATTTAAATATTTTATTTTTTTGTTCCTTTTCGTCAGTAACTCAAACCATTATGATTTTCACCATGACATCTGAGATAACATCGCCCATGATGTAAACCTGTATCCTCAAATCTGAGTGTCCCATTTGAAAGCGGCGAAACTATTGAAAGATCAAAGTTGATCAGGTTTGAATTATTCGTGCTATTCCCCTGGGTGCTGCTGATGCCGTGCGGATCGTGGCAGGCATTGCAGGGGGTTCTCTCACCGAGGTGTTTTGAATGTTCCCCAAAAGAGTTATTACCCCGAATGGATGTTCTGCTGTGGCAACTGTAACACAAAGCATAGGCAGCCGCTGATTCAGTTGTATTATCAGCTGTCAGATATTGAAGTTTTAAAATGCGGGGATATGTTGAACCGTGAGGCCCGGCAGGAGATCCTGTTCCATCGCTTGAATGACAATCGGAGCAATAGAGCCGGCTTGTTGTTGTCCAGGGAGCAATCAGGCTTGGAACAGAGGTATTCACACCAACGGCAGCAACCGCATGATATGATGGGTTGCCGGAGGCAAATTCGAGACGTACATTATTTTGTGAAATCTGACGATTTGTGGGACTTGGTGGTGACCAGGGGTTTCCGGTATGACAGCGGTAACAAATTTCATATTCATATTGAACCGGATTCACTGGATTCCCACTTTGGTTGATGCCTTTCACGCCGGCATTTACTCCCTTCACATTTGGTGCAACGGCTGTTGTATTGTTAGCTGCATGTGGGTTATGACAATCTTCACACTCAACGTGTTTGGTAACCGTCCAGTTTTCTTCAGTCGGGTCGTGGATGCCGGTATAACCATAAACGTTATGCCTGTTGGTTTTCGAAAGTTGTGCCTGGATATTTTTGGCTGCTACATTCCCATTATGACAATCGAGACAATTGTTTTCTTCGGGAGTAAAATTCATTAAACGCGGTTTTGTTGCTGCTGAATGCGGGTTATGACAATTTTCGCAGGCATTCTGAGCAACCGTAGTAAATGTAGTTGGTGTATGGGGCCAGGGGTCCGGAACCGTTCCGTTCCATGTACTTGATGAAGTTTTATGGCTGGAGTTATTCCAATAATCCGGTTGATGGCAGTTAAGACATAATTCAGAAGCTACCAGGTTGGCTACCAGGAATTTGGTGTAAAGATTTTTATGCGGATCGTGGCAGGAGGTACACTGCATTTTAGAATTTTCCAGTTTTACCTCACCAGTTAGTGTCGAAGGATCTTTTAATTCGCCATCGGTAGATGCTAACGAAGAGTTATAAACAAATGAAATAGGGTGATCGTTGGCAAGATCGGTGGTGAGATTGCTGGCCCCGGACGGCATTGTTGTTATACCCCCGGCAAAAGTAATTGGATTTGTCCTGCTTAGAACATTTCCCAGGGCGATGGTTCCGTCATGACACGAAAGACACAAAACCGAAGAGCCATCAGGTTGGCCAATAGAGGCTTGTGTAGTGGAGCTATTATATAAAATGTAGGTCGAACCCGGGTCATTGCGGTTCCATAAGGGATGGTCCGGTCTGGCATTGTGTGGAGTATGGCAAAAAATGCAAATTTCCGATTCGGTGGTTGCTTTAACCGTTCCCGGACCGCTGACCGACATATTATGAACTGTATTTACAATCGATTGAGAAATCGACTGAACCGGAAATGCCACTAAAAATATTAACCCAAATAGTAGTATTTTTTTCATTTTATTCCTCCATTAACACGCTGAAAAACCTGAACCCGAAAGTTGTAACAATCAGCAACATAAATAAAATCCTTGTCATCGATGTAAACTCCGGCTGGCATCCAGAATTCTCCTTTCTCGCGTCCCTGGACGCCAAAAGTAAACAAAAAGTTTCCTGTCTGGTCAAAAATCTGAACGGCATTGAACAATGCATCAGCAACGTAAATATTTCCAAACGAATCGGTTGCAATACCTTTGGGTCTTGCAAAATACCCGGTAGCATCGCCAGCTTTACCAAATATGGAAATGAATTCACCATCTTTCGAAAAAATCTGAATTCTGAAATTCAGGGCATCCACAATAAATGCCTTCCCAGTTTTGTCAAGCCAGATAGAAGTCGGAAAGTTGAATTCTCCCGGTGCAGTCCCCCGGCTTCCAATTCGTTTAATCAACCGTCCATTTTCATCTAAAATAGCAATCCGGTGCGATTTAGTCTCGATTACCCAAATTTGATGATTTAAGGGAGAATAGGCTATGCCGGTCGGTTGGTCTAGTTCCAGCGTGTCGTTTAACGTTTTAAGAACCTTATCGCCTTCGGTAAAGACGAATATTTTGTTAAGATAAGAATCCGTAAAAAGCAATTTATTTTCACCAAATGCACAAATCCCGACCAGGGAGTTAAATGTTTTGAATTTATTGTTTCGAATGTGGGGCATTTCACCCAATTCGTTTCGAATTTTAAAAAGAACGCCGTTGCCCTGATCCAAGATCCAGAAATCTTCCGGGTTTGTTGCCATTATTGCTACTGGCTTGCTTAAAACTACTTTTTCTTTTTTACCCATAATAAAATCGACAATCTTGTCTTTTGTGGTTCTTTCACTTGTTTGTCCGGCTACGGGTGGGTATTGTTTTACCCAATTGATTGTTGATGTTGGATATACCGCACTATCCCGGATGGGGGCTAGATCCTGTGCCTGGCAATCGGGATAACAACCAACCGACAGAAATTCAATCATTACGACATTCAAGAATGCTTGAAAAATCCAGGTTTTGAATGCTGATTTATTTAACAATTTGTACATTATCGTATTTGGCCAAAAGCATTAATGTTTTCAGGATGTCAAAATTGATGCCAGATGCAGTTCCATCATTTGTAATGGTCAACTCCCCCGACTTAGCCAGATTTTTAAATAAATTAGAATTTGATTTGTATTAATTACCGAAATAATCTGTAACCGATCATTAGTGGCAATCAATCAATGATGTAAAAATAATCATTATAGAAATTGGAACAGGATGAAAAACTTTCTTAAAAGGGCAGCCAGGTTTTGATCTGGCTTCCTATCCAATGTGAACACATCAACAGCTCAGGCCGATAAACAGGTGACGGGCAAAAATACGGTTTCAGTGCAAAATCTTGCCCGGGCCGATGAACAACGGGGCTGCAGTTCATTGAGCAGTAGTAAGGCATTGGAATATGCCAAAAAAAACAACCATGAACATCTAAAACCGGCTTCAAACAAGCAATTAATGCTAAAGGAATCCTGGTGTTGATATTAAAATATCGGACTTCATTATGATAAAAGGAAAATCTTTATTATCATATTTCTCGTAACTGTATGATTCGGTATGATTTATTGGTTTGAAATGTAAGTTGCCTACAATCCGACCTGGATCCGAAAAGCCACAAAGGGCTTAGCAATTGACTTTTGTATTGGGTTCATCAATTAATAAGTCTTCGTCATATCCGAAGGAATACAAATAATGAAATCGGCTTTTTTCAGGTTTTCTTTGTTTAGATTATCGATGGTATCCTGCTCTACGGAAGTAATCGTGAATATTTTAAGTCCTGGATTCTGCTTTTTCAAATACCAATACATACCATCAAAATTATCAGAATGATAAGAACCGTTAAAATGGATGAGCAGTTTACCGGGTTGCCAGTTTTCGAGAATAAAATGGGCCATGGTTGCATCTTTAATGGCTTGGGCTTTAGGTAGATTTGCAGAAATATGCGATGGTCCCATACTTCCGGTTGTATCCATCATTGCTTTATAACCAGGTAAGTCGGGATCATAGGCCACCGGTAGCGGGGCAATTAACTTTTTTGCATCTGCCGATAAACTGTCCAATCCTTCAAATCCTTTACTGTTAACTACAGATGCATATCTTCGGGGAATATTGCTGGCAACAAACCTGAGTTGTTTCTCCTTGGCAAATTCGACGAGCGGTTTGTAATCGGTTGGATAATTTTTCCAGAGTTTGGCTTCTTTCTCAAAATTACCCTGTTTTATTGTTCCTTTAAGATATTCATCAAGCAGCAACTGGTTGTCTGATTCAAACATTTCGGCTGCCAACACCAGGTTTTTCCCTTTACCGTCATAAAGATCTTTTACAAGTTCTAACTGCAACCAATGGCTAACCGGGTTATTGTGTAATTCTCCAAACAGAATAATATCGGCATCCAATGCATCTTTGACCATTTTGCTGTATTTAACAACCTTGCCATCAGCATTATAAAGTACATAGGCAGGATTATCCATTTTTAAAGAGGCAGTCGTAATTATGATTATGAGCAGGAAAAAGTAATGTTTTATTTTCATGACTGATTTTGGTTTTATGTTTCTATTTTATTTTTCAAATTCTTTTTTATTGTCTTCGCAATGGGAGCCGGGTTCCCGTTTTCATCAACCTTTACATAAATCATTTTGGTCGAACAGACTAAAATTTCCTCAAAAGTTTCGAAACAAAAACGGCGGGCTTCCAGATAAAGTGATACAGTTGAACTTCCCACTCCAACAGGCTTTCCATAAATACGGATATGATTGCTAACTTTCACTGGTTTCTTGAATATTACTTCATCCATTTTTAATGTTACCATATTTGGTGAGCAGGATAATTCACTGGCGAGAATGCCGCCCGCTTCATCAAGCCAGGCAAGCATAACACCTCCAAAAAGATTACCGTTCACACCAATGTCACTTGTCTTGCAGATCTTTGTTGAGATAAGCCTCATAAAAGCTTATTTTATTTTGAGTTCTTCAGCCTGAAACATTAACGGCAAAAGGTTCTCAACACTTTCTGAAACGAAAATTGAACCTTCCTGCCCCATCATAATGATTCTTATCTTTTTTTTCTGAATATTTTCGGTTTCAGCCATTACCTGCCTGCACGATCCGCAGGGTGTAACAGGCCGCTTTACTACAAATGTTTTCGATTTTGCTGTGATGGCAACGGCTTCAACCAATTTTCCCGGATAATTGGAATTTGCATGAAAAAAGGCAACCCGTTCGGCACAGAGCCCTGATGGGTAGGCTACATTTTCCTGGTTATTTCCAAGAATTATGCTGCCATCGTTCAGCCGCAAAGCTGCACCAACATGATATTTAGAGTAGGGTGCATATGCATTTTCAGAAGCTGTAATCGCATGATTTAAAAGGCGTTGGTCTTCTACTGGCAGTTCATTAATCGAATTATATTCTTCAATTTCGAACTGATATTTGTTTTTTTTCATGAAATATTATTACAATGACTGATGCGAAAATACAAATATTCTTTTTGAGAGGGCCTAAAAAACTTAAAACAGGCCACTCCAAACAATCTCAATTTTTTTTTTGTTTGAAGTGGCCTCTTATTAATAGCCTGAAACCGGCTTTTTAGTTCATTTTTGAGGAATTCTTCGCATTTCCGCTTAAAATTGAAGAGTAGGTTTCTTTTTCGCCAAGGAGCTCGATTGCTTTTTTTACTTCAGGGTCCGATTCGAGGCTAGCAATGATTTTCCCTTTTTGATAATAATATCTCGATGCAATTTCAACTTTTAAAATTTCACTGATTTCGGTACGATGTTTAATCAGATCTTCGTCTTTGTTATGCATCAATTTCGATTCGAGTGTCTCAAGTTCACCTTTGATGTCAGTATAATATTTCTCATTTTCAGTGGTTTCCTTGAGTTTATTGAGCACTTTTTCGCTGTCAGTGGTGTATTTGAAATTCAAACTATCAACATAGCCTTTGAAATTATTATAAATATCGTCCGTAATTATAAATTTCTCAACGGGTGGAATACTTTCGTGTTCCCTGTTAAATTTATTGGCATAATCGAAAATAACAAATTTTGTATAGAGCGCCTGCGCAATGGGGCTGAACGTTTCAGGCTCCATCTTGACATCAGGATCAATTCCGCCACCATCATAGACTTTACGGCCATTTTTTGTTGAAAATTCCGAAATTAACGAATCGGGAACTTTATTGGCTTTCCCTTCGATATCTTTATGCGAATAATCAATTGCCTGAATACAGCGACCACTTGGAATATAGTACTTCGCCACAGTAATCTTGACCTTTGCGTTGTAGCTTAACGGAAATACATTTTGGACGAGTCCTTTGCCGTAGGTGCGTTGTCCAAGAATCACTCCCCGGTCCATATCTTGCATCGACCCAGTAACTATTTCAGAGGCAGAGGCAGTACCCGGATCCACAAGGAAAACCAAAGGTATTTCTGTATCAATGGCTTTAGAAGTTGTATAATATGATTTATCACGACTGCTGTCCTTCCCTTTTGTGGCCACAACAAGTTCACCCTTGTCGGCAAAAATATTTACGATATCAACGGCTTCATTAAGCAATCCGCCACCATTACCACGTAAATCGAAAATAAGACCTTTTAAATCATTATTTTCCTTAAGTTCCACAAAAGCTTTTTTTACCTCGGTTGACGCATTTTGAGTAAATCCAGACAACTTGAGATAACCGATGTTTTCGTTGAGCATCCCATAATAAGGAATGTTGTCGATTTTTATCGTTTCACGCTGAACGTTCATTGTAAATGGTTTTGGGGTTCCTTCCCTTTCAATTAACAATTTAATCGAAGTACCTGGTTCGCCTTTTAATATCTGACTTACCTCCTCGGTTGTTTTGGCCTTTGCCGATTGTCCGTCAACTTCAAGAATTTTATCACCTGGTTTCAAGCCTGCTTTTTGTGCAGGGAAGCCTTCGTAAGGTTCTGAAACAACAACAAAATCACCTTGTTTATGAATCAAGGCACCTATTCCACCATATTGGCCGGTAGTCATTAACTTATAATCTTCGATATCCGATTCGGGAATGAAGTTTGTGAAAGGATCCAGAGAACCTACCATAGCATCGATGCCTGTTTTAACCAGTTCACCCGGATTGATTGGATCGACATAGTTAAGATCGAGTTGTTTATAAAGTTCAGTAAAAATATCGAGGTTTTTCGATATCTCAAAGTCGTGGTTCTTTTCCTGTGCAATGCCCTGCATATTGATCATGAGCATTGATAGGAGAAAAATGAAAATGCTTAATTGTTTTTTCATGGTCGAACGATATTTTATTTTTTCTTGTTATTGAACTGAATGTCGGGTGGAGGATCAAATGCTTTATTATTCGCACCGCCAATTTCCTGAAATAAACGATTAATGATACATATTATTTTTTGTTCAGTTTTGTGGTATTCGGGTGGTTGCTGTCCGATGTAAATAATGCCCAGCACTAATTTTTTATCAGATTCAATCAGCCTTTCCAAAAGTACTGATTTGTTTTTTCTGTAGGCTTCACGCATGATTCGTTTGGCGTAATTTCGGTCGGCTGCTTTTTTGAAATGTCGCTTTGAAGCTGAAAACAGCACCTGAACAGGGAATCCGGTATGGAAAGCATCAGCAGATTCAGAAAAATAGAACACCACCTTAAAGGGAAATTTAAAAAAATTCCGGCCCTTTTTGAAGAGACGATCGGTAAGTTTTTTTGAGTTTAACCTTTCCTTTTTAGTAAATGTGTGGGAATGATGCATAAAAAATGTTTTGGCAAATTAACTACCAAAACATTTTGTATTTTTTTTTATTATATAAAAATTGTTAAACCAATAATTTACACTTTCAATGAAACTAAACTTGACCAACTTTTTGTCCGTTCTTTTTCATGGCTTTCTCAAGGAACTGATCAAGTGCCATTGTCATCGAAGGTGCAGTTTTGGTAGGAGCATTTAGATCGAGCTTAAGCCCTGCTTCTTTAACAGCTTTTGCCGTAGAGGGACCGAATACTGCAATCTTGGTATCTCCTTGTTCAAATTCAGGAAAATTCTTTGTCAACGAAGTCACACCCGAAGGGCTGAAGAAAATTAACATGTCGAATTTTTTGATGTCAAGATCAGAAAGATCACTGGCCAATGTCCGGTAAATTACAGCTTTTGAATAGGAGATTTTATGATCATCGAGCATGCGTGGTAAAGCCTGTTTGTGAATGTCTGAACATGGTAAAAGGTATTTTTCTTCCCGATGTTTTTTAATTATTTCGAGGAGATCTTTAAAGTCCTGTTTGCCATGGAAAATTTTTCTTTTGCGATATTGCACATACTTTTGAAGGTAGAAAGATGTAGATTCGGAAATACTGAAATACTTCATGGTATCCGGAACTTCAATCCTCATCTCTTTGCACATTCTAAAAAAATGATCAACCGAATTCCTGCTTGTAAATATCACGGCACTATGGTCGAGAATATTTACTTTGTCTTTGCGGAAATCACGGGCAGGAATACCTTCGACTTTGATAAATTTTCGAAATTCAACGTTCAGGTTATACTTCGAGGCCAGATCGATGTAAGGTGATTTTACAGGTTCAGCGGGCCTCGGTTGGGAAATCAATACATTCTTAATCATTCAAATAAAGTTTTTAGTGTTCGCAGTAATTTTGCCTTGAATACCTTAATTTATTGATGCATCTTGCTTAACTAATTGTTTTTACGATTATGAAAACAGGAAGAAATTCGAGCGTACAAAGGTATAATAAATTTTGATATAGTGAATACTTTCGCATCTCCATCGAAATTAGAATTCCCCTTAAAATTCTGTAAATGAATAATAAAGCAGCTAAAAATATCGATAAATATGTTAAAATTGCTGAGGTGTCAAAAACCGAAAACATCAAAACAGGAAGAAGAATGATGGTGGTTATAATATGAAAAACATATGAATTTGTGAGATATTCATCGGTTAATTCGCCGGTTTTGAAGAGAATTCCGGCTCCTTTTACCAACAAAGTTTTCGCTGACAACAGCACCAGAATACCCCCGAAAAGTAAGAAAAATAACCTTACCGGGGTAACAGAACTTAACATTGGATCCGGATTACTAAAAGAAATAAGCTGGTAAATAAAGACTGTGTAAGTAAAAAGCACAACTATGCTCATCGGGAATATTATTCCTGTCGAAAATAAAAAACCATCTCTGATCATTTGCCGGAATAGTGCCCGGCTGAGAAATCCCTGTATCAGATTTTTAAAGAAATTTTTCCTTGTTATCCTGATGTAGGATATCACAAAAAAACAAAATATCAGTATTCCAAGTTGCCATTCATTGTGGCATTGAATGATGGGCTGAGGGGTTATAATTACTGGTTTCTTTAAGGTTTGGGTAAGAAAGCGCTCTGTAATGGAATCGTTATTAGGAGGTGATATTTCATTGAACGACAGTATCTTAAAAGGCAGTGAATCGGTTATGGTAACAAATGGAAAATTAAGGTGTCCGGAGTATGAACTATCAACTCCCTTGTGTATTGTATCCTCCCGATTAATTAGCAGACAATCGTTCATAAATGGTTGCAAAATTAATCATAATTTTAGGTGTGTTCGATTGGAGAAAACAATTATATTTGAAGGTCAAATATTTCAAACAACTTTAACAAAAATTTTATGTTCAACCTTATCATATTTGGAACTCCGGGCTCCGGAAAAGGAACACAATCGATAAAAATTGCGGGCGAATATCATTTTGGTCACATATCGACGGGTGATATTTTTAGAAATGAAATCAGGAATAATACAGAATTGGGGATAAAGGTTCGGGGCATTATCGAAAGTGGTAGCCTGGTTCCTGATGAACTTCTCATCGAAATCCTCGCCAAATCGATGAGCATGTTTAATGGGGTAAAAGGCTTTGTTTTTGATGGTTTTCCCCGTACAATTCGGCAGGCAGAGGATCTTGATGAATTTTTAGCGAAAAATAACGACTGTGTTTCACTGGTACTTGCCCTGGATGTCGACAATGATGAAGTCATCCAACGGTTGTTGAAACGTGCGAAAGATGAAGGAAGAAAGGATGATACCCGGGAAGTAATAAAAACACGCTTAGATGTTTACTACAATCAAACCAGCCCTCTTATCGAATATTACAAAAACCAGGGAAAATTCAGGGCAGTTCATGGGATAGGTTCGGTTGAGGATATTTTTAAAGAGATTTGTCAAATCATCAACAGTTTTGTTTGAGCTTTAAGTCCTTGTTAAAGTAAAGTTGTGATGGTTTTTCACATTATCCCACGAAAATACACACTTTATTGAGTGATGATTATAAATAATACACGTCGGTTTTCATTTTAACAAATCCGCAATCTGATTGATTTCCAAGAGATTCAGATTTTGAATACCTGAAATAATTTTCCAAATTAGCTTTTAATGAGGTCCTTCGATACAGAAACCGTGTTGTCGGAGTTGAAATGTACTTTGAAGTCAAGTTTCTTAAAAACCGCAATCATTGGTTTGTTATCCAGGGTTGTTTCGGCGACCATTCGTTTTATGTCGTTAATCTCGGCGATGTGCAGGCAATATTCGGTAAGAATGCTTCCAAGGTCGCGACGTTGCCATGCATCGGTAATCAAAACTGCATATTCAGCGGTTTCAACGTCTGGATCAGCAATCAGCCGGCCAATACCAATGAGTTTTCTTCTGCCGTTTTCTTCAATCTCAGCAACAATTGCAATCTCACGGGCATAATCGATAAAACAAAATTGGGTAGCTATTTCATGTGAATCGTAATGGAAATTATATCTGAATCTGGAATAGATTGATTCTTTTGAGCAATTTCCCAACATCTCAAGCCAGAGCGGTTCATCTTCAGGTTTAATCGGTCGGAGTAAGGTTTTCGTGCCGTCAATAAGGGTGATGGTTTTGATATACCTTTCCGGATAGGGTCGTAAAAGCAAATGCGAATACGGCTGAACAGGGTGTTTAACTGTTTCTTCATCAAGAACTACGCGTGCGTCGAGCGCTACAACATCATCATGGGTAACGATAATGGGATTTATATCCAGCTCTTCAATTTCGGGATAGTCGGCGGCAAGGTACGATAAGCGTATCATGACTTCGATAAGTTTTTGAATATTCTTGGAACTTTTTCCGCGATAACCCCTCAACATAGGATAAATTTTCAACGATTCGATCATCTGATTGGCGAGGCGTTCGTTGAGAGGCGGGAATTCAAGACGACGATCGTTAAACAATTCGGCCTCGGTACCTCCCAGGCCAATCAGGATAACAGTTCCAAATATAGGATCCTTCTTTATCCCAAGTATCATTTCAACCGAATCATGGACCAGCATTTTTTGAATGGTAATGCCTTCAATTATTGCGTTGGGTGCTTTCTTTCCAACTTTTTCCAAAATTCCGTGAAAGGAGGCTTTTACCATGTCGTCGCTATCAACATTCAGCACTACACCACCAACATCTAATTTGTGTGTAATGTCAGCTGACTGAATTTTTAAAACAACCGGATAGCCAATTTTTTTTGCAACTTCAACGGCTTCTTCAGCATTCGTTGCAAGTATGGGTTGGGTTGTATCAATACCGTAAGCATTTATGAGCGCTTTTGAGTCTTCTTCGCTGAGAACGTTTTGCTTTGGGAATATTTCGGTGATGAATTTTTCCCTGATTTTTGCACGGTCGTATGTAAATGAAACGGGTATTTCTTTAGGAGTTTCGAAAATGGCATCCAGGTTTCTTGAGTATTCCACCAAAGTCATAAAGGCCCTGATTGCCTGCTCGGGAGTTTGGAATGCAGCAATTCCCGAATCGTTGAATATATTCATTCCTTCGCGCATACTGCGACCACCAAGCCAAACAGCCATAATTGGTTTCGATGAACTCTGGGAAATATTTACTATCGCCTGAGCCGTTTCGGTTGGTTTTGTCATTGCCTGAGGAGTGAGGATAACGAGAACGGCATCTACTCCCGAATCGTTCATTACAATTTCGGAGGCTGCTGACACCCTTTCAGGAGTAGCATCACCAAGTACATCTACCGGGTTGCCGTGTGACCAGTATGGTGGAAGCAACTTGTTGAGTTTTTCCATGCTCTCGTCCGAGAGTTTGCACAACTGCCCATTGTGGGCTATCAAACTGTCGGTTGCCATTACTCCTGGTCCTCCGGCATTTGTAACAATGGCAAGGTTGGCACCTTTTGGAATCCGTTTTCTTCCAATCAGATCAGTAAAATCGAAAATATTTCCGATATTGTAAACCCTTGCAATGCCGGCTCGTCTGAACAATGCATCATAAATAGCATCTTCTGAGGCCATGGCACCGGTATGTGATGCTGCGGCTTTTGCAGATTCAGGGAAACGGCCGGCTTTATATACGATAATGGGTTTCTTACGAGCAAAAGCACGGGCGGCAGTCATAAATTCATGTGCCCATGAAATCGATTCAACATATAAAACGATCGATTTGGTGTTGGGATCCTGACCAAAAAAATCGATCAGGTCACCAAAGCCAACATCCATTGTGTTTCCGATAGATACAAAATATGAAAACCCTATATTTTCCTCCTCAGCCCAATCGAGAACCGATGTACACAAAGCCCCCGATTGTGAAATGAAAGCAACATGCCCTGGCTTAGGCATGATTGAGGCAAAACTGATGTTAAGTTTTGAGGATGGAACCATTACCCCAAGACAATTTGGACCAATAACCCGCATTTCGTATTTTTTTACGATTTGCATTACCTGGCTTTCAAGATCTTTACCTTCTGTTCCTACTTCTTTAAAACCAGCCGACATAATGATAATCCCCTTAATTCCGGCTTCACCACATTCCTGTACAATTTGTGGGACTACATTGGCTGGTGTTGTGATAACGGCCAGATCAGGAGTCCTCGGAAGGCTCTTAACATTTGGGAAACATGGTATTCCCATAACAGCTTCATATTTGGGATTTACCGGGTAAACAACACCACCAAATCCACCGCCTACAAGGTTTCTCAAAGTTACCCCGCCTACGCTGTTTGGATTTGCCGGTACACCGATCAGTGCTATCCTTTGTGGTCTGAATATGCTGCTAAGCTTACGAATTCCCATATTTTTATCTATTTAGAGTCGTGATTCTTGATATTTCAACCAGGTCGAAGTGCCCGCTGTTAAATATTTCACAAAAATATAAAACTTTTTTTAGTACATTTCAGTGTGCATTATTTTCAATATTCAAATATTTGTAAATGAAAAGTGAGTGTGATGAATTGATAGTGAGAGATTTATGTAAGTGGTCCAGTTGAAAAATAAAAAAAAGTATCCGGAAAATTGCTCCCCGGATACCTTTAATCACCATTAAAATCAAAAATGAAGAATTCTTATCTTTCTCCGATAGGCAAAACGGTTTTTCCTTGTGTTTCGTTTATAACTTCGGCCATTGCCAGATAAATTGCCGAAAAGCCACAAACAATGCCTTCATAGCCAGCAATTGTTCCGATCATTTTAATACCGGTCCAATCCCTGATGGCAAGAAGAAAAAATAAAATAACCAACGTTAAAAACACAGTTTGCAGGGCACGGTTTTTCCCAAAGGTACCAATCCACATAAAAAATGTAAATAACCCCCACATAAACAGGTACCATCCAATGTTAGCACTTGATGCAGCAATGCCTTTTGAAGCTGATAGACCTTCAAGGTTGACAGCTTTGGCCCAATCAAATTCGGGAATAATCCATAAAGCCACAAGTGTTAACCAGAATGCTCCATAAGACGTAAATGCAGTGGTTCCGAATGTATTACCCTTTTTAAACTCCAAAATACCGGCAATAATTTGGGCAATCCCACCATAAAAGATTCCCATTGCCAGTACCATCGAGGTCACCGGGAAAAAGCCTGCATTATGAATGTTTAACAGGACCGTTGTCATACCAAAACCCATCAGGCCGAGCGGGGCCGGATTTGCTAATTTATTTTCCATATTCAATTTTTTAAATTATTAATTTGTAAATGAAGATTAACGTTTTACTGTAACTTTTGCACCCTGAATGATTTGCTCGACAACACCCGGATCAAGCAAAGTTGAAGTATCACCCAGATTTGAAGCATCGCCTTCCCCAATTTTACGCAAAATCCTTCTCATGATTTTCCCTGAACGTGTTTTCGGCAATCCACTGACTATCTGAATAATATCGGGTTTAGCAATAGCACCTATGACTTTATTTACCGTGTCGCGGATTTCCTTTTCGATGGTTCCCATCTCATAATCCGATAGTTCTTCACAGGTAACATAAGCGTATATACCCTGGCCTTTAATTTCGTGCGGGTATCCAACCACTGCCGATTCGTTAACTTTCGGATGCTGGTTGATGGCATCTTCAACTTCGGCAGTACCGATTCTATGACCGGAAACATTGATTACATCGTCAACACGTCCCATAATCCGGTAAAATCCGTCTTCATCACGTTTTGCACCATCACCGGTGAAATAGAGTCCTCTGTAGGTCGAGAAATAGGTCAAACGGCAGCGGTCATGGTCACCGTAAGTTGTTCTGATCATTCCGGGCCACGGGAATTTTATACATAGATTTCCTTCTACGCTGTTACCTTTTAGTTCGACACCTTCATTACTAACCAGGATGGGTTGAACACCTGGTAAAGGTAAAGTTGCAAAGGACGGTTTGGTCGGTGTTATGCCGGCAAGGGGTGAAATTAATATGCCTCCGGTTTCGGTTTGCCACCATGTATCAACTATCGGGCATTTGTTGCGGCCAACGATGTCGTGGTACCATCTCCAGGCTTCTTCATTAATGGGCTCACCAACAGTTCCCAACACTTTAAGTGAACCTAGGTTGTGCCCTGTTACAAATTCGTTTCCCTGGGCAATTAGGGCCCGGATGGCAGTAGGTGCTGTATAGAACTGTGTAACTTTGTATTTATCAACAACATCCCAGAATCTTCCAGCATCCGGGTAAGTGGGAATACCTTCAAACATTACTGTAGTGGCTCCGGTCAGTAAAGGCCCATACACAATGTAACTATGGCCCGTAACCCAGCCGATGTCAGCGGTACACCAAAAGATATCGCCATTATTATACTGGAAAACATTTTTAAAGGTGTATTCAGCAAATATCATGTATCCGCCGATGGTATGAAGAACTCCTTTTGGTTTTCCGGTAGAACCCGAGGTGTAAAGGATAAAAAGTGTATCTTCTGAATCCATGACTTCGGCTCTATGTTCGGTGCTAACATTTTTAACAACATCATGCCACCAAAGGTCGCGACCTTCTTTCATAACGACCCTGTCGCCGGTTCTTTTGAAAACTACGGTATTTTTTACCGACGTACAGGTTTCGAGTGCCGTATCAACAATCTCTTTTAATGGAATACTCTTGGTACCGCGATACCCACCATCGGAAGTAATAACCAGATTGCACAATGAATCATTGATTCTGTCGGCAAGTGCATTGGCTGAAAAACCTGCAAAAACGATCGAATGGATAGCACCAATCCTGGCGCAGGCGAGCATTGCAATGGCCAGTTCAGGTATCATCGGAAGATAAATGGCTACCCTGTCACCTTTTTTAACACCCAAATTTAGAAGGGCATTTGAAAATTGACAAACTTTTTCGTAAAGTTCACCATAGGTATAGGTTACTTGAGGTTCTTTAGGGTCATTGGGCTCCCAGATAATGGCTGCCTGATCTTTGCGCATGAAGAGATTTCTCTCAAAAATGTTTTCGGTGATATTCAACTTACCGTTAACAAACCACTTCACATGAGGGGCATCTTTGCCTTCAAAATACCAATCTAAAACTTTGTCCCATTTTTTATGCCAGTAATGGGTTTCGGCAATTTTACCCCAGAATGATTCCGGGTTTGCTACACTTTCCTGGTATTTTTCGAGATATTCTGCCAGGTTAGAAATTTTGTCTGTCATAATTTTTTTGATTTATTAATAAAATTATTGAATTTCATGTATTTACATGAATTATTTAAAAGAAAAAATAGATTCCTAACAACACCCTTAAATTCCCAATCTCTTTTGAATTATCTACCTTCCCATCACTCTGAGTAACGCCATAGGCGGCAACAGTGTACTCGATTTCAGGAGCAAACCTGAATTTTCCTGAATTATAGATAAAACGCGGAGCAATGCGGTACAGATAATCAATATTCGCCCCTCTGGAATAGTAAGTGCCAGCAAGGTTGCTGCCTGCGCCCAGGTTTTTGGAATATCCGCCAAACAAGCCTATTTGCCAGACTTTGTTATTTGTATTCACATCAAACCATGCCGACATGGTACCAATAGGCGTATATTTTACCTGCATTGTAGTGGCATCCGTCACTTTTTCGATAGCGTACCCGCCAATCATCGTCAGGTCGTGCGCATCCTGCGCATAAATGCAACCTAATTTTACAGTTACGGATGGAACTACAATTTTAAAATATGCCATTCCAGCTAAACTGCTTGCTTTTTGGTTGGTTTTATAAAGGCTGTCTGTGATCAATCTTGGTGTTAGCATTTTATAATTTCCGGTGACGCCTGCAAGTATTGTGGTCCCATTATCTGAATTCTTCTTTTCATATTCCATTCGTAGGTTTAATTCAGGAAGAGAGGAATTTCTTAAATATTTTGAACTTGGTCCATCAGGTCCATTGCTTACAAAATCACGCTGTGCAACTGCTGAAACCATTACTTTAAAATCGTTGAACTTTTGGGTAAGCCTGATTTGAGGGTTACGTGTAAATGGAAGGAAAGGAGCCCCTGTATTAAACGAAACAACGTCAGGATAACAGTTTGTTGCAAACATTGGGTGCCAGTTTTGACCTATCATAAGTTCGGTGTTGGTCCAATTGAGTTGTACATAGGCATGCCGCAATCTAAACCCATTGATGTCTCCATCAGAATGTCCAAAAAATTCCCCTTCGATGGCTCCTGAAGTTTTAGCTCCAAAGGCATCAGGTCCGGTTATTTTCCCATGTAAACGAGTTTGAATACTCAATATGTTGAAGTTAGGCACAGCATTAATGTCGTTGCCATTGGCATCAAGTTGTTCATTCGTGGGATACAACAGGAAGTGGCCCTCACGAATTGCAACAGTTTGTCGTGAATCCCAAATCACATCTGTTTTAACATACCCACTAAATTCGATTCCGAATTTTGGTTGATCCTGAGCAAATGAAATTGTGCTGAAGAGTGCGGCAATAGCCACTAAGAGAAGATTTTTTTTCATAAAACAAAATAGGATTTTAGTACTGTTAATTAATTAACAATTAATTCTTTAAGTGCCAAATTTATAATAAAAATCTATTTGTGATTATTAGTTTTTATTAAAAGCAAATTAATGTGAGCCAAAAAAAGATCAATCGTACTGATTAAATGGCAATCACGAAAAAGGCTATAATTATTAATTGCTGAAAATAAGGATATTAATTCGTTGTTAAATTTTTTGTAAATGAAAGGTGCTAACGATAATTGGGTCGAAATTTATAATAATTTTAAATAACTGTTCGCTCTGAAAGTCGGATTTCTTTAGCTACTTTTGCAGCCCTTAAAGGATAGAATAACATTAAAAAGTATTGATATTCATCGGTTTGGGTATTGTTAATCAGGATATAATTAAAAAATTGTAAGAAATGGCAGAACATCTGGAACGCTTTAGTTTAAACAAACAAATGCAATCCAAGGGGATTTTACAAAAGGTCGCGTTAATTGGATGTGGATCAATTGGTCAGGAGATAGCTCTTCACGTAAGCCAAAATGGAATCGAGGTTGTATTTATTGATATCAATGAAGAGCGGATTTCGGAAATATTAAAAAGATTGAACGCTCAGCTCGATCGTGCAATAAGCAACTGGGGTATGACTTCAGGTGAAAAAAAACTTGTGCTTTCGCGAATTAAGGGGTCCGTAAATTATGCGGACATCAGCGATTGTGACATCGTAATCGAAACGATTAATTCGAAAAAGCAGGGAACAAGCCTTGAAGAACGAAAAGCAGTTTTTAAAATGGTCGAAAATTTTGTCAGCCCTAACACTGTAATTACATCGAATACGGCTACTTTAATGATTTCCGATCTGGCATCAGTATTAAAGTATCCGGAACGAGCGTTGGGGATGCATTTTATCAGTCCGGTGTCCAAAATAAATATTGTTGAAGTTGTGAGACATTTCTATACAAGCGATGAAGCCTATACAACGGTTCGAAAATTTGCAGGTATGATTGGTAAACAAGTTATCGATGTTAACGAATCGTCGGGAAATATTAGCACCCGGATGATTGCCATCGTTATTAATGAAGCCTGTGAGATATTGTTGGAAGGTGTTGCCAAAATTGCAGATATCGACGAAGTAATGATGGAGGCAACGGGTCATGCTTTTGGTCCTTTTGAGATGGCAGACAGGTTCGGTGTAGATAAAATCCTGAAATGGATGGATAATCTTTACAAGGAATATGGAGATGCCAAATACAAACCTTCACCAATTATTAAGCGGATGGTCAGGGCAAAAATGGTTGGGCAGCGTGTTGGCGAAGGCTTTTATTTATGGGAAGGCGACGTAAAAAAGATTAAGAAAGGTACCATTGCCAACCTGGGCCGGGAATAAATCATAATAATATTGAACAGAAAATTTTATAAAATGAAGATCATTGTTTTAAACTGCGGAAGTTCATCAATTAAATATCAGCTTTTTACGATGCCTGAAGAAGAGGTGATTGCAAAGGGCCTCGTCGATAAAATCGGTTTGAAAGGAGCAAGTATCAGACATAAACGGATTGACGGAAAAGAATTGTTTGCCGAGGGTGAAATTCTCGATCATCAATCTGGAATTGAATATTTGCTTGGTGTTTTAATAGATCCGGAGTACGGTAGCCTGCAAACGCTCGACGAAATTGATGCGGTTGGCCATCGTGTTGTACATGGGGCCGAAGAATTCAGCGGCAGCGTTGAGATAACAAGCGAAGTAATTGAAGCTCTTGAAAAATCATCTGAGCTTGCTCCACTTCACAATCCACCAAACCTTAAGGGGATTTATGCCATGCAGCGTTTACTTCCCGGGGTTCGACAGGCTGGTGTTTTCGATACCGCTTTTCATCAGACCATGCCAGAGTACTCGTATCTATATGGAATTCCATATTCCCTTTATGAAAAGCATAAAATCCGCCGGTATGGTTTTCACGGAACCAGTCACAAATATGTTTCCGCCAGAGCCTGCGAAATTTTAGGAGTGGATATCACAAAAATGAAAATTATTACCTGTCACCTTGGAAATGGTGCATCGATGACAGCAATAAAACATGGCAAATCGATGGACACTTCCATGGGAATGACGCCAATAGAAGGGGTGATGATGGGGACCCGTTGCGGTGATCTGGATGTGGGTGCTTTGTTTCACATCATGAACAAGGAGGATATCAATGCCAAAATTGCAAATACGCTGGTAAATAAATTCAGTGGAGTACTTGGCGTTTCAGGGGTTTCGTCGGATATGCGTGACCTCGAAAATGCAGCTGCCGATGGAAACCGGAGAGCAGAAATTGCCCTTAAGATGTATTCGTATCGTGTAAAAAAATACGTGGGAGCTTATGCGGCTGCCATGGGGGGAGTTGATCTTATCGTGTTCACCGGTGGAATTGGTGAAAATGATGCAAATACACGTGCCGGTGTTATGGAAAACATGGAATTTCTTGGAATAGATTTCGATTTCGAACAAAATAAAGGTATTCGTGGTAAGGAAATTGAACTCTCGAAATCCGGTTCAAAAGTTAAAGTGATGGTCATTCCTACAAATGAAGAATTAATGATTGCCAACGATACATATGAAATTCTGGCTGTAAAATAATAGAGGTTTTAATTCAGGCGATGCAGTCGTATTCAGGTATCTGAATTTAGATCAACATTTTACAGGATATCCTCAAACAACCTTCAGGTATTTGTTTATCATTTGGAAAAGTTCATAGTCCTTTAAGGGTTTGGTAAGGAAATCGTTAAACCCTGATTGCATAACTTTTTTGCGGGTTTCGATGAGGGCATCGGCGGTAAGCGCAATTATTGGAAGATTTTGCAGATATGCATTTTTGAGATCGCTCCTGATGATACTTGTCGATTCATAACCATCCATAACAGGCATTTGCAAATCCATAAAAACGCAGAAACAAACATTCGACTTCAGTAAATCGAGCGCTATTTTACCATTATCAGCAAGAATTACATTCGCCCCACATTTTTGGAGTATTTGTTTGATCACAAGCTGATTAATTATATTATCCTCAACAACCAGGACTGTTTGATTTGCAAGATCGGGTTTCTCAATTCGACGGGTCTGGTTTTCGTCGATCGATTTTTTTTCACTCTTGCCAAATGAGAGCGTAAAAACAAACTCGGAACCCTGGTTCAATTGGCTATTGACATAAATTTCGCCTTCCTGCAAATCGATTAATTGCTTTGTAATCGTCAAACCAAGTCCTGTCCCGCCAAAGTTTCTCGAAACATCC
>Ga0172370_10002269_pt1 | contig 28038 bp, 25 predicted proteins | sample LakKiv5m_FD_114538 | JGI IMG/M metagenome (GOLD analysis project Ga0172370, IMG submission 114538) | Freshwater microbial communities from Kabuno Bay, South-Kivu, Congo - kab_022012_11.5m | ecosystem: Environmental > Aquatic > Freshwater > Lake | place: Democratic Republic of the Congo...
ATTATAGCTATCAAACGTAACAGTCTTATTTTGTCTGAGGAATTTTGCTAACGCCCTGCGTGGCGGTAGTTTCCACTGGGGCTTGGGCTTTGCCTCCCTTGAGCTCTTCGACCTTGGCCTTTGCCGCCTCCACCGTCAAAACCAAAGCTGCCTCTATTTCCTGCCGAACTCTCTCAAAATCCTCTCTTGGAAGATCAGACGGCACACGAATAGGCTTCCCATACGCTACGACAATGGTGCTGAAAGGCAGCGGGAGGATCATGCTATCCCACGAGCCGAACTGTACGTGTCTAGTGGTCCAGCTCGCTATAGGCAATACAGGTTGTCCTGTTTCTTTGGCCAGAGCAACTATACCCATTTTTGCTTTCTGGGCTGGACCTCGCGGGGCATCTACGGCAAGCCCCGTGAAGCAGTTGAACTCTCTTGCCATGTCGATCATCTGTAGCAAAGCCTCTTTTCCATCCCTTGATGACGACCCGCGTGCTGTCCTGTATCCCCAGGCCTTCAAACAGTGGTCCATTAAATCGCCATCCCAGGAACGGCTTACCATAATGACGCCGCCAAATCTTCTGCAATAATAGCATGGATAAAGCAGAGTCCCGTGAAACCCAGCCACTGCAAATGCCCCGTTCTTGTACAATTTGTCTTCAACTTGCCTGTTTATGAACACTTTCCGAGAGGTAAGGTCAACCAGTCGGAAATAGATGGTTACCAACCAAGGCAAGGCTCGGATGGCTATTTTGAACCAGAGTAGGTCTCCTTTTTCTTTTTTTGGAGGTTTTAGCGGGGACATCATGAGTCTCAATATTTGAGTGGCGAAGGTTAACCCTCTGCCCAGGCGACTTGCCCGATCCTATATGACATAACGGCCAAAGTCAATTAGGGTCACCAACGGTCAATCACAATTTATCAGGCTGCCGAAAGACAACTGCATATCCGATAGGGCTAATTCGTGAAACTCAGGATCAACTGACCTCGCCAGTAACGTCGGGGCCGAAAGTGAACCGAGCCTCATTACGACAAAACCGCTTTTTTTAAGTAACTGTTCTCTACGCGATCCTTTTCTTGCAATGCTCCATATCGCTGACGCACCTTGCTCGCGAACAGAGTTCTTCAGAAAGTTGGCCAGACCTTTTATTGTTTCAGAGGATGCTTCCGGAGTATAAAAAAAATCACTGAGAAATGCTTTCTCATATGGGGTCATCACATGGTACACCATCAATGCACAAGGATTATTGGTGCTTCCTGCCATAATAAATCGGTAGCGTCGCGTCGGATGCGTGCCGTACCGCCAGTGCAACCACTCTCTTCCCCTAGGAGTCATCTGATGAGGCGGCCGAGACAGAAGCCTATCCAATGACACGGCCCTGATATCCTCCACAGGTCTTATAGCCGATAAGCTGAAGTTGCGGGGCTGTTTTCGTTCACCTGAAACAAAAGTTCTGGTGACCGCACTAATAGCCCCCCCAACCAACCTAAATCCATGCTGACGCAATAATATCCCAGGATCGATCCACTTAACTATGAGCCTATGGTTGGCAACCTCATGAAATTCCAGTTTGTTCCTAAAGACGCTGGAACTAAATTTATTGGGGACGCAAATTAGTAGCGACTGGCCAATCCGACGCGCTTCACATACCAACGCTTTCCCCACTCGCTCAAAGAGACCTCGGTTTCGATGCTCGGGGTGCGTGACGGCATTAACCACTATTCCACCGTGGAACCATTGCCGGTTCACCTGGACAGGCACTGATATAGAAGCAATGTGTGCCACTAGGCTTCCTGATGTTGCCGAGGTCATGGATGCAGTTAAGGTAGGCCCGAAGGGATTTTGTAGGTACTGCCATTGAAAATATGGAGAAATTCCAGGCTCTCCGGTTCCCCACGCGATTCGTTCTAGCTCTAGAATGGATTTTTCATCCTCGGGGAGGTTGTATCCTACTTTCAGTTTATAGTACGGCCCATTCATCGCATTCCGTGGCGAGAAGAAGCGCTTTGAAAAAAGGGTGCTGCGCCTTGGCTGTGTTGTTCACGAAAGGAATCAATGCGTGCGATAGTGTCAAGAAACGGAAGAACAAGGGTCACAGGGGAGCGATTTGTCCAACTCTTAATCAGCGTGAATCCTCCACGATGCGGTAGCCTCTAATGCTTCAATAAGCAGCGTAAGGGTCTTGTTGACCGCGACTGACAAACCGAGGCGATCAGCCTCCTGGGTCAGCGCACCATTTATATATCCAATCTCGGTTTTCCTGCGTGCTCTCATGTCCTGGAGCATAGAACAAATATTTTCCGCTGTACCTTTGCAAACTTCGAGTACGCGCTCTTCAGGGTCATCAAAGAGCAACGTAATCCCCTTAGCCCTGACAATCGCCTCGCACTCTGATACTATTTCATGAATCAACCGCCTGCCTGCCGGATTTTGGGGCAAGGCCCCATTTCTGATTTGCAGCAACGCACAGGGGGCGTTAATAGCAGCATTTATGATCAGCTTGGACCAAACAGTCCCCACTGCATTGTCTGTGGTCTGTACCGTCCCCCCCTTCATAGTCCCCAAAAACTGAACAACGGCGCGAGTCCTATCGGTTATCCTGCCGTCTTCTTCTCCTATAACAGTGGTGCCAAATCCTGTGTGTCGAACGTAGCCAGGCGATACGGTCATCGCGCCCATGGTGGTTGTACCGAGCAGGACACGCCCGGGGAATGCGGCCTGGAGTGTCTCATAGTTCCCCACTCCATTCTGAAGCGTTAATATCAAACCGGAAGTAGCTAATATTTTGGCTAGTATCGGATTAGCTGACTGCGTATCATAGGCTTTGACAAGCACAAGAACTAGGTCGAAAGTACCAGGCTGATCATCGCAATGAAATATGTTCGGGCAAAGAATCCTATCGCCTGATACGCCATCTATTCGCAGACCCTTTTGGCGTATGAGCGCAACCTCTGACGGATCTCTCTCGATAAAGATAACGTCCTGGCCAGCTTCCAAGAGAAGTCCACCTACGACCGATCCGAGAGCCCCGCAACCAATTATGGCTGTTCTCATGAAAACCCTTCGCTCAATGTCATATCAAGGTATGCCCAAGGGCCGCAGGTTATTATCCATATAGTTTTATCAGCTCGGCTGCGACATCTGCCGGCATTGGGTAACAATGTTCGGCTCCAGGAAATTTTCTTTTGGCGACGTCTTTCTTAAATTCTTCGAGAGCCTCGATGATCTGGCTGCCGATATCTCGATACTTTTTGACAAACTTTGGAGTATGACGATCAAACATCCCTATCATATCATGTATCACAAGCACTTGACCATCGCAGTGTGGGCCCGCTCCAATCCCGAATACTGGCACGCTAGCCCTGTCCGTGATAATTTTGGCTACCTCCGCAGGTACAGCCTCCAGCAACAGGGTCGAAGCGCCAGCCTCCTCAAGGATTTTTGCATCCTCGATCAGCCTCTTAGCAGTATCAAGGTCTCTCCCCTGCGCTTTATAGCCGCCGAGTTGAGCCACTGCTTGGGGGGTAAGACCAATGTGACCCATGACGGGTATGGTGGCGTTGACCATGGCCCTAACTGTTTCGGCAACCTCACGACCACCCTCGAGCTTCACTGCGTCGCATCCGCATTCTGCCATGAATCTACCGGCGTTGCGGATAGCCTCGGACACTGTCACCTGGTAGCTCATGTAGGGCATGTCCCCCACCAAATAGACTTCGGGAGCCCCAAGCCTCACCGCTTTGACGTGGGGTAGCATGAGATCCATCGTAACTGGCAGGGTTGATTCATACCCAAACACGACCATTCCCATAGAATCCCCGACCAAAACCACGTCTATACCGGCTTTTTGCTCAAGCATGGCAAAAGGATAGTCATATGCGGTGAGGAAAGTCATGGGTTCACGCCGGTTCTTCTTTTCCCTCAAAGTCTGAATGGTAATTTTGGCCATAAATGCTCCGTCAATATGATCTCTATTTTGGTGAAAGGGCGACACACAGACGCCTCGTACGAGTGTGCCCTAGTGCCGCCACTTTGGTCAAGTCCTTTTGACGAACGAGAGACTTCCGACGCCTACCCGAACCGCAGTCGCCGTATTCTCCGAGCTCGCCGCCGCGTACAGAGGTTCGCCCGCAGATGGAGGCCACTAGTCTTGACACTCGTCCCGCCATGCACAGGCGAATTCACCACAGTGGGGAATAGCCTTGAAACAAGGAATGTTGCCCTCAGTCTCTTGGATGACCTTTATAAGGTTTTCCTTTCGGTATCGGACCACGTTTTTGATGCCGAGGCTCTTGGCCTGTTCTCTAATCTGTCTTAGCGTCATATTTATCTCCTTTTATTATTAAGTTATAAATAATATAGTATGTTACATAGCGTGTATTAGTTCTATTACCTTGAAAAAGCAAGTCTAAAATAGATAGATACATTTATAAAAGCTAATCAGAAGTAATATAGCCATGTTATCACACTATTGTTTTGTTGGTCGCCTCTATTTCGCCGCCTTCTCTCTGGCTAATCCAGTTCTATTAAGGCGTCACCAAGTCACACCTTCGTTACCTCATGTCCCATATTTTGAAAGGAGTAACCGGTACAAATGTGACGAACGTCTGGTAGTGTCCGAAAACACAATTCTAGAACCGCCTTGGGGGCGTATGATGCTGTCGCAAGGACGGTGAGTTTCAGTGGATGTGATGGTCGCGGGAGGCGGTGGGTTCACTTAGGTAATGTCCTTCTTGAAAAAAGCTCGTGGAACATTTAAGTTGCCCGAGGAGGCAAGACAAATGACCGAGGTTGATGGCGCATCTGCATTGGCGAGGCTATCATGAAGCTGATAGTGGTTCTCTGGGCGTTTCTTGCTGTGCAGCTATTCTCAGATATCGCGTTCTGTGGGAGTTCTGTGGGGATGACGCCTGAGCAGATTTTTCAGACCTCCATAGACTGGCAGGGTGTGTTCGGAACGTGGGAAGCCATCCCTGAGGATCACCCGCTTTCGGAGAGAGCGCCGCGCATGCTGCGGCGTCAAAGTGGTACGCTATTGACGTTGCGGAAAGACGGTACTTGTAGGATGTTTGACGAGGAGCATCCGGCAGGGGCTGACGGTATATGGACCTTTGAGAACCACGAGATGTTCATAAAACTCGGAGGCGAAAAAGGGCACGATTTCTATGTTTATGGGATAAAAGGGGAGTTTATGGTGACTCGGTCTCCATCCAAAGGAGGCAAAGACCAGCTCTGGTCGCGAGTTCGCTGACACCCATGGCTCAATTATATAGCCGTTCCTGAAACTCATCACGAGATTGCGTCGCTTCGCCCGCAATGATACTGCTATGGCCTTCTTGTTGCTGCGCCGAGCCGGAGGCGATGAAGTAATCACAGCTCACATCAATCGAGCAAGGAAGCCCTTCTCGGATTAGCGATTACTTTCGGAAGGCGACATATAAATATCACGTTCTCAAAACTCCGCAGAAAACGGATTAGCTTTCTTCAATCATTCTCGCAAATCGCCTGAAAAGATATCTAGAATCATGAGGACCGGGGGATGCCTCAGGGTGGTACTGGACCGAGAATAAAGGATACTTCTTATGAACCATTCCTTCGAGGGTTTGATCATTCAAGTTGATGTGGGAAGCATCGACCTCACTTGCCACGCTCTCAAGTTCCACTGCGAAATTGTGGTTTTGTGAAGTGATTTCTACCTGCCTGGTGTCGAGTCGTTGGACAGGGTGGTTTGCCCCGTGGTGCCCGAAAACGAGTTTGTATGTCTTACCTTGGAGTGCCAGGCCTAGAATTTGGTGACCGAGGCAGATCCCGAAAATAGGTCTCTTACCGATGAGATTCCGGACGTTTTGGATTACGTATGGCACAGATGCTGGATCTCCCGGGCCATTGGACAAAAATATCCCATCAGGGTCGAAGCTGAGGACTTCTTCTGCTGGAGTTGAAGCGGGGAATACGCGCACTAGAGCTCCGATATCAACGAGCAGCCTCAGGATATTGATCTTGGCCCCAAAGTCGTAGGCGGCAATGCGTAGAGTGGTTGATTGGTGTGTTTTGGGGGGTGAATTCCATTGCCACGTTCCTTCTGTCCAGTCGTAAGGAGCTGAACATGATACTTCTCTTACTAGGTCAAATGCTTCTATATCAGGGTAAGCCCTCACCTTGGCCAAAAGGATGTCCTTGTCATGATCTTCCGTCGAGATGATGCCTTTCTTGGCCCCTGTCTCTCTTATGTTTCGGGTAAGTTTTCTAGTATCGATGCGGTGTATCCCGACGACGTCGTGTTGCCGAAGGAAAGAATTGAGATCCGTCCGCACTCGCCAGTTGCTGGGGTGTGGGCAGTATTCTCGGACTACAAAGCCGGTGAGGAACGGTCGGCGTGACTCATTATCTTCTAAATTTACACCTGTATTTCCTATATGAGGATAGGTCATGGTAACAATTTGGCCTCGATAGGAAGGATCCGTAATTATTTCCTGATAACCGGTCATCGCGGTATTGAATACGACCTCGCCAATCCCTTCGCCTTGGGCCCCGATGCTCTCTCCATGGAATATGGCGCCGTCAGCTAGGCATAACGTTGCCTTCATTGAATCCCCCTCATAAATCCGTCCATTCTCCCCAATGCATCATCTATTCTATCATCCGGTGCGGTCATGGATATTCTGAAATAATGCTCGCCGCTAGGCCCATAACCAATTCCTGGGGTTACAACCACACCTGTTTTTTCCAAGAGATCAGCGCAAAATTCCACTGAAGAATGGAATTGTCTGGGGATTCGCGCCCAAAAATAGTAACCCGCCCTGGGCAGCATAAAGCGGAACCCCATGGCTTTGAGACATTCGGCGATTTTGTCTCGTCGCCTCTTGAACAAAGCGGTTCTTTCCTCGTGGAAGGCAGGGGCCTGGGGATCGAGCAACGCCCGCGCCGCTGTGCGCTGTATGGCCATGAAGACTCCAGAATCGAAATTAGATTTCAATGTAAGTAATGCGTGAATGAGATCTTTTCCGCCGACTACGAAGCCAATTCGCCATCCGGTCATGTTAAACGTCTTGGAGAATGAGTGTATTTCCATAGCGGTCTGTTTAGCGCCCGGAATTTCCATAATACTCATAGGCCGATCTCGCTCCTCGAAATATACTTCCGAGTAGGCGTTGTCAGATAATATCACAATATCGTTCTCTTGACCGAAAGCTACTATTTTCTCATAGAACGCCCTATCGGCGACGGCCGCTGTTGGATTGTTGGGATAATTGACGAACATGATCTTTGCCTTTTGGGCCTGGCGGTGAGAGATATAAGAGAGGTCAGGCAGGAAACCATTTGCCTCTAGAAGAGGTACATGAACCACTTCTCCGCCGGCAAAACCTACCGCGATCTGATACACGGGATATCCTGGATCAGTCACGAGCGCCGAGTCGCCAGGATCAAGAAAAACGAAGGGAAGATGAGATATGGCATCCTTGGCTCCTATTACGGCCATCACCTCGGATGAAGGATCCAGCTCCACGGCAAATCTTTGGGAAAACCATTCTGCCACGCCCGTACAAAAATCAGGTTCACCCTTATAACTCGGGTAGCAGTGATTCTTTGGGGCCTGCATCTCTTCTTGCATAATGTCCAAGACAAAATCTGGAGTGGGTTTGTCCGGATCCCCAATAGCTAGAGAAACTACATCGAGCCCTTTTTTTTGAGCTTCCTTCTTTTTTTCGTCAATCAGATGAAATAAGTACGGCGGCGTATCCGTGACCCTTTTTGAGAATGTCATGCGACCCCCTTGGGTATAAGAGCTTGTCTATATTAGGTCCATGAGTGCGCTACCCCTCGATGCGCTACTTCTATTCCTTCGGCGCAACGGCATTTTTGAGTACAATACCACCCAGGACACTGCTGCATGACCACAACAATCCCAACATCGACTGTACGCTGTTAGGGAAGCCATGCGTAATGCTGCCCCCAAAGCATACTCATTTATAGCTTGTCCGGCAAACAGATAATGGGGCTGAATCGACGAGATTCTCTTAAGCGGGAAGAATTAGTCACAAAAGCGCATATTTCTTGACTTTGCACGCAGCTTGCCCTTATGTTTATTGAGATTTTTTTGCGGAGAAAAACAATTTATAGTGACCTTCCTTGAAACAATTCTGAACGGGCTTTGTCTGAATATCGTGATGTTTATATTGTTCTACGCTTCCACCGCAGCGGAGAACGACGATGATGCAAGTCTTGTCACCAAAGCCAAGCGTGGGAACCGAGAGTCTTTTGATGTTCTGTTGGAAAAGTACTACAAGAAAGTGTATAATCTTGCTTACCGCTACGTAGGCGAACAGGAAGAGGCGAGTGACCTTACGCAAGAGATATTCACAGCGGCATTCCAAAATCTTCGTAAATTTAGAGGCGACTCCAAATTCTCTACATGGCTATTCCAGATTGCGACGAACAGGGGAAAGAACCGATTCAAATATCTGAAACGGCGTGGTTACTTTGCAAACAAGGGTCAAACAGACAACAACGAGGACAGAGACGAACAACAGCCTATTGTGCCTGACTTCTCGACCAATCCTGAGACCTTGCTTGCTGGAAAGCAAGTCCAGAAACTCGTGCAAAAGGCAATTGACGAACTCGACCCTGACCACAAAGAAATTGTGATTTTACGTGACATTGAGGGTTTTTCTTATGAAGAAATAGCGCAGCTACTTAATCTTCCTGAGGGCACCACGAAGTCACGTTTGCATAGAGCGCGTATGGTTGTGAAGGAAAAATTGAAGAGGGTCTTGTCATGAGCGAATGTGAGCGTGTGAGTGATCTTTTTGGAGAATTACATGAGCAACGATTAGATAAACAAACACAAACTGTTGTGACAAAACATTTGGACGACTGCCCGTACTGTAATAATGATTATAAGTGGTACGGGATAACCGTAAAGACGCTGATGAGCCTCGAGGAAGTAAACCCGCCTGATTACCTTCTGCACCAAATAAAAGCAAAACTTCAAGAAGCAAATCAGTCAGAATCAGTACTCCACTTTATGAGACATCTCTTTACGTCGTCTCCGTATATGCCATTGCCAGTAGGCATAGGGGCCTTGATTCTTATCGTATTCGTCGGTGTGGTAATTTATGATCGATCTCCCCATGAAGTGTTTTCCAAAAGCGCCCAGAGCGTAGCCCAGTCTCAAATGACTGTGCCTGGGCCTCTGCAGAAGACTAGTTTTTCTGATACACCATGGTATCAAACGCGCATGCAGAACGATTTCCCGCCCAGTAGTTTCATCTCAAAAGGTTTCTTCGGTGACGATCAAGGACGGGGGGGACATCTTCAGCAGTATGCCATGTCCGGCCCTCGTACGCTCGGATTAGACCAACCACAGAACGGGGTACACGTACCGTTGGCCAAGGGAACAGATGCCGGAAATCTCACCGTCCATAGCAAGAGCATTCCTGTAGCCGTTGATTCCTTGAAAAGAATCTTGGCGACCCTTGACGGGAACCTCTTAGAAGAAAAGACAGGTGATAGGGGTGAAGAAATTACATTGGGCGTAGCCATACCGTCCGCTGCATATTCTAGGTTGACTTCTGAACTCGTCAATTTTGGAGCCCTTGCCGGAGGCTGGGATACCCAAGCGCCTCCAGCGGTGGTTCCAAAGGCTTCGGACGGCAAGAGAGTGGTCCTATATATTAGATTTATACCGTCGCATTAATATTACATCACTATATAGGGTAACATATTGGAATTAGGGATTATAGGTCTGCCGGGTAGCGGAAAAACAACAGTCTTTCGGGCTCTAACAGGGGGAGTAGATGCTCACGATGAAAAGGGACACCGAGGAATAGGTTTGGGTGTAGTAAAGGTGAGCGACCCGAGACTAGATTTCTTGACCAAATTCCACAAACCCCGCAAGACGACACCTGTCATGGTTCAATATTCAGACATCCATGGCTTTGGCGAAGATAGGCCCAGAGACAACACCACCGCCTTGGAAAAGCTCATGGCCATCGTGAGGCCCTTGGATGCGTTTGTGCATTGCGTCCGATTTTTTGATTCGCCGTTTCGAGGCCCAGCGGAGCCGATACGTGATTTCACAACCTTAGAAGAAGAAATGATCTTGTCTGATATGGGCGTCGTCGAGCGCCGGTTGGAACGCGTGAATCGCGATATACAAAGGGGCAAGAAGGAGCTTTCCCGGGAGCGAGATATATTGACCAAGGCCTTGGATCTATTGGATCAAGGACTCCCCCTGAGATGCCTCAGGGACGATGGTGATCTCGAGATTCTAAAGGGCTTCTCCTTTCTTTCCGTCAAGCCTGAACTGATACTCCTGAACGTCGGAGAAAACCGTAAAAAAGGATCCACGGATGAGGTCATGGAACAAATACGTTCGCGTGTGCATGGACAGCCGCATGTTGCAATCGACTGGCTCTATGCGGACATAGAAGCCGAAATGGCGGCCATGACGCCGGAAGATGCAAAGGAATTCCTTGAAGATCTAGCCTTAGATGAGGACGCCAAAGACCGAATCATAAGAACATCGTTTCGACTGCTCAACCTTATTGTTTTCTTTACCGCCGGCGAGCCCGAGGTGAAGGCGTGGCCGCTTCTTCAGGGGGCCAGTGCTGTGCAAGCAGCCGGGACGGTACACTCCGATATGGCCAAGGGATTCGCTAAAGCCGAGGTGATCTCTTATGAAGATTTTCGAACATCAGGTTCTATGGCTGCCGCCCAAAAAGCTGGTAAGGTGCGCCTCGAAGGCCGAAACTATACCGTAAAAGATGGGGACATAATGTTTTTTCTTTTCAATACACAAAACACAAAACGTTAAGTCACTCCCCGATAGATAGGGGACTCTACTGAGTGTTTAGGGCGTAATACATTTTTTTCATAGACTTTTTGCAAACTCTGAGGTAGGCTGCTAAGATAATCTTCGAGTATGAGCTGGCATAGGATGCTCCAAATCCACATTGTGGGTTGGATGAGAAGAACTGACACTGGATGACGGACATGGACACACACGTCGAATCCCTTGGTGAACCACGTATTGATTCCCCTTTGAAATCAGTGAAGTTCGTTGATGACAATGAGAGAGTCCTGTTTGACATCTCAGCGGAAAAGGTATGCAGAGAAGTAAGTGAGGCTAAAAAGCCTGTGGCGTTCATACGCGCGGGCCCTCGATCCAAAATCTTTTTTGACTCCAGTAAGCTGAAATGTGCGATTGTCACGTGCGGGGGGCTGTGTCCAGGCCTAAACAATGTCATAAGATCAGTGGTGTTAACCCTCTATCACTCTTATGGTGTGAAGAACGTACTCGGAATTTTGTACGGCTTGCAAGGGTTCATTCCGAGTTACGGGCATTCTGTGCTGGAACTGACGCCCGCCATGGTATCGGAAATCGACGAGCTCGGAGGTACCATCTTATCGTCTTCACGAGGCCCCCAAGATATTCAAGAAATCGTCGATGCCCTGGAGCGGATGAACCTTGGGATCCTTTTTGCCATTGGCGGAGACGGGACATTTCGAGCGGCTGCACGCATTGCGGAAGAGATCCGAGTTCGTAATGCAAAGATTGGGGTGATAGGAATTCCGAAGACAATTGACAATGATATAAATTTATTGTCGAGGTCATTTGGGTTCAACACTGCGGTCAGCATGGCCACTAAGGCCATAGGGGCTGCCCACGTCGAGGCAAATGGCGCCCCAAATGGCATCGGACTAGTGAAGCTCATGGGACGAACTTCGGGTTTCATAGCAGCTAGCGCCGCTCTAGGGAAACGGTACGCCAATTTCGTTCTTATTCCGGAAGCGGATTTCGAATTGGACGGCCCTCACGGTTTCCTTACAGCCCTGGAGGAAAGACTTGAGCGGAGAAAACACTGTGTCATCGTTGCAGCAGAAGGGGCTGGTCAGAAGTATTGTTCAGCACAGGGCGCAGACGAATCTGGAAATCCAAAACTCGGAGATATAGGCCTTTATTTGAAAGAGAGGATATTGCAACATTTTCATACAAAAGGCATAGAGATCAATTTGAAATATATCGATCCGAGCTATACCATTCGATCCGTACCCGCTACTGCTGACGACTCAATCTTTTGCGGGTTTCTCGGTCAGGAAGCAGTACACGCTGGTATGGCGGGAAAAACCAATATGGTGGTGGGAAGCCTCAACGATCAGTTCGTGTACGTTCCCGTGAGAGAGATAGTCAAAGGCCGCAAACACGTGGACCTTGAAGGAAACCTGTGGAGAAGTGTGCTAGAGGCGACCGGACAACCTTCTTTTCTCGAGCAAAGAACGAACTCATGACTTTGTTCCCATGAGCTAAGTAAGCGACTTTTTGCGTACAAATGAGAACTAATAAACAAATGGACTGTCACATGAAGCTAAGAACCCGGTATGAAAAAGACTGTTCTTAGCGGATTTACGGAGGTAATGGTTATGAAAACAAGACCTTGGTTTTTTGCTTTGGCGGTGGTTTACGGACTGCTGCTCTTTCTAGCATGCGATACTCAGGCATTTTTTGTTGCAACAGCGCAAAATTTCCGCGGCGCGCTCTATCAAGGATTTGGCCCGACTCCCGGCCATGCATCGGAAATGGCCCTTGTGAAATGCTCCCAGAATTCTTTTGCGCCTAGGAGCTGTCGGGTTCTTGAGGTGCGGATGGAATGCCCACCGCCTCCGTGTCCTCCCCCATTTCGGAAACCTATGACCAAGACGAAGATGAGCTACGGACCGATGGGACCAATGGTGGGTCCGCCGCTGCAATGACTTGAGAGCTGCTCACGGGGCAGCTGAGTTTTACCATTTCCAAGGGGGTAGCCATGTCAGTGGGGGCGGGATTAAAGAAACTGGGAAAGCTTGCCGCGTTTGTCGTGTTATTGCTGTTCGCTTCCTACGGACTCATAGTAATCGTCGTCAATAATCTCGATGAGCAAACTGGATCGAAGACAGTAGAAAGCGTCCAGCCCTTTGTCAGTGGAATAACATCTGCGGCTGGTAAAAAAGCCAAAGAATCACTCATGGCTACCTCTGACAGTCAACTCGAACAAGAAGGCGAAGAATTGGGTCGAAAACTCTATCCAGCCACGAAAGGCTTTATCAAGGGGCAGCTAGAATCCTTCGGTAAGGACCCCGAGCGGCAAGATATAGGAAAAAAAATCTTTGATGCATCCCGGGAGCTTTCCAAGGACGTGGTCAGTCCTCTCGGAGACAAGCTGCAAGAGCAGTCCCAAGCAGTCATACGGGACTTAAACCAGACGTTGCAGGGGGTAAAAAAATTAAGGGATGACAACAAAGACCTTGTAGAAGGTTTGGCGTCAGGCCTGGAGACAGTTCTCAAGAAGCTTAAACAGGCTTCCCCGCCTCCTACTCAAAAGGAAGCCGTAACCCAATAGGGTGATTGTTTGTGTACTTTGAAAAAATCACACAGCAAGAGCAATGACATGAAGTCAGGGGAGCCAAGCCCATTGACTGTCGCATGTGAAAAAAGTGCCGACCAATTCAAATGAGGATTTACAGCGATTGCAAAGAGATAGGGGAGGAACCCACTGCATCCCACACAAGACATATGATGAAGTGTGAAAAATGATAACACATGATATAGGATCCCAAAGAGATCATTATTTCTCCAGACGCACCTTCCTCATGGCAATAGGTGCGTCGCTACTACTGGGGTCAACTGGGTTCCCGAAACTGGTCGGCGCACAGAATCGAATGGTCAAGGTAGGAATGGTGTTGCCGGAACAAGGGCCTTTCTCTCAGGATGCCAGATCGCTTGCAGCCGGTTTCGATTGTTACCTTAAGGAGAAGGGTCCTTTACGGATTGAGGTCACGCGACGAGACTCGGGGCCAAACGACGAAAAGACGCTCGAGGCCCTTGCCGAACTCTTAGTGACTGAGAAGGTGGATTTTCTCATCAGTCCTATGAGCCTTGATGGTGCAGAAAAGGCGGTACATGGCATCTCCAATAGCTCAACAGTCTTGTTCGTGATGAATCCTTCCGTCAAACTAGTCGCAGGCGAATTGTGTCACGGAAGTGCCTTTCGAGTTCGACCAAACACCTACCAGCGCTGCTATCCGCTGAGTTCGTGGGTGATTCAAAACCTTGGCCCGCGTACTTTCATAACGGGGTCTGATGACAAAGAGGGGAATGAAACCGCCGACTTCTTTGCTTATAGTTTCGACAAAAGCGGTGGAACCTTTGGCGAACGCGTTATGATGCGGCCTGGTTCGGACAATTTTCGCCGGATAATTGATGCCATTGAAAAGACAAAAAGCGATTTCATCTTTGCTGCTTTTGGCAAGAAAGATGCCGTTGGGTTCCTTCGGGCAATGGACTCCCGAAAGCACCGCGGATGGCTGAAGCGCATCGTGGGACCCGATAGCCTTATTTCGTATCCTGTAGGGGCCAGCACCCTCAGCAAGGCGGGGGATGGTTTGAAAACCCTGAGCTGTGTAAAAACACCCTCGGATTTTGTACAACGTATCAGAAAAACAACCGGCATCGATGTCTCTGACGCTGAGCGAGCCGCAGAAGGGCATGATATTGCCAATATAATCCATACCAGTACAAAAAACGTTGCTTGGGATGCTAACAATGCTTCTCTGCTTATTGAATTCCTGGAAAATATCTCCGTAGATGGGCCTCGCGGGGTGCTAAAATTCGACAAGAATCACGAACCTATTCTCGACATGGTTATTCAAGAATGGCAATTTGGGAATTCTCTCCTTAAGCCGAATATCCTCCAAGAAATACAAAGCGTAAAATCATTGGATTTTGGGTGCGGTAAGGTAGGTTTTCCCCAAAGACCGCGGGGGGAAGTTGGAGAAGACGGATCCCTGTGGGAAGACATTGAAGAATGAGGTGGGCATACCCGGCGTAGGCCTAAGGGATTGCAGGTCTTGGGGAAAAGTTTTTGATTGACACAGAGGGTATCATCCTGGTAACGTAATAACGTAAGCAAAAAATTGCCGCACACACGAACTAGAGTGCTTTCTCGTGCCGTGAGGTGTGTAGAAGGCCTGAAGGAGGTAAAAGGATATGCGAGTAATGGTTCTCGGGGCCGCTCTAATAGCAGTATGTCTGATCATTGGCACTGCGCCAATGGCGTTGGCCGGTGGGCCTGTCTGTGCACCCCCGATGTGTGCACCTCCGATGTGTGCACCTCCGATGTGTGGGCCCCCGATGTGTGGACCTCCCCCATGCCCGCCACCCTCATGCGGACCACATCCACTGGCAGCCATTCTCTCTGGAGCCTTGAGAGTGGTAACAGGCGTGATAGCTCTCCCATTCAGAGTTGTGGACTCGGTCATAGACCACTTTCGCTGCGGTCCGAGGTTCTGTCCTCCGCCAGTAGCCATGTGCCCACCGCTACCATGCCCACCACCAATGTGCGGTCCCGCAGGGTGCCCAGTACCGGCATTTGGCTACGGCATGATGCCCCCGCACCCAGTCGGCATAGGCAGGGGAGTTCCGAGAAGGTTTGCTCCCATGGCAAAAGAGACCGTCCTGCCAATGATGCTCTATGCTACTCCAACTGAAGGGTTTTTCGGGACGTATTGGTAGTAGATTTTATTAAGACATAAAAGGCTTCTCTTAGTGAGAGGGGATGCTGCAAGGATGGCATCCCCTCTTTTGCAAGTATGACTTGAAGTGGTCGTCGCGTGTGTTCTCACGGTTTTGATCAGGCACCAGAAATTCGCTATAATTCTCTCTAGAGTCTTGTCGAAATGAAGCGCTGTCTTTCTTAGGAATGTCACGACCGGTCAACTCGCTTTGACGATGTTGGCGCTTCATGAAATTAGCACTTCAGGTCATGTTCCTCGCGATCGGGCGTCCAGAGTTTCTGGAGTCCCCTTTCCATAGGATTTAGGGACAGAATCACGCGCGCCCGTGCTTGGTTTCGAGAACCGCTACAGACATCCTTTGACGCTAATCCCAGCCTCGCATACGAAAAATTTTCTCCTTAGCTTCATTCACCGCCTTCATCATTTCCTCGTCCCCGTTTTCAGCGCCCACATCGGGGTGATACAAGAGGGCGAGTTTTTTCCATGCTCTGAGAACGTCTTCCTTCGCCGCATCGACGGGGACGCGTAAGATCAAAAAATACTTACGCAGGGCGAATTCATACGAGTTGGCGGAAGAATTTCTGTGGCGTTGCCTCAATTCGTAGGGAATTTCATCCTCCTCAGATGACGCATTGATTCTGTGTTTCCACTCTCGAAATGCAACAGCGGACATCAAGAGACGGTGGAATCTAATCTTGTTTTGCCAATCCCTTTTTGTAGCAGGCTTGACGCATTCCAGTGTCCGTAGGAGTTCATGAAGGGTTTCCATCGCCGACTCTGCAAGGGTCTGCGCAGTCGGATCCTTCGGCCCGGTTAGGAAATGTATTCTTCGTGACAACGCCACCATCTCTTCACACTCATAATCAGAGTGTTCATAACAACGACCGTCAGGAAATAGCAAGAACTCGTTGCACTGTCGGAAGCCGCCCTCGTGTTCACCCAGCCAGTTCATTCCGGAACATCTGGAACCGTCAATATCAACTATCCAGACGCCTCGCACCGGGTCGTGCACTATCACGGAGTGTTCCAAGTCGCGTTCAATGAAGCGAAAAATACGATTCAGGCGGTAGTGAGACAGACGGAAATGCTCTCGGTACCACGCCTCAGAAGAGCCGGGTCTATCGAGGATTGCTCGTAGAACCCTTTCGTGGATTTCGTATGGTTTCATGACAACGACCTGCCGGCGCAAGCTTTTAATAGACTACCATAAAATGATCACTGGGTCGGGATATTCAAGACGCGTGGCGCTGAGCCTTGAGCAAAACGCACTGACACATGGGGCGAACAAAGAGAGCCCGACCAACACTCAGAGCGGGAAAGGGTGTGTTTGTCGGGCTCGGCAAGAAACTTATTTTTGTTGAACCAGCTGCGGTCACGCGCGGGTTGGAGTCCCAACGCGAGAAGGCTAGAAAATAAAACCGGCTTCCAGGAATCCCCCTTCCATTGCTGTATCGAACAATTTGACGTCGCTATACTTCTTCTTGAAGGTAAGGTATCTATAACCGCCCTTCACGAAACCCCAGCGGCCATTATTCAGGGGAATAGTGTATCTCAAACCTGTTGACAGATCAGACCCGATAGAGTCGTCGCCAAAGGCAAAGCCAGCCTTGCATTCCAGGGAAAGGATATTGAAGAGCCTTGTAGATTTGAGGCAACGCTCCAACTCCAACCCTATCATGGCAAGATGCATATCATTATCAACAGTACTGCCGTTAAAGCCCGTTTGGTAAACTCGTAGCCGCTCGTTCACATTGACATAATCCGCGAAAACGCCGACCCTGCTCGAAGGGGTCCTAACAGAATCGAATACAAGTCCTATCCTCTGATCAAGGCGCTCCCATTTGACCCTGGTATTCAGCCCAAATGTACTCACTGTGGGGCCAAAATTGAATGTCCTTGACGAGGAAGCCATGGTTTCCGATGCGGTAGGCATCACCGAATAGCGAATGGCCCACCGTGGTTTGAAGAAGTACTTCGCCGTGAAAGAACCGATCCACTGATGTTCGGGGACCCCAAGGTCAGAGTTCAAATCGACGTCGAGTTGGCTGGTACCGTATGCCGGTGTGAACAGGGTGTTCCCGAATCGGACGGTGCCTTTGGTTCGAGCGAAGAATGCCTGCCCGTCAAGTTCCCAACCACGGATTCTCCGGATGGGCAGCATACATGCAGTCGCTGGGTACTCGATGGTTTGGGGAGCGGCCAGGGCCTGGGGTGGCTTAACCTTGACGATTTTCTTTTCTTTTACTTTAGTGATTTGCTTTTGTTGGGGCTGCGGATTTTCCGTGGCCTGGCTGGTGTTTGGCACAAACGCTGCTTCTCTGTAGTTCCAGGCCGGCGCTTCTCCCGGCATCATGGCGATAAGAAAAGCTAAAGATACCAATAGCATAATGGGTTTTACTAGAGTCATACCCTCCCTCCAAGAGACAACGATTCGTTATTAGGAACAATTAAAGGTAAACATTATAATGTCAAGAAAAAAATGATGTCTTTCGAACAGTTATCGCAATTTTCGAGAAATTAATTTCACTTTTGGGGTTTTGTGTACAACGGTCAAAGATGAAGAAACAATGCTAATTAGCTAATATATAACATCTTTTATCTATAATAATAACGATAATGAAATGCGCGCTCTCCAACAAACAAAGCCCCCCGCCCCCCCGAAAAAAATCTTCTCAAACTATCCACATTTTCCACCGCCAAGATTAATGACGAGATTCCTTCGCTCCCAGTCATACAAACGGATACCCCTTAATTGCGAGGAGTCGAAGGCGCCGCGGCGATCTCAGTTCATACAAGCTGTGAATAAGAGGGGCGGGTTCAATAGCCTTGTTTATCCAGGCGCACCACTGGTGGTGCTGATGTCCATTAGAGCGCACAGCTCATCCCAAATATACTCAATGTTGGGGGGCTGGCGGCGACAATCCAAAGCGCGTACCTGATCGGGCGGTGCCCACGGTGCCCAGCGTCTAGGATCCGTCTGGCAAAAAAACAACAGGCTCTTGACACCTAGTCCTGCAGCCAGGTGAGCTATCCCTGAATCGTTGCCTACAAATAAGACTGCGCCGCCCAATTCGCCACAAATTTCTAAGATTGGTCGATTCATCAAAACGCGATTCCCAGGCAGTTCAAGAAGAGACTCCCATTCCGGTTCACGCGTGAGAAAGGCGTCCTGTTCGCTGGCGGTCACCACTGAAGGAAGCTTGTAATGGCGATGCAAAAGCTTACTCAAAGAAACAAATAGACTCAGAGGCGCGCATTTTCTGGGTCCGCCGCTGCCCGGATGGAGCCAAACTGCTGAGAGTTTTTTCATTGGAGCGATGTGGCTCAATGCTGTCACGCGGGGTGGTTGAGGCAGGCCCGCGTGTTGATGAAGAACGGCCACAATATGTTTATCGTGGTCTCCTTGGGGACTTACAATCTTGACAGCTTTTGTGCCGCTGCGGATCAAATTGCGCTCGGCAGGGCCCGGCGAATGTAAAATCAAATAGGCAATATCGAACATGAAGTCAGAAGGGGCTGCATTTTCCAGCGATTCGTCGAACAGCCACAATGAGCTTACGTCGTCAATCGGCCGCGCCTTGATATGGGCTGGAAGGAGGGGCAAGTAAGCCCTTGCCCCCAGATACGCCAGGACCCCTGTCGGATCTTGTCTGGCAATCGTATTCAGGAGCGGCAGAGTGAGAATGGTGTCGCCGAGGGCTCCCGGCCTCACAACCAATGTCTTCATATAATCAAATGTGATTCGCCTACTCGCGCCTTAACCCTTTGAAAGGGATGTATCAGCCCGGTAGGGTCTGTTTACTTCGTCCCTTGCCCATTCGAGCCGTCACTATTTATTTAGCTATTCCTTCACGGGAAAAGTCTCCTTCATACAAAGGGAGCTGATCAAGGCAGCAACAGAAACTATGAGGAGCAGAAGAAAAACTGCTTTATAGCCGGCGACGGAATAAGCCCCTTCGGTTGTTTTAGGATAGCATTCGAGGACCCAACCTATGACTGGCTGCAAGATAGCTCCGCCCAGAAAGGGAAAAAGATTTACGGTTCCAACCGAAGTGCCGGCTATCTCCACAGGGAATAGTTCCTTAGTGGTGGTGAAGGCGATGACAACGATTGCCGATGAGGAGACAGAGAACAAGAAGATTACAGCATAAAGGGCTGTTACGGAGAGGCTGTCTGGAAAAAGGTTCAGAATCGCCAAGACAACCACCAGCAGACCGGAAAACAGTATCAACACTCTTTTCCGACTACGAAAAAACCGATCAGACAAAGCGCTGATTAGGGGACTCCCCACGATAAGTCCGACTGCGATCATATTGAGAATTCGCCCCGCTTCTGCTCGACTCATTCCGTAAATGTGCATAAGGTAAGGGCCAGCCCATAGCCCACCAAAACTAAGAAAGATTCCTACCAGGCAGAAAAACCACACGGCAATCGGCCAAAAATATCTTTCGGTGACTACTCTTTTTGCTCCTTCCCAAAGGGGTATTATCTGGGGACGGGGTGGTGCATGCGTCCCGATGTTGTCTATTTCCCCTAGAGAAGGCCATCCTTTGTCTTCCGGTCGATTTCTAACCAAAAGCCACACAAAAGCAGCTATGGCGAGAGTTGCAACCCCTATTAATTCAAACGAGGCTCTCCATCCTAGCGATTCCGTCATGAAGGCAAGGGGTGTAGCTGCGGACAATGCTCCGATTCCGCCCATCGTGTTGAGTATAGCCGTCATGTAAGCGAATTCGCGCACCCTGAACCATTGAGAGAGAATCTTCATCGTAGGGATAAACACCATCGACACCCCTATGCCTACAAGAACTCTAGCAGCGATTGCAGGCCCGGCCCCTGGGGTCATACCGAATATGATGCTCCCGAACCCGGCTAAGCTCAGGAAGACAGTAACTGTTTTCCTGGGGCCTATTGTGTCGGAGAGTAATCCTGCAGGGAGTTGCATGATAGCATAAGGGTAGAAATAGGCCGAGGCGAGAAGGCCCATGAAACCGCCCGTCACTGCAAGGTCACGCTGAAGGTCAAGTGCGACAACGGCTGGACAAAGTCTGTGAAAATAAACGAACACGTAGGCTATAGCCATTACCCAAAAGATAATCCAACGATAGTGGAGAACTTTTTTCTTCAATGGCTGTTCCATAATTTTCAGTCTCTCCAGACGACACACAAGAGGTTGAAGCGGCATAGAGTGCGTCGAAAACCATACCAAGAAAATCTCAGCGTGTCGATTCCATATTCTGTTTGGAAATGACGGGTCAGATTTGTTGGTTGGGCCATTTTTGACATAAGCCAATCGTCCCTGCTATACTGCCATAGTTGAACAAGACGAAAACCTATTCTTGCGGACGTTACTGGTGGGGCCATGATGAAGCCTTTTTTTAGAGTAGTATCTTGTCAAGAGGCCTTGGAATCTCTGAGAATATTCAAACCATTGAGTAAGGAAAACGAATTCGTAGAGAATGCCTTGCATAGAGTACTTTACGAAAAAGTCCAAGCTTCCGAAGATTGCCCGGCTTTCCATCGATCCACCATGGACGGTTTTGCCGTCAGGTGCACCGATACCTTTGGAGCAACGGAAACTAATCCGACGCTCTTAACCGTTATAGGCGAGTGTCCCATGGGCGGCATGCCTACCGTTGCCCTGGAAAAGGGGACTGCCATGAGGATCTATACAGGTGGGGCTCTTCCCGCCAACGCGGACGCCGTACTCATGGTGGAGCATACCGAGGAGGCAAGTCCAGATACCATAGAGGCTCTGAAAGCGGTTGCTCCGTATGAAAATGTCGTTCGCAGGGGTGAAGACTTCAAGGCAGGGCAAAAGCTTTTTGGTAAGGGTCACAGACTAGGGCCCCAGGACATGGGACTACTGGCTGCGGCAGGCAAAGCGGAAGTGCGTGTATTTCGCAAAGTATCAGTTGGAATCATCAGTTCTGGCGACGAAATAGTGCCGGTAGAACAAACGCCGGGGCCGGGGTGCGTAAGGGACGTGAATCGCTATGTCTTGGGAGGCGCCGTGGCTGACGCGTACGCTGACGCGGTTTGGATAGACTTGGTTCGCGACCGGATGGATGACATAATAAATGCTCTCAAAAGAGCCATAGACGCCTGTGACATGGTATTAATATCCGGGGGCAGTTCCATGGGGAACAGGGACCTTGCGCTGAATGCAATCCTCTCTTTTCCAGATTCTGAGGTGTTTATTCACGGCGTATCCATATCACCCGGGAAACCGCTCATCGTGGGAAGAATAGGCACAAAACCTGTCGTGGGGCTTCCCGGGCATCCTGCGAGCGCGATGATCTGTTTCGAAAACTTCATTGTGCCCCTTATCCGACGACTTTCGGGGGAAGACATCTTAAAGCCCTTCACTCGCCCGAGCTGCGAGGCAGTCTTGAGCAGGAATGTGGCGTCCAAAGAAGGGCGCAAGGACTTTGTCAGAGTCATGCTAAGGAAAGAGGGTGGTGGACTACTTGCCACACCTATCTCCGCAAAGTCAGGCATCATTTTCGCCATGGTTAGAGCTCACGGTTTTTTCGTAATCGGTGAAGGCTGCGAAGGGTTCTACAAGGGGGATGTAGTAAGAGTTTACCTGTTTAGAAATGCAAGTGAGGACGCTATTGAGACGAAACATCTATCTCGACATGAAAACGCAGGAGGACGCTCTAGAGATATTCTTGAGCCGAGTCCCCACGAACGCTTATCCCGGATCTGAATACGTATCGATCTTGGAGGCAAAGGGCCGAGTAACAGCAGCCCCGGTGCACGCGATACTGTCTTCACCCTGTTTCCATGCGGCTGCCATGGACGGTTTTGCCATAAAGGCGAGTGACAGCTACGGAGCGGGGCCGGACACCCCTGTGTCCTTTCAGATTGACCGCAACGCGTGGCCAATCAATACCGGCCGGCCCATAGGGGATGGGGTGGACGCAGTTGTAATGATAGAGAATGTCCATTTCACGGGCGACGTCGTTTTTCAAGTCGAAAAAGCACTTGTCCCATGGGAAAATGTACGAAGGGTTGGCGAGGATTTTGTGGCCTCCGAGATGATACTGCCGGCCAGACATCAAATCACGGCGTACGACCTCGGGGCCTTACTCGCCGCAGGGCTAACCCAGGTTGAAGTAATGAAAAGACCTGTAGTTATGCTTATACCAACGGGAAGCGAACTCGTCCAACCCGAAGAATTCTGCGACCAGACAAGTGGGCAAGCTAAGATCATAGAATTTAACACAGTGATGCTTGCGGGATTGGTGGACGACCACGGCGGCATAGCAATAAGAAAACCTATAGTGAAGGACAAATTTGATTTGATTAAGTCAGCCATTATGGAAGCAGTTGCCTCGAAAGCGGACATTGTGGTTATTAACGCCGGATCTTCTGCTGGGAGCGAAGACTACACAGCGGCGGCGATCCGGGAAATGGGGGAATTGCTTGTGCACGGTGTCGCCATGATGCCTGGCAAGCCCACCATCCTAGGAGTCGTAAATGGAAAACCAGTCATAGGGAATCCGGGCTATCCAGTGTCTTCTGTGCTCTCGTTTGAGCTGTTCGGGGTACCGCTACTCAGACGAATGCAGGGATTGCCAGGCTGGTCGAGACCCACCGTGTCGGCAGTTACCACGAGGAAAATATCTTCCAAATTGGGGCGCGAAGAATTTTTTCGGGTAAAGCTCGGGAGAGTTGGGGACAGGATCACTGCAGCACCGCTGCCCCGTGGAGCCGGCTCCATCACCACCTTGACCAGGGCAGACGGCATTATAAGGATACCCTTGCGTTCAGAAGGAATAGACCAAGCAGCCGCGGTGAAGGTAGAGCTGCTGAGAGACCCTCAAGACATCGACAAGACTATCGTCTCGATAGGAAGCCATGACCTAATGCTCGATATACTCGATGACGAGCTGCGAAAACACAATTTGTTCTTGTCGTCGAGTCATGTTGGGAGCTTGGGTGGATTGCTAGCCTTGAAAAAAGGGAATGCACATGTCGCAACAGCTCATCTCCTAGACCCGAAAACAGGAATCTACAATTGGTCTTATATAGAAAGATATGTCCCAGAGGTGAATGTGAGGGTGTTTCATGGGGCCATGAGAGAGCAGGGTTTTATCGTGGCAAAGAACAACCCCAAGAAAATAATGGATTTCAACGACCTCATTAGGGAAGATGTCAGATTTATCAATCGGCAAACGGGGGCGGGAACCCGGGTCTTGCTCGATTACTGCCTGCAAGAACGGCATATTGACCCAGGGCTTATTCGGGGATATGAGCTCGAAGAATACACCCATACCTCCGTAGCGGTTGCCGTACTTTCAGGAGTAGCTGATGTAGGCATGGGGATACTTGGGGCAGCTAAAGCCCTGGGGCTCGACTTCATACCAGTGGCAACAGAAGAATATGACTTAGTTATCCCTGACGAATTTCTCACGCACCCCAATATCCAAACCCTGCTGGAAGTGCTTGCCGGAAAATCCTTCAAAGAGCGGGTTCAGAAGCTAGGCGGCTATAACGTAGAAAAGACAGGCCAACCGATACCTCAACCCTGAGAAAAATCACGGTGGAATTGCTCTTGCTATCACGCATTACCTCAGCAAGGCGTCCCCAGACTTGACATTCCCAGTAAGCATCCGTACTGTGAAAGCGTTCGACAAGGTCGCATCTGAAAGGATGACTACAGCACTACGTAGCTAATGCCAGGGGATAATTAATGTCCAATGTATGGAAGGCAGCGATCGAACATTTCAATCGTCGCCAGGATTTTGCTCTTGCCACTATATTAGCCGTAAACGGTTCTTCACCACGTCACGCTGGGACAAGATTGCTTGTAAGCGGGAGAGGGGAGCTTGTTGGAACCATAGGAGGAGGCCTTTTTGAAGCACGAGTCTGTGAAAATGCCATCGAGGCCCTGCGTTCAGGCGTTTCCACTAGGATATCTTTTAACTTCAAAGGCACGGACGTTCTTTCGTGCAGCGATATGCTCTGTGGAGGCGATGTAGATGTTCTTATCGAGAGGATTTCTGCTGATGATAGAATGCAGGAAATGATTTTTCGCAGCATTTGGGATATAGTTTCTGGTAGATCGTCTAGCTATCTTTTTACCCGGGTTGATCTTCCCATAGGTGGAAAGACACGTACTCCGCTGCGTCGCTTACTCTTGAGACATGATGGTACGAGAATAGGCGGGTTTCACCAGGACGACTTGGCAGTACAGGCGGCTCCGCCTGTGCGACTCATGCGTTCACCCCAGTTGCTGCCGTTGCCGAATACCGAGAGCGTGATATACCTCGAATGGCTCCGACCCCAATGCACCGCCTACATTTTCGGGGCAGGACACGTTGGCGTATGTGTGGCGCAGCTAGCCTCATTTGCCGATTTTGGCGTAGTAGTGTTCGACGACCGGGCGGAATTCGCCAATCCCGAAAGGTTTCCTGAAGCCGATCAAATCAAAGTACTGGATTCTTTTCGTCATGCGTTTGCCGCCATGGATGTCGATGACCATGGATATGTGGTCATCATGACGCGAGGGCATGCACACGACCGCACAGTACTATCTCAGGCTCTTCGTACGACGGCCGGTTACATCGGGATGATAGGATCGCGTCGCAAGACGAAATTGATTTTTGACGGCCTGCTCAAAGAAGGATTTACGCCAGCTGACTTAGAGAGGGTGTACGCCCCAATAGGCATTAACATCGGAGGGGAAACTCCCCAGGAGATTGCTGTTTCCGTTGTAGCTGAAATGATAAGCGTTAGGAACGGGAAAGCAAAGAAGGACAACAAGCCAAAAGAGGAGCCGCATGCTCCGTGATGCGGCTGAAGACTTCGTTCGAAACTTTTCACTGCAGGGCCTCAGGAACTTACATCTGTGAGACAAGCATGCTAGACGGAAAGAAGATCATCGTTGTATTGCCCGCATACAATGCAGCCCGCACGTTGAGGAAAACCGTGGGCGAAATCGACAGGTTAGTAGTCGATGAGATAGTGCTAGTTGACGACTCTAGTTCCGATGAGACGGTCCGCATTGCCAAGGAGCTTGGTATAAAGTCTTTTCTCCACGATCGAAACTACGGATATGGTAGAAATCAAAAGACATGTTACACCGAGGCGCTCAAATCAAACGCGGACGTCATAGTGATGCTGCATCCTGATTATCAGTATTCTCCCCGCCTGGTAACTGCAATGGCAGCCATGATTACATCGGGAGAATACGATCTGGTCTTGGGATCACGCATTCTTGGCGGGAAGGCCAGGAAGAGCGGTATGCCACTCTACAAATACATGTCGAACCGCTTTCTCACCCTCATCGAGAACATTTTTCTGGGATCCAAACTATCTGAATTTCACACTGGCTATCGCGCCTTTTCTCGTCGTCTTTTGGAATCGTTGCCATTTCAAGAGAATTCTGACGATTTTATTTTCGATAACGAAATGCTCGCACAAGCCCTCTATTTTCGGTTCAAGGTTGGCGAAATTTCATGTCCAACGCGGTATTTTCCAGAAGCATCGTCAATTAATTTCCAAAGATCTCTGGTTTATGGACTGGGGGTGCTGTGGACGGCCCTGCGCTATCGCCTCGAAGTGTGGGGTCTGGCCGATTTCAGGATTTTTAAAACGCGAAGCGCAATTCCGGGGCGCGAATATTATACTGAGATAGAATAGCTCAGGTATGGCTCCATTCACTGCCGAGAAAGCCCTTCACCCTGACCGCGTCCTTTTTAGAATACCATGCTGGGGGCGGCCCTGGGGCATCACCTATCGTACCGCCTATGTCCTAGGTGCCGCTACTGTCGTTTATATCGTCTCCCAATTTAATGCCTTGACAAACCAATATTGGATCATGGACGATGTGCGCCAGCAAATATACTGGATGCAGCGCTGGCTAGACCCCGAACTGTTTCAGGGCGATCTCCTTAGCAGGTACGCCCAAGACTATGTTCCTTGGGGGGTGCAGGCCGTTTACTACCTGGGTTCATTCATAGTCTCGCCTGTTCAGTTCACGAAGGCGGTTGCCTTTATCCTGTATGTTGCCACCATGGGCTTTCTATACGGCCTCGCGAAGGGCTTTGAGGACGACTTCACAGCGGTTACTATTGTCTGCGTCTGTTTCTTCTTTCCCGGATTCATGACGAAAATCTCTGGGGGCCTATCCCAGGGGTTTGTGTATCCACTTTTAGCAGCATATCTATACTTCTTGTCCACCGAAAAGACTCTTGCCGCCTCGTGTATGATCTTCCTTCAGTCCCTATTCAATCCGTATGTTTTCACTCTTTGCCTGGCGACCCACAGCTTTTATGTCTTAAATCAAGCAGTGCGTCCACTGCACAGGAACGGGGTCTCTGAACACACATCGTGGCAAAAGGCCCTCTCAATAGTACTCGTATCGAATCTGCCTGCCATAGCTGGAATCGCGTTGATGATACTAAAATATGTCGTGATGCAGTCGCCGGAATTCGGTGAGATCGTCACTTGGAAAGACATGGAAGGCAATCAAGAGTATTCGGAATTGGGAAGAACTGATGATCTTCCTCCTCCATCCATTCTCTGGGAATTGGTCCTACCCTGGAGTTATTTCTTTCCGTTCAGCAAACAATTTCCGATTCTTTTTTATGGATGCCTCTGCGCCGTGACAGCAGGAATCGCTACGGCGTTATTGAGGCGGGGTAAGGATATAAATGTGGCCGGATTCAGGGTCTTCGGTTATCTCCTTCCTGCCTCGATCATTCTCTACGGAATCTCGTATGTTCTTCTGCTGCGCCTTTTTATCCCCAATCGGTACATCGAATTTTCGTTCACAATTTTTTATGCGGTTCTTTTGGGTGTGGCTTTAGCGAGGGCTTTGAGCATATCGGGGATAACTAGGTTAGCGTCACCCATCGTATTGATCGTCATCGCGGTCTTAGGGGGGCTCAGGAATTACAATGTGTCCATTTACGACTATACCCATTATAAACCACTATACAGCTTCGTAGAAACACTCCCCAAAGATGCCGTACTAGCGGGTCATCCCGAATTGATGGATAACATCCAAACCTTTGCCCATCGAAAGGCCTTTGTAACCTATGAACTCTCACATCCCTATCGAACGAGATATTGGGAACAAATAAAAAAGAGGCTGTTCGATCTGTTCGATGCATATTACAGCGAGACCCCCGAGCAGGTAAGAGAATTTGCTGCTCGTTATGGCATTGGTTACGTTGTGGTACGGGATAAAGACTTCCCCAAACCTATACCAAAACACACATCTTTGTACTTTGAACCATTTGGCGAATACATTCGCAAGCTATTAGAGAAACGGGAGCATTTTGCCCTAATGACCGAGACCAATTTTGATGTTGTTTTCGAATGGCAAGGCCTCCGCGTCCTCAGAATAGCTAAGGATTCGTCTAATGCTAAAAATCGGTAGGCAATATGTGAGCAACACAACGATGAAAGATGACCTAAAGATACTAAAGCAATTTTTGGAGATACCCGTAGGTTATCACAACCAGATTTACCAGCTTCTG